>Ga0209491_10009959_pt1:0-7500 | contig 11536 bp, 12 predicted proteins | sample BON02_FD_187213 | JGI IMG/M metagenome (GOLD analysis project Ga0209491, IMG submission 187213) | Freshwater microbial communities from Lake Bonney liftoff mats and glacier meltwater in Antarctica - BON-02 (SPAdes) (version 2) | ecosystem: Environmental > Aquatic > Freshwater > Ice >...
CTCATCGCATGGCAGCGGCGGTGCCAGCCATGTCGCATCGGGTGCTCACTCGCCGGCGGGTCCTTGCAGTAACCCGTGGGCGTCCTCAGCTGCACAGCACTCCTTGCACTGGCGGCGACCAGGCTGAATGAAAGTCTCGAGACCGCACTGTTTGCAGCGGGGGCGCGAGCGTGCACGAGGGAAGCGACATCACTACAAACCACTCAGTGCTTGTCAGTGGTTTCTTGAAAGAAACTGCACACTCGTCCGGTTTCCCAAACTTGAATGAGAGAAGGTAGCTAAGGTTCAGGGTGATGGATCTCAACTGCGCCGACTTTCACACGGATTCGGCGAATTGTCTTTGGAAGGCAGCAGCATACGACACACACACAGACAAAAGATTCTTCTTTCTGCGACACGCAAAGTCGAAGATGCCTTTTTCTGTTTTTAAAACTACCTCACAGGAATCTAAGTAGATCCTAGTTAACATTACAGTACTGCTTAACCCATTCATCAGATATGCGTACTGTTTGTGTTCTGGTGGCGCTATCGACTGGAACAGATTCAATCCATCGCTCAAACCATCTGGTTGCTGGTCCAATTCGCGTCTGCGCCGTATCTTTTTCTTTCTTTCTTGACTAGCACCCTTTGTTCGCTGATTATGCTCGTAGGGATTAGTTGTTAGGTTACAGGCCAGACTGTCAGGTATTCCAACCTCCTGTGTGTGGTTTTTGTCATTTCTCCTTTCACGCACAGAGATTTCCTTTCCGTAGCAGTACTGCGAGCAGACCGAGCCGTGTATCTACTCTCGCAATGCATTTGGTTTCGTTTCACGCGGAAAGGTTATCTCCTCTGATCAGTGGCTCTTTGCCCGCGCGTGCTTCTTGGACCTTCCCCAGGAGGCGACGCTGGTCCCTCTTCCTGGGCTGCACGCCCACCAGCCGGCTTTGACTTTTTACTCTCCTTTTCAAGTGTTTCGTCCTGCCCCGTGCTTGATGTCGCATCTATGTCCCTGTAAGTATGCGTGTTCGAATATGTGTGAGTAAGTGAAGGCCAACACAGTTGTTTCGAGGAAAACCCCCGTGTAACATACTGGCAACACTTCAAGAAAGGGTCCGCCCCTTTCTTGAAAGGCACTACTTCGGGGCAAAAAAATGTGGGGCGCACTGAAACCGCTGCGCGCCACTCGAAATCAGCCAACTTGCCTCTTTCATCAACCTTTTTGCCAGTAAACCACGGGCGCGCGGAGGGCCGGAGCCACCGCGCCCCACTCGACACTCGAATTCACTTTGCGTCCGGCGCATTTTTTCTTTTTTGACTGCGCCGACATACACCTCGAGACATCGTGATGGACTATCAGAATCTATTCGGGCGCGCGGTGGCGAGGGCGCGCCCAACATCGGGGGCAATTCAACACCTACAAGTCAACATTAGGAGTAGCCCCTGCTATGCACTCCTCTCGTGATTGCTTGATCGCATTGCAGTGTTCCGAATACTAAACCCCGCCTCTTTTTGTCTAGCGGGAGAACCCTTGAGGGTTCGTTTTTTTTCTTGCCGCCCGCCCGATATGATTCTAGTCTCCATCAGGTCACCTCGGAGGTAACCCGAGTGGCGCGCGGCGGCTCAGGAAACTCCGCTTGCCACGCGCCACGTGTAGAAAATCGCATTGCAGATGAAAAGGCAAATACAGGAGCACACAAATTTATCGCAGACGAAGACGTGGTAATGAGCAAAGAAACATCGGGAACAAAGAAAATGGCACGTAGACAATGCCGCAACAATGCAAACACACAAAAAAAAGAACTTCCACACACACGTACGCACACACTCACACATGCACACACACGCACACACACGCATGCGTGCACACACACACTCGCACAGACTGTTTCACAGCGCCCACAAGTTTGTTTTTGTTGTAGGGTGCGCCGACTAATTGTTGTTTTTTGTTGAAGTTTTATTTTGGTGAGTGCGCCGACAAGTTTGGTTTCATTTTTTGAGTACACTGACAAGTTTTTTTTTCCCTGTATGTCGGCGCAGTCAAAAAATAAATAAAAATCGCACCGGACGCCAAGGTAACACGAGTGGTGCGCAACGGCTGCAGGGATCGACCAAAATATCAGGTATTTGCCGAGCGTTTGCCATTGCGCGCAAAAATGGCGCAAAAACAGAAAACCCACTCATTTTTGGAAAAATCGGCCGACCAACGCATCAGTACCCATCCGTGCTTCGATCGGCCGATTTTTCGGAAATTGGTGTTTTTCCGGGCTTTTGTGGCCTGTTCTGCGCGCTTGCAAACACTCTGCAAACAGCGGGGAAATCGGGCGTCTCAGGCCCAAAAACACAGGAAAAGGGGAGTCCGAGGGACGGGCTCAAGCCCCGCCGCCGCCGCCCAAGCCCATCCGCTTGCCGCGCCCCTGGTCTGCAGGCAAAAAAATAGATGAAAGAGACAGGTTGGATGTTGGAAAGTAAAGCACCTTTTCTTGCCCTTAACATCTCCTGAGGAGATCGTAGGTGGGGCTGCTGACGAAGCTCGGGAGAGCCCTCTCTGGATCGTGGGTGGGGCTGCTGACGCTACCTCTGTATGATATCCGCTGCCCGCTGCTTGTCGCCGTCTCTTCTGTTGCAGGCTCCTGATATCATCAAGAAGGCACGGCATCAGCAGTTCAATCAGAGGAGAGCGAAAACGCGAAATATGCGGCAGGGAACCGCAGAAGATGTGGCACATCATCCCCAAGAGAAAACTGAAGGGAGACTGGACGTGTCACTTTTCGTCCGCTCCACCCTTTTTTCTCAGCGTTCGCCCATCATCCACACCGCTGTTACTTTTAGCTGCGTGATGGTGCTCGCAAGTGACGTGCACGGAAACAAACAGTGCGAAGATGGGCTGAGTTGTAAACGAAATGGTGGGGGCGAGGCGAAGGGGGCAGACGGAGGAAGCATCGCGAGGTTGGCAAACAGAGGGACAACAAAATAGTCAGCAGTCCACTACCTCAACTGGCCGACTCCCCTAACCAATTGTTGAGGGGAAGTTGTTTTTGTGTTGTGGTTTTTGGGTTGGTGGGGGCTGAACTTGCCGGATGAGGATATTTGTCTTGTCGGTATGGACGACCTGGTAGTTTTCGCCCTCGTCCGCGTCCCGAGTCTGAAGATGTCTGCGGGCGGGCGACTAGCGTCGCCCGGGCATAAGAAGTCAGAATGACCACCACGGACAGCAAGCATATCACGTCGCCCGCACGCGCAAAAAAGCTCGCCCTGCGTGTGGGAAACAGCTCACATTGAGCGACACACTCTTGTCAATCTGCGACAGCAGACCGCTCGATGGAAGGTCAAGAAGGAAAGAGTCTGCCATGAAATATAATTTAAAAAAAGCTCTTTCGCGTGTCGTGATTGTGTCATCCGAAGAGCCAACGACCGAGCGCCCACACAGGAGTAAGTCCTTCTTGCGACGGGCCCGTGATGGCGATAGGCCACACGGCTCATCGCATGGCAGCGGCGGTGCCAGCCATGTCGCATCGGGTGCTCACTCGCCGGCGGGTCCTTGCAGCCGTGGGCGTTCTCAGCTGCACAGCACTCCTTGCACTGGCGGCGACCAGGCTGGATGAAGGTCTCGAGACCGCGCTGTTTGGCAGCGGAGGCGCGAGCGTGCACGAGGGAAGCGACATCACTGCAGACGTGAGCGGGCTCAGGAGCCTGCGCAATGAGGTGAACTCGGCAGAGGGCGAGAACGGCCAGCTGGTGGGCGAATACTCAGCAACTTTCGGAGCGAAGGCGCCGTGCACGAGCCTGCGGGCCGGCGGGTGCTCTGCCGCAGTTGTTGATAACTACCTGGCAAATGTCAACAAGGCTACGGCGGGGGACCCTGATGCCGGCTGCTGTGGCGAGGAGAATAAGGGTGCCGAGGCGGCTGGTAGCGCGCCGGCGGCAGGCGACATGAGCATCGGAGCAGTTGTCAAAGCGCTCGAGACAAAATTCCGGAAGATGAAGCAGCAGTTTCGCGACGTCCGTGCCGACTACTATAAGGGCGCCCCGCGCGACCTCACCGTCAAAGTCAGCCCTCGTGGTCCGCGCGGCTTCACAGGCCCGCCGGGCGTCAGTGGCGGGCAAGGTGTGATGGGCGAACAGGGCGCTATCGGGCCTGTAGGGCCCAGGGGATACCGGGGGTATGACGGCGACAGGGGCCCGATTGGGAGGAAGGGCAAAAAAGGCATGACCGGCAGCATTGGGGAGGCCGGCGACATGGGCGGCAAGGGCTTCCAGGGCGCCACCGGCGATGTGGGCTTCTCAGGCCCGCCCGGTTCAAAGGGCCTGCCCGGTGCGATGAAATCTTCACAATGTGGCATTTCTCATAAATGTGTCATGTCTGCAGATGTGATAACTTATTTATATGGGACTTTCATATAACTTTGGAAGTCGGCGCACGTTTTGGGACCATTCAGACACTAACACACACTACCGGACACTGACAGACACTACTGGACCCTATCAGACACTCTGTAGTGCATTTCGTTGCCTTTTAGTGTCTATTGATGTCTGTAAGGTCCTAAGAGTGTCTGTCAAAGCCCTTTATTCTCAGTCATGAGCGCATGGGCGGGGGTAACGGTCTGTCTGCGAGGGTGGGTGGGTGGGCAGAAGTGTTTGTGTATGTGTGTGCATTGTGTCTATCTGTGTGTCTGTGTGTCTGTCTGTAGGCGTTTGTGTGTATGTGTATGTGTGTTGGTGTTTGTATGCATGCTCGTGTGTCTATGTCTTTTCATGTGTGTCAAGGTGTCTGCTTGTGTGTGTCTGGGTGTCCATGTATCAATCAGCCACTAAAGGTACACACTCCATCTATCCCTCTCTCGTTCTCTCTCTGCTTCGCTCTCTCTGCTTCTCTCTCTCGATCTCTCCTCTTTCACAGGGGCGGCCGGTGTCATGGGTTCGAATGGCAAGGATGGTCCTCCCGGCCCCCCGGGACAGAATGGGGTGCCTGGCCCGCCCGGCGCGGGTGGCGACCCGGGCGACCCGGGTGCCAATGGAGCGCCAGGTGTGTGTTCCTCGTGTGCATGTGTGTGTCCGTATGTGCCTGCGTGTGTGTGTGTCCGTGCGTCTGTGCAAACCTATAAAAATGTTATCATATCGCAGACAGACACTTTGGTAGGAATCTTTTTAATGTTTGGTGGTGTGTGGTGGGGCTTTTTTAGTGGTTTGATAGTAGTTGTAAAGATTTGGTGGTGTTTTTTTGGGGTTTGCAAATGTTTGGTAGGAGTCTGTTATTTTAAAACACATCAACAAACACTAACAGACACTTTCAGGAGTCTGTTCGTGCCTGCTGCTGTACTGGTCTGTTAGTGTTTGTCGGGGTTTTGTTAGTGAATGTTCAGGAGTTGGCAGGGTTTGTTCGGTTGCTGTTGGTGTTTGTTGATTGTGGTGTTTGTTGAATGTGTGTTGGTGCTTGTGAAAGATTTGTCGGTCTGACAGACACTCAAAGACCCTGACAGACCAGACCCCACCAGACCCCTAACCAACGCAACTCAACGACCCAAACAGACCCCTAACCAACGCTACAACAAATCAAAAACACTTACAGCCCTTTGTTTGGGGTCTCTTAGTCTATTGCATGTGTCGCTGTTGAATGAGGGTGTGTTCTGTTCGTGCTTGTCAAGGTGTTGCTAGTGCGTGTTAGTTTTGTGTGTGTCGGTGTTGTGAGGGTTTGTCGGCCCTGCAAACACCTACAGAGCCTACGAGACCCAAAACAAAGACTAACAAGAATTGATTAACACCAGGAACTGCCGGCCCCGCGGGCCCTGGAGGCTCCAAGGGGGTCACTGGCACCACTGGCGACCTCGGTCCGGCTGGTCCGGACGGAGAGACTGGCAAAGCAGGAGTGGGACCCGCGAAGGCGGGGCCTGTCAAGAAAGCTGGCACCGGAACGTGGGGTCCACAGTTCCTCAAGACCAGGGGGTGCACGAAGCTGGGTATCGGAGACAATCTCGGAGGCGACTGCAAGCCGCTTTGTGAAAACTGCGACTCTCTGTCAGGCTTTATGTTGGTGAATGAGGACGGTCTGCGATACAAAGACATGGCCTTCGATGACAACAATTTCAAAGCGGGCAATATCCAGGCACAGAACATTTGCATGTTGGCGCGATATGGCAACAAGGGCACCATGGCAGTGACACCCGATGCGTCCAGCTACATGGCGCTCGTGGACAAAAAGGGTGTCGAGGAGCAGCCACACTGGTTCGGAGCCTGTAAAGCTGGTAGTGCTCAAGAAAAGACATGTTGCACAAACGCGGCAGTCATGACTACGGGCTACGACTTTGACACTTTTGCGACGGGCAGCCAGTGCCGTGGTGACTTTGACAAGGCAACGCCCGCAAAGGTGCTCTTCTGCGTTTTTGACAGTGCTGCCTTTGTCCGCCAGAGTCGCCCTGCAGGCCCCCCGGCGTACCCCCCCTTAAAGCTCGTGAGCCTTGAGAGTCTGAAATCCAATGGCAAGGTTGCTGAAAGCAATCTGCTGGCTGCCAATGGCATGTACTCATGCTCGCTGCTGCGCAACGGCAATTTCGCCGTCTACAGGCAAGGCGGCGTGATTCTGTGGCAGACTAGCACAGTCGGTAAGGGCACAGGGCCCTACAGTCTTACATTGCAGTCCAATGGCAATCTGGATCTAATTGACACGCCTGGCAAGACTGTGTGGACGTCAAGCTCGTATGGAAAGGGTGGCGTCAAGTTAGTGATGCAAGACGATGGCAATCTCGTCCTCTACACCACCTCGATGTCTGCGATCTGGTCAACCGGAACGAGTGAGACGCAAACAATATCGGACGATGTCAAGATTGGCTTTGACAGTGCAGTGTGCGTAGGCACAGCGTGTATGACCGGGGCAATCTTCAGCAGGTTGAAGATAGTGTCGGACGGTATCATCGATAGTGCAACTGGCAGCGTCAACCTAGACTGTAAAGGTGGCCCTCAAAAGGCAACCGTGACGCATTTTTTCAGCCACCCGTTTGCCGAGCCTCCGAAAGTCTACTTGAATATTGTCGGTGTTCACAATTGCCAAAATGGACGCGCCAATTGGCGAGCATCGATCGATCCAGTTGAAACCACGACTACCTTCGTCAGATTTACCATCGGGTCGTGGGGTGACACCAATGCGTATAGCATGCAGTGGTCTGCCATGGTCATTGGACCGGAGCTCACAGCCAATGTAGAAAACTACAAGTCCAGGCCCAAAAAGGCTGGTGACGAATCCAGAGGTCTCGTTCCCGCCTTCCTGCCTGCTGTGTGTCTGCACCGCTAGAGCGTATAGCAGCATCGACCATTTTTATGTCTGACCCCTTGCGTTGGTTGATTGTGTGCAGGAATCCTGTGTCTTGGAAAGTATTGTGCGGGAGAGGTCATGTTGCAACGCCTCATCTACATGTCCAACGCACATTTGCAAGAGGGCCGATTCCATCAGGTAGTCAGCGCCAATTGTGGCCAGAATGGCTACGATAAACGACGTATCAACTTTCCTCGGCCGTATGGCGTTCATCA
>Ga0209491_10009960_pt1 | contig 11535 bp, 12 predicted proteins | sample BON02_FD_187213 | JGI IMG/M metagenome (GOLD analysis project Ga0209491, IMG submission 187213) | Freshwater microbial communities from Lake Bonney liftoff mats and glacier meltwater in Antarctica - BON-02 (SPAdes) (version 2) | ecosystem: Environmental > Aquatic > Freshwater > Ice > Glacier...
CGAGGATTACGATGCAGGTTCCACACGGAGATGAAAATATTAGCGCCGGGTGAGATTGACACCCCTGTGTGCTGCATACCCTCACTATTTCCCTTGGCATCAGCCTCCTCCCCTCCGTGCGCTGAAGAAAACCCGCAAAAGTCAGCTGTAAAGTTCTTTTGTACAGTAAATGTAATAGCCAAATGACTTGTGAGAAGTTGTACCCACCGGCAACGAATTGTGCTTCACTGCAACACACACACACACACATGCAACACACACACATGCACGGTTGGCCTCACCTGCTGGCAGAGAAGTATGCTTCAACGCGCGGCGAAGTAAGATTGGGGGTTGGGGGTAGAGACGCAGTCCCTCTGGTACAATTTCTCGAATGTCAGCTCTTTTGGCTTTACAGATACAGAATAATGATGAGCGAATTCATTGATTCAGAACGATTACCTGCGAGCACACGATTACCTGCGAGCACTCCGCGCGTAGAAAATGAAATGAGCCCTACAGACTCGCTAAAAGCCCAATATATCCACCAAAAGAGCCCTAAGTATCCGCAAAAGAGTCCTATATATCCGAAACGAGCCTGCTGCAGACCACAAAATGTGTGTGGTTCATCGTGTAGATGTCGTCCAGCGTAGGCACGGCACGATGATAACACTTCTGAAAAATCTGCTCGCATAATTCACTATGCTCAAAGACATAGAAAGATGACTTTCAAGACTTTCGAAATGTTTCACCTGCGAGCGCCAGGCGTGTGTAGCTTAAATTGCGGATGTCATCTAGCATGGGTTGCCGTCTGTCGGCCCCCGTGCCGAGGACCCTATCGATTTCCAACTGCACCTTGCGCATCTCCTCGGGATGCTGCAATTGATATGTGTCATGGCTCGTTTGTATGTGTAAATTGTATGTGTGACATCACTCATTTGTACGTGTGGTATGACTCGTTTGTACGTGATTCATGAGTCGCGAGTCATGTCCACTATACCAATTCAAAGGACGTACACGTCAGTCAGCATAGACGAGTCATGGTATATGTCTTGGCACACGTACGTGCAATTATTCTAGTCACACGTATAGGTATATACATATATACAAATACGGATATATACACGGATACAAACATATAAATGTATGCAGGTAAAGAGAGGCAAATATTTACATGCATTCATTTGTACATGCATGTATACAAGTAAACATACAAATATGCATATATGTGTGTGTATTTGTATATATTCATTTATGTATATATGTATGCATATATGTGTGTATTTATATATACGTATATATATATATACATATGTATATGTATATTTTTTTTTGATACCTGCGCCAACTCAAAGGCCGTCCAAGTTAGCAAGGAACCAGTGGTTTCATGTCCAGCCACGAGCAACGTCATGAGATCATCGCGAAGCTGCTTGTCGTCGCAGTCTCCGCCACGCAGATCGACCAGAAACCGCAACAGCGATGGGTCCTATGGGTTTACATACAGATATATATGTTTGTATTTGTGTGTGTCAGATTGGATAGAGACAGAGAGAGAGACAGAGAGATAGAGAGAAATATGTATAAATAGATATATGTGACATATGTGACATATATATATATACATACATTTGTTTACATACATAAATATATATAAATAAATATGTAAGTACATATGTAAATAAATATATACGCATATATATATATACATATATATACAAACATATATTCATATAAACACATGTATTTATATGTATTTAAAAATACACATAGCATCTATCTGGCTATCTGCATTTCAATCGATCGACTTGGGACCGCAACAGCGATGGGACCTATGTTTACATATACGTGTATACACATGTGTGCGGAAATGTGAGTGTAAATTTGCATATGTAGATAAATGTATATTTATTATTACATACATTATCTATTGAAGTATCTGATATTTCAATCCATCGACCAGGAACCACAATGGAAATTGGTCCTGTACTTGTAAATACATCTATATACACATGTGTATATATATAAAAAATAACGAAATATGCATATGCATTTATCAATCAGGAACAGGAACAGCGATGATTGGTGGTGTGGTCGTCGTTTGTGTACATGGATTCATATGTTTATACATATAATTCTATATATTCATGTACATGCATGTATACATGCATATATATATGTATATACATGTACACATGCATATATATATATGCATATATGTATATATGTACATTCATGTATACCCATGCATGCATATAAACTGAATCTGACTATCTAACTCCCGACCAGGAACGGGAACAGCGATGATGAGTCCTGTGGTTATATATATATATATATGTATACATAATATATATAAATTTATATATATGAACACATAGATACATATATATAGATGTATTCATACATATATACTTACATATACATATATATATTTATATATATATTTATACGTATATATGTATATTAACATGCATATGTATATACAAACATATATAATAAACGTAGATGTATACATACATATATACTTACATATACATACATATATATATATATATATACATATGTGTATACATTAGCCAAGCATGAACACAAGTGAGTGTACGTGTATATGTATATATATATACGTGTATCCATACATATATACCTTGATAATGTATGAAGCTATCTGAACGTCTATCCATCGATGAGGAAGCGCAACAACAATCATGTGTGAATTATGTCAAACATCTCAATGCATCACATGTGAATTCCACATGTCACATGTATCAACAAATTTTGGCACCGTAGTTGGCTTCTCACAGTTCTCGTCATGTTTCACAAAGAATGAGTCACGTCACACCTATGGTCGAGTCAAGTCCGAAAAATTCCATTTTGGAATCTTAATGTTGATCTAGTCGCTGTCCTCTTTCACTTGTCACACACATGAATAAGCCAAGTCAAATATCATGATACATGTCACGTAAATCATGTCAATCACACACACATCAACGAAGGTGTGACACCTTGATTTTGGATCAGTCACATGCCATAATATTGATCTGTATAACATGCGTGTGACACAACTCATTCACACGTGATATTTGTGACATGACACCAAATATTGACATCTTAATATTGGAGCAGTGGCGTGCTATCAATAGAAGCATGCAAATATATGTATATATGTAAATATGTTTTTTTATGTATATATGTATATGTATGTATATATGTATTTACGTGAATATAGATGTATCCACACTTATTTACAATAAAAACATTTACATGTATATGCATAATCTATCCAGCTGAATGTTGGAGTAGACGCGTAAAGGAGTGTGTGTGTTTATATATATATGTATATATATATATATATATATATATATATATATATATATATATATATATATATCTATCTAAAAATATACATATATATATATATATATATATATATATATATATATATATACATTTGAGTAAATTTATCTGTATATACATATATATACAAATATATACATATACAAATATATAAATATATATATACATATATATATATATACAAATACAAATACATATTTATACATATGTGTACATATGTATCTACACATATATATATACATATAGATATATCTACATACATATGTATAAATATATATATATATGCATACAAACATGCATATATATATGCATATCATATATATGTATATATATGTATATATATGTATATATATGTGCACATATATATGTACAAATATATGTATGTGTATATATATATATATCTATATACATACATATATATATATATATATACCTTAATATTGGAGTAGTCGCGTGCCGTGAGAGCTTCAAGGTCCTCTTCATTTTTGAATGAGCGTGCCAGTGTGATCATCTCCTCCAACTTTTCATTCAGCACCTATACAATATGTATATATATATATTTATATGTATGTTCATAAGCAAATGTATATATATATATACATATATATTCAAGTATGTATATATATACATATAAAGATGTACGTATATATTCATGTATGAGAGGTGCCAGTTTGATTATCTCCTTCATCTTTTCAGTCAGCACTTATACAAATATTTATGTATATGTATTTACAAATGGATATACATATTTACATGTACATATATAAATGCATATATACATGTATACACGAATGCATATATACATGTATATACATAAATATATCGTATATATTACATACATAAGAGCGTGTCCGCCCGATCATTTCGCGCAACTTGTCGTTCACCATTAGCAGAGTCATACCACACATGCGAATGAGTCACATCACACATGTGACATCACACATATCAATGAACATGTGACATCACACACATATCAATGAACATGTGACATCACACATATCAATGAGTCATGTCACATATATGTATTAGTCATGTCACACATATGAATGAGTCATGCCACACATATCAATGAGTCATGTCACACAAATGCGTCATTTGTCATGCAGCGTCCTTGAGCCATGAAGTAAACATATTTCACGCGAAGATCTGACATGTCAATCATACGTCTTGATCTCCTGGAACTTGTCGTCCGGCAATACAGGGCAACAAAGATCCATAGGATGCCTTGCCTGCATAGGTCATTTCCCTTAATAGAGCCCTATAATTGGTGTCTCGTTTACGGGAAGAGCCTTACAGCTCAAGGCATCCTATGCATCTTCGCCAACCTTCACTTAACATGTGAAATATGTCAGTGACTTGACTTGTTCAAATGCGTGACACGGCCTCAAGATGCCCTGCAAATTCACTCTGTCAAGGCACTTATTGTTCAAATGATATACGCACGTGCGCAAAAATTTCAAAACATGCTATAGGTTCACAAGTACACTATAAATTGATAAAACAGATTCAAAAGTTACATTGATAATACAGATTCAAAAGTTACATCACTCTCACTCACCTGAACGTGCCCTGGCAGTGCATGCTGTCGAGATACAGATTAATTATACGACATGCAACCTTGTACAAAAAACAATATAATATGTAAATACATGTGCAGACTATATATCAGAATTAATTTCCACCCACCCGAAGGTGCCCTACAAATTCGCGCTGTCGGGGAACACAACATCTGTAAAATACATATACAAATACACCAAAACAGGATAATATATACATACATCTATACTGCAAATACAACTTGATGTTCCCTCACCCGAAGGTGCCCTCCAAATGCATGTTGTCGAGATACACTTTAACCCTATGATTACACAAAACCACCAAAAAGAAAACATTACGTACGTACATGCACACTGTATATACAACATATGTTTCTTCGATTGCATTACATACAGATTTCATGTCATGTATGTTCAAGTCAAATGTGTATATATATACATGTATATACCTGAAGGTGCCCAGCAAATTCACGCTGTCGGGGAACAATGGAAGACGGCCCTTGCCCCAGCACAGGTACATTCCAGTAAGGCAACAAAAAGGTAGATCTGTGCTCGGCTTCCTTCAGGCATCTGTTGAGTGAATACATAAATATACACACATGTATACGTTAGTGTGGGCCTATACTTATTCACGAACAGGCACATTCTAGTCAGACAACAGAAAGGTGAATGTATGCACGGCTCCCGCAAGCAACTGTTGTGTGTATAAATGCATACATAAATATTCATGCGCAGGTGCGAACATGCAATTATTCAAGGAATGGCAAATCCCAATAAGGCAGTACGAAAGGTGGATCTGTGCTCAGCTACCTCAGGCGGTCTGTTGTTTGTGTACACGTGTATACCTATGTTGATATGTGTCCATGGAAGTATATACATATGTTTCCATGTGTGTTTGGGTATACACTTATAGCATATGCAGAGGTCTCTTTTTCTCTTTTCAAACATTTAGGAGATCAGGTGTGTTCGCGAGTAGATGTGCTTTGAGTGGATCTGTAATTCTAAATGCATATATATATATATATGTGTAAATATATATATTGCATATGAATAGGACTCAGTTATTCCCGCCATGATACGTGTATGTGATCTCTACATAAGCCACCTTGATTACACATATGCGTAAATTCTATACAGGTGTATACATGTGTGTAATACGCCTATGTGTGTATGTGTGATCTTTACATATATACCCATACACACACAAGTATGCAACTTACGCATACGCCGCTTTGATAACTGGCGACTCAGTCGTCACGGACCCAAAATCATAATTGAACACGGCCTTGCCAATAATATCCAGCGACACACTGTTGAACTTTTCTTCCATATTCACGATTTCACCCGCAGCCACGGATCCATCAAGAGATGTCATCATCACTTCTGAGCAATCGCTGAAGGTCGTAGTCATCTGCGATATTCGTATGTATGTGTATGTGTGTATAAATGACAGAAACATATTCATGTGTACACACGTGTGTGAAAGGAATGTCATCATTACTGCTGAACAATCGCTGAAGATTATAGTCATCTGCAATATGTGTATATACAATGGGTATATACATGCATTCGTGTGCAAGGGAAGTTTTCGACGCTGACGGGCGAGACTTTGGGAAAAGTTGTATTTATCTGCAATATGTATATGTGTCTGTATGTGTACGCGTCTGTGAGGAATGTCGTCATCATTTCCGAGGATTCGCTGCAAGTCACCTGTGTAATGTGTGTGTATTTGTATATATCTGTGAGTGATCTCGTCATCATTTCTGAGGATTCGCTGCGAGTCATCTGCAATGTGTATGCGTATGCCATTAAGTACAATACATGAATGCATGTGTATCGTCAAATGTGTGAAAGGGATGCGTTATATATATATATATATATATTATTTATCATTTGTGAGAAATCGGCGAGGGTCCTAGTTATCTATTATATGTATGTATGTTAATTTCTGTACATACCACGATGCACATATAGTACATGTACATCTATATGCAGAACTAAGAGGCAGCGCATACTTGCGATGGACGTCGAGTGTTGTGGTTGTGTGCACGTTTGCATGTGTGTATGTAGGTGTTTAGATAGACAAACATAAATGCATGTGTATGAAGGTGCATACATATGTACATATGCATATATACAAATATATATATAAATCAATATAATAGTATACATATGTTAACATACACACAAAAATGTGTATAAATGCATGTATATGCACATTCGTAAAACAACACGCACACACATACACGCACACACACACAGAACCCAAGCATACACGCACTTTTATGAATACATAGATGTGCATGTTCACATACCTACGCATACATATAAAAATCTGCACACATGTACACATACCCGATTGAGCCAAGCCTTATGAAATCCAGGCTGAATTACAGGCCGACGTTTCTTCCAAGTTTCCTGGTATATGTGTGTGAGATTGAGCAAGTTTGAGTGCACATGTGTGTGTGTGTGTGTGCGTGTATGTGTGTTTACACATACATAAATAAAATCACATCACGAAACTTCTTCCAAGTTTCCAGATGTGAATGTGTGAAAGAGAGAGAGTTCGTGGGTGTGTTTGTTTGTGTGTGTGTGTGCGTGTGCGTTTGAGAGGGAGAGAGAAGGAAGGGGTTTGCGGGTGTGTGCGTGAGAGAGAAAGAAAAAGAGAAAAAGAGAGAGAGAGAGAGAAAGAGAAAGTGTGCGTGTGTGGTTATACATATACATAGAGAATTACACAATTTTTCCCCAGTTTCTTGTGCGTGTGTGTGTGTGTGTGTGTGTGTGTGTGTGTGTGTGTGTGTTACATGGGAGTGTGTGTAAATGTACATTTATGTATATACAGATTTAATTACAATCGACAATTCTTTCAAGTTTCCTGAAGTCTGTCGCATTGTTTACAAGACAAACGAAACGAGACGAGAGGTGAAAAATCTATACGTAGAAAAGAGAAAAGAGGCCTATGTATGTAAGCGGAAAAAGACAAATTTATGTAACTGTGGAAAAAAAAAATTACTCACAATGAATGCGGATCCACAAGCACCTAATCTTCCATACTGGTCAAACGAGAACAGAGATTTAGGTATATGCACACAGAATATTGAACAGAACAACTCCGAACACATGTCTACTCGCAATTTCTATGTGTGTATTTATATATATACATATATAGTTTTAGATGCGTATGGAACTATAGACTTACTCAAAACACAATTTTACTACCGAAAATTCCAAATCTCCATACTTGTCAATAGACAAAAGAAACCTGGGTATGGGGTGGCTACGATTAGTAGGCTCCTTAAAATTATAGGTCTCTTTTGCAGAATACCGTCGCTTTTGTAGGCCTTTATTGCAGAGGAGACCTATAATTTTAAGGAGCCTACTAATCGTAGCCACCCCATATGTGCACACAGACCAGAGCAGACACACTCAAAACTTGTATTTCTCGCAAATTTGATGTTTGTGCAGGCATATGGATATATACGTATAAGTATATATATATGCATGTAGAATCACTGACCCATTCAATACACATGATTACTTGCGAACACACCTAATCTTCTTTATTTGTAGAAAGAAAACGATACTTAAACATGTGCAGAGCGGCTATAAAACAAACCTATGCAAAAGACATGTCTACTCGCAAATTCCATGTGTGTATAAACATATGTATATATGTATATATATATATACAGAATTACAGACCTACTCAAAACCCACGTTGACTTGCGAACACTCCTGATATCCCATTTTCATCAAAAGATGAAGAGACTTGTATGTATGCTGAGGAACAACCCAACAGACATGCTCAAAACTACAAAATAAATATTTAATGGCATGTCATCGATACATCAATCTTGTTGCACACATGAATGCATCACAGCACGTCATGTGTCACACACACGTGTGTCACAACACGAGAGTCACAACACATAATGCACAATGCATGAGTCATAAGACACGATATGCATATATACTTATACATAAATATATATACAGATATATATATATATGTGTTCTGATTATACAAATACGTATATATGTACGTATACAAGTCACAAAACACAGGTCAAAAAAAAAAACTCGCAAACAAACCTGATCGGCGGGGATAAGGCCTTTGCCAAGAATTGGTTTCAGAATTTCTGCGAGCAGACCCTTGTCGAAATCGGCAGGCCTGTGTGTTTGGGCGCACGCAGGCGTGTGTGTGTGCGTGTGTATGTGTGTGTGTGTGTTTAGGTGTGTGTTCAGGTGTGTGTTTATGTTTGCGAGAAAGTGTGTGCGTGTGTGTCACGTACTGACGAACTAGGGAATAATAATGATTACCGCAACTTGGTGCACCAGATAGATTGCATGCATGCTGCATGTATACACACACGTTTGTGCATTTGAATGTTTGTGTGTACCCCGCAAGATTGTTTGTACATTCGTATGTATGTACGTACGTTTATATGTATGTATTTACGCATGTCAGTATGTATATTTGCGTGTGAATATTTGCGTGTGCCACAATACATGTATGTCTGTACGCCAGCCTGCCATCTCTTTGTCTACGTGCATATGAATGTATGCTTGCTTGTAGATACGTGTATAAACTGAATACAAATTGTGTGTGCTTGTGCTGTATGTCCATGTGAGTGTATGGTTTTTTTGGTGTTTTGCACATGTATAAATTGGCATGTACCAATGCACGCATGGATTCATTTATGTATGCATTCATACACGTAAAGCTTTTGAAAATATCTTAAAAATATTTGGGAGTAATAATAACTAACAAAGGCCACGTGACAGCCATCACAGGAATATTATTTGATAAGCATCTTTTTTTATATGTGCAGGAGTGTTTAAAAATATGTTTATGTCATTCTTGAAAGTTGATACCTGAGAGACAGAACTTGCTTGACAGCCAGTGGATCTGCGTGTGTGTGTGTGTGTGTGCGTGTGTGTGTGTGTGTGTGTGTGTGTGTATGTGTGTGTGTATGTGTGTGTGTGGACGTGTGCGTGTGTGTGTGTGTGTGTGTGTGTGCGTGTGTATGTGTGTGTATGCGTGTGTGAGCGAGAGATACAGTGTGTGTGTATGAGAATACGTACATACATGACCAAATGAAAATATAAAATTGTAAATATAAGTGTTATCGCACACATACATGTATATACATGTACGTAGTTACATATCAATACATGTATATATACATATACATACATATACACACAAATATATATATATAAATATATACATATATATACAAAGCGCTGCACATGTTTCGAGTCAGCAACAAATGCTCAGAATACACATAGTACAAGTCCCATTGGCCAAAGTCCTATATATTGTATTACATATAAACATATGTACATATATGAACACACATATAACCATGTGTACATTGTACTAGGGCTCTACACCACAAGAGAAAGAGCATATTCGAAGGAATTGTTATGTAGCACAGGCCCAGCACCTGTTGGTAAATTCATAACTAAAAACGAGAAAAAGAGAGCGCGCGCGCGAGCGAGGTAGACAGAGCTGGATGCTGCTGTATGCAGTATGTATGTATGTCAATATTTATTTATGTATCCATATTTATTTATGTATCCATGTATATGCATAAATACATATATCTATTCAAAATATACAAATAAGAATCCACTCACAAATATTACTCACAAATATTGAAGTGAAAGTATATGAATACAGACGTGTAATAACAATGTATAAAGGATAATTCACACACATATGCCAATACAAAATTGTAAATACGCACACAGCATGCTCAATGCGACACGCGCACTGCGACACACATGAGAGCACGTGCAACGTGGCTTGAAACACGTTTGCGAAACACACCTGCAATGCACACACTGCAATGCACATACTGCAGTAGACACGTGTATCTACGTATACATGCACTCACATTGGACCACACGCTCTGCCGCACATCACGAAAACGTGCAAAGAGGCGTGAAGCAACACTACAACACACGCGCTACAACACACCTGACAGCACGTAGAAAGTGGCTTGAGGCACAGGTGCAAAGGAAAGTTTGTATACGCCGCCAAACTGTCTGAAATACTTATACAATGGCATAAAAAGAGGTCTGCCAAAAAAAGGGAGGGGAGCGGGGAGGAGGCCATGTTGAGTGCGAGAATTTCTTGTGAGGGGTGTATGCTTGAATGTGTGAGTATGTGTTTCAGGTGTGGGTAATAAGGGACCCTGAGCTTGTGAGTTCGTGGGTGTGCTATGGTGTATCAAAAGAAACATACGTGTACAAATATACATTGAAAGCGACCTCAAGAAATAAAGTAAAATAACAGTACACTCGCGTGTTTGAAAACACGAGGCCGCGTCTGCAAGTATATACGAAAAACGAAACATATGCATAAATTATTGAACAGTCAAACATACATATGCAAGCACCTCTGGTACATATTCTAAACCTTGCTGCACAAACAAAGACAAAAGTGCCACGGCAGAGCACATGAGTAATAGTACACAAATTAAAAAGTAATATCACATTTATAAATGCGTCATGTCTCGGATATGAGCTCGCACACACGCACTCATTAACACGCACACACGCAACCTCGGCGCGGTTCCGAATGAGAGAGAGAGAGAGACAAGAGTAAGATTGAATTCATAATGCAGTACATGCGCTTAGACGC
>Ga0209491_10009965_pt1 | contig 11533 bp, 10 predicted proteins | sample BON02_FD_187213 | JGI IMG/M metagenome (GOLD analysis project Ga0209491, IMG submission 187213) | Freshwater microbial communities from Lake Bonney liftoff mats and glacier meltwater in Antarctica - BON-02 (SPAdes) (version 2) | ecosystem: Environmental > Aquatic > Freshwater > Ice > Glacier...
ATATCATACCCAGCTATGCAGAGGCAGCTATGCGTCGGCAGGCGGAAATACGCCTTCATCAATGAGCAGCTGACGGAAAGCCACGCGGTGCGGAAGGTTGATGCCGAGCACATAAAGCGTGACACGCCCGATTGGAGATTTGGCTTTGAGTTCCGGACCGGCCCAAGCGAAGTGTTCGTTCCAGTCGTCATTGCGGGGGTGGAACAATCGGACGATTTCGTCGGCTTTCCCTTGGGGGTCAATACCAGCGATATCACTTTGCTTTTGATTATTGCATCCAAAGCACGACCAAGCGAGATTCAACAAAACGGTGAGGCCGCGGTGCTTCTGCGCGATGATGTGGTCCCAATGAAACACGAGCGTGTCGAAATCTTCAGGCACTCGGCAGTATTCACAGCGTTGCCTGGCTCGCTGCCGAACCTGATCTCGGAGTGAAGCATTCATATGCTAGGTGTGTTTGAGCGTACGGCGGGCGACGGATTTGAGCATGGAAAAGACGTGGCCAAGGCGTTCAAAATCAGTGGCTTCTCGTTCCTCGTCGGGAGTTCTCGTGCCCTGATTTGCCTTTTCCAGAAGCTCCCTCATTCGTTCCCGGTCTTGCGACGAGAACTCTATCTTAAGGAGATCACGAGCACCTTCCGGAGTCAGCGATACCTCCAAACGGGATAGGACATCGGCTTCTTTATTGAGAGTCGTACTCATGCCAACATCATACCAAGCCGGACATGGAAGGGCGAGGCGATTTCTAGAAAATTTGATGTCGGAGCGAACGATTCACCGTTCGATCGCAGCGGCCACGCCTTCCTGATAGCGGTCGTTGCCGAATTGCGTGTGACGCTTCGTGATGACGACCTCTGATGAGAACGCAAAGTTGTCGCACACAAACAAGGACGGATCGCCCTTGACCCGGTTTCGAGCTGCCGCTCGGAAGGTTGTGGCCCGCTCCCGTTGGTCGCTGCTGGCAAAGGTAACTCGGCGGCGAGCCCGACGTTCGGTCTCTCTCTTTGAGTCGAATCCGTGCCGGGCCGTTCCTTCGGCCATTTGCCCGCGTCGCATTTGAAACAGCGACGTCCCGCCCTGTCCCTTGATCGCCAGTCGCGACCGTTTCTCCGTATGCGGATCAAGTTGCTCCATCTCCGTCATCCGTGGCACTCTCCCTTTGCATTGCCGGATGTTCGGCAGTGCTTCGCCTGAGCGAAATGCTCATTGTCACACAGGGAGACTGTTCGATGCTCCCGGAACTGGAGGAATAATCATGGATCCGGATGCCACATTGCGAGACCTGCTCGAAGCCCTCGTCGAGCGTGACTGGGATCGAGTCGATGAATTGCAGGACGCGCTGCTCACATGGATGCAACGACGAGGCTTCCCGCCGACCACCATCGGCCCGAAAGAACTGGGTGCCGAATGGCATCGAGCGGTGGCGACGTTCGTCTGCCACGCAACTGCATCAAAAGTGCGGGATGCACGAAAACGCCGAAGACGAAAAATGAAACGCTCAGAAGATAAGTAGCGGCAAAGCATCGGATGGCGTCTGTCTCCCTTGCTGCATAAGCCCGTTCAGGCCTGCCCCGTGATCGAAAGGTTACGGGGCTCTTCAAGTGAGCGTTCTTACTTGCGCCGCCAGCACGATCTGCGGCAAGCTGTGGGAGGTCTTTCCTTCCGGAAAGCCCATGTCTGAGAGCACTTTCCCAACTTTTCCTTCACAGCACAGGAGCCGTAATCCATGGCCAAGAACCAACCTGAACAAACGCAGCCTTCACAGCCGCGTACACCGCCTACGTTCGGCTCCTGATCGACGGCACGCCCAGCAAACCATTCTCGATGCAAACAATACCGCCAGCAGATCCGCCATCTCTGGAGCGTGCCGAGATTATCCGTCGTGTGTCACAACGACGATTTGCGAGACAGGTCACCGCTGAGCCGATCGCCGTTTGATTGAATCGCCAGTTTTGTAGCATCGTATTGACCAATGGCAAAGCGTGCATCCACATCAAGGCCGCCGGCGGCGACGGAAGACACCGGCTCCTTGTCCGAGTCCGTCGATCGACTCATCGGAGAAGTGCGATGTCTGCGCGAAGTGCTCGACGAGATCCGGGAAGACTTGTCGTGGGTCATCAGAAACGGCCTGCCGGTGCAGCCAGTGGAACATGTGCATGTCAAACGCATCGATCGTAATGTCACCGAAGTGGATTGAACGAGCGACTGGTCACCAGCGCCAACGGATGCCCGAGCGACTTCTGCAACTCGTGACTGAACAAGGCTGATTCACGCCTCGCACTCCCGCAGCGTCGCTTGGGCTTCGGCGAGGTCGGGCGAGCCGAGTTTGGTGTAGATTTCCACGGCACGGCGCGCCAAGGGCAGGGCCTCGGCGCCCGGCCAGTCTCCCTGAGACAAGGCCAGATCAGCCAAATTCCCCGTGTAGTTCGCCACGCCACTGACGGCACCAACTTCGCGGGCCATTCGCAACGCCTCCCAAAAGTGCCGCTCTGCAGCCACTAAATCACCCGAGCGCTTCTCCACAATGGCGAGTGAGTTTAGGGTACTAGCAATGCCTGGGCTCTCAGCGGACAGAGTGCGATGCAGGATGAGCGCCTCGTGGTACGCGGTGATTGCGGCAGGGTAATTCTCTTTCAACTTGTACCCCAAGCCGCGCAAACGGATGGCGGTAGCGCACTCGCGGCTGCTGGCGTTCGATGCTTGCCAGTGCTGCGCCGCGCGGTCGGCACAGGCAAGAACCGCGTCCGCCTGCCGACGTACAGAATGCGTATAGCCCGCACGATAGGCTCGCCAGCCAGCATTGTAGTGATCTTCCTCCGCGACGGCTCTGGCTTCGGCATGCTGATCGAGCGAGAGCTTTTCATCCCAGCGGCCCGTGAAGTTGAGGAAGATCTGGAGCGCATTGCACGCAGTTTGCAGCCTGGAATTCGTCCCGGCGAGGAAGAGCGGCAAGGCGGGAGCCACGGAGGGCCAAGCGGCATCGAGTACTGGGAAGCGGTTGTGTTTGTCGTAGCCGTTCTCGACAATGAGTGTGTAGGCGCGCTGCTCCAGCCGGTCGCCGGTCTCCGCGACGACCTCGGATTTTTTCTTCCGCAGGAAGTCGGCGACCATTGGCACGACGGTGAAGGTCTGCAGCTCGTCGCTGGGGACTGCGAGGGAGCGGACGGTGAGACTTCGCAGGGCGCGGTCGGTCTCCGGCTCCGGGACGCTGGCGACGATGGCGACGTGCCCCACTTTCGCCGGGAGCGTGAACCAGGTGAGAGCGCAGATGACGCGGCTCTCGGCCTCACTGAATTCCTCTACGAGATCGCCGAAGATGAATTCCAGCGGGTCATTCCTCTCAGGGCAAGAACGCAGGAATTGAATCGCATTGGTGAAGGTGAGGCAGTGTCCGCGGCCAAGCTGCCCGGCGGTCCATCGCAGCAGCAGCGGCTTGCCTCCGGTCTCACGGTAGAGGACGAGGCGCTCGGCTTCGCTGGTCACGGCGAGGAGCGGGTTGTGCGTGGCGAGTTCGGCGAGGGTGGCGAGCGCGGCTTCCTCGCTGAGCTTTTCGAGGATGAGTTCCTCCGCGCCAGAGCCGAAGCGTCCGCGGCTGGTGAGGATGGCCTTGCAGCCGGTCGGCAGTTTCTTGACGAAGGTGAAGACGGTGTCGCGGTCCTTCTTGACGAGGCTCTCGAGGTTATCGAGGATGAGCAGTGCCTGCGTGCCGCGCAGGGCATCGAGCAGCAGGCGCGGGCGCTGTTCCTCCGCGGCCTTGGCGATGTCGGGCTGGCCGAGTTCGCGAGCGAGTTCGTTGAGGAGTTCGACAAGGCCGCGGAGGATGAAGTCGCTCAGGTCGCGCACACCGTTGTCGTCTAGTTCGCGAGTCTTGAGCGAGACGAAGACGATTTTTTTGAAGACCTCCGGCGAAGCATCGTAGGCGGCCCGCACAGCGAGCGAAGTCTTCCCCATGCCGCCCGGCCCATCAATCATCGCTCCCCAGTTGCGGGACTCGGGATCAAGAGAGTCAGCAATCTTCCGTAACTCATGCTCGCGGCCGAAGAACGGCTGAAGGGTAGGAAGGTTGTGAGGGATGGTGGTTGTAAATTGCTCGGGGGATTTGGTATCGAGTTCCGCGAAGGCGGCGTTCTCGAAAAGGCCATCGGGATTGGCGTAGTCAAAGCGGGTGAGCATGACCTTGCCGCCTTCCTGCTTCGTCAGTTGGGCGTGGATGGCCATCCATTCCCAGCCAGTCCATTGCTTCTTGTCGTAGTCTTTACTAAAGACAGCGACAACAAGATCCGACTCCTCGCGGTAGAATTTGGACAGATAGATGCCGAGGTCATAGCGGGCAAACTCCGCCTCGTGGAATTTGTCGTAGAGGATCGCCGCCTCGCCAAAGCGCCGCGCGAGGACTTTGGCAACAATTTCGACAAAGTCTCTCGTTTCGCCCGCGAAGGAGAAAGCAATCCGGAAACGTTTTGCACTCATATCGACAACTCCGAGAAAGACTCCAACTGTGCCTATTGCGAGCCGAACGCCTGGTCCAACATACCGAGCACCAGCACGCGAGAGTGCTCCAGACCGGCCTTGATCTTCGCCGGAATGCTGTCGCCGGGGAGGACGGGCAAAAAGGGGTCTCTTTTTTGGGTCTACCTCTGGGGCGTGTTGTGGTTTCGAGGCCAAGGCGAACGGCGCTGCTCCTGATCCATTGGTCGTCACCAAACGGCACGCCGCGTTTGACGCTGCGGCGAAGCGAGCTCAACTCCGCCTCCGTCTCAACCTTGTTCACCCAGGAACGCCAATTTCGCGGCTAACGGTGGATCATCGGGAATTGCCAGCAGTGGCGTTCGTCAGCACGCTGGAAGCGAGCATGAGCGGAACTCCATTGCCAGTCTTCCGCAAGCTCAACGAAATTTGCACGCACTGGATTTCGCTCCACGTACCGCATCACCGTCAGCAAATACCCGTCCGTTTGAATCGGAAACGATTTGAAACGCCCCTGATACAGATGCCCCGTGCCACCCGTTTTGTAGTGAGCATGCCAACGCATAGTATGCATCACAGTGAGGCGACGGAAAAACTCACTCACCTGATCGTGGGTCTCGGGCCGGACAACAAAGTGCCAGTGATTCGGCATTGCCACCATCGCATAAACCGGCAGCCGCACGGTTTCCCGCGTTTCTTCCACAACTCGCATGAACGCAGCGTAATCTTCCGGCTTTTCAAAGATCGTGAGCCGAGCCACCGCTCGATTCAGAACGTGGAAGACTTCACCTGCCGGACAAATGCGTTTCGTGCGTGGCATCATCGAAGTCTTACAGAGACCAATGTCAAATAAAACAGAATCGCGGTAGGGACGGCCATTGCTGGCCGCCCCCCGCACAGATCCGTACGTGCAGAACTACCGCATACGGCTCCTCCCTTGGGAAGTGACGGTCGGGATGTTGCCATCCCCACATGCCGTTGCCATGCATTTCGCAAAGTGACTCATAGTCCTGGCTCTGTGTCCAGTATGAGTGCAAAACCGCACAACATGCCCTCGGGTGGTCCCCTTTCCTCCACAGACTCCGCTACCGGTGTTCCGGCTTTGTTCGTCTGCTTCTCAGGTACTACGAAACCATCTGCCCCTTTGGAACCATCTGCCCCTTTCCAAAAAAAACACGGCCAGCGACGTGCATGTCGGCGTTATGGCATCGCGCCTTTTCCGATCGATCCGTTTCCTTGAAAGAAACGGATGTCGCTGGGGTCTCTCGGCTTCCGCGAGAAAGGTTTCCAACCGTGCATGTGGTCTCAGACTCCGTGGGGGTAATATCGGACTCGCCATTATCGTTCGACATTACTGTTGCCTTCCCCCTGTCAGGACAAGGTCGGCCACCACAAAAGGATGTTTTCGGAGTTCAATACACAGCCCGGTTGTGCCTCTGTGAACGCTTCGATGTACAAGTTGCCCGATACACCGCATCACTCGAGGCCAAGGCGACTGGCTAGGTCTTACCTCGTACGACTCTTTCATTCGCTACCTCTCTCCGGCTTACGCCGACGCTCCCTGACCCTTTTTCCTGTTCACGCAGCCGGAAATGACATTCACTCGAAACGTCACCGAGGACGGCTAATCCCAATCCCTCGCTGACGCTTCGGGTTACCATCCGTCGCGCAAAAGTGTCATATTGGACCGCGCGGAGTATAAGCACCAGCCCTTACTCTACGCATTTCATTTGTCGTTGAACCGCAAAAAGGAACTTCAAGTGAGCCAGACGAAGACAGGGAAGCGTCTGGTCAAAGAATTTCAAACTGCTGAGCGAGGACGTTGCCTGGCATGGACGTTGACTACTTCCATCAGCCTGACTTCGTTGCTATCCTGTCGGGGTGGTGTTTGAACTGCTCGCTGGCCCGCCCCTACGAAATTCCGACTTTTCGAAGGGAACCAGGTTCGAGTGCCGTTGCCGCGTCGCCGTCGGGAAGTTTGCTCATGAACAATCCAGAAATCAGGTACTAAAATGACGAGAGGTGAGTCGTCCCAGGAGCCAACACGGCCAGAATTGTCCCCGACGGCCAAGCAAGCAAGCCGTGGCAAGGGGATTGTGCTCGTCATTGCGGGGATCATTGCTGCGTATCTGTTGGTCGCATACGTCATCGTGCCGCTGGGCTGGGTTGCATACGAGCATCGGCATCCGGCAATTGACGAGACTCCCGGGATTTCGATGACCGCCGATGATCATCCGGGAGATCCGATGAACGTCGCGCTGATTGGATCCGAAGCAGATCTGAAAAAAGCGATGTTCAAAGCCGGTTGGTTTGTTGCTGATTCACTAGGGCTGAAGAGCGACTTCGAGATCGCTGCTGACACAGTGCTCGAGCGTCCGGACGATAAAGCTCCAGTCAGCAATCTGTTTCTATGGGGGCGGAAGGAAGACCTGGCATTCGAGCAACCCGTCGGAGATGATCCTCGTCAGCGGCACCATGTGCGGTTCTGGAAATCGGCAAAGCTCGATGACAAGTTGCAACCCGCGTGGATGGGTTCGGCCACATACGACAAACGCGTTGGGCTCAGTCACACCACCGGTCAAATCACCCACCACATCGCGGCCGACGTTGACGCCGAACGAGATCATTTCTTCGAGAGTCTGAAAAAGACGGGCGACCTGACCGACGTTCAGATTATTAACGACTTTCACAAAGTCTGCGAGGGACGGAACGGCGGTGGCGATCCATGGCACACCGACGGCCGGCTTTTCGAAGGCACCATTGTCAACCCAGAAGACAAATAGCAGTCCGAAGAAATCTTGCGGCTTGGTTTGCAGATTTGTGGAACACTCTTGGGTACGGGCTTGAGGATGAGTACGCGACCTTCATTACCGCGAATCCAGGGCATCGCATTCGGATTGTCATCGATGTCCTTCGGCTGCTGAGTGACAGTGCAGCCATCGAAGGCCGCCACTTTACTCTTGATGGGGAACTTACGAACGTTCCGGTGTCTACCCGCTACACGGCGGTGCATGTGAAAGTGAATGGCAAACCTCAACCGCGCGGCCGAAGTTTCTCAGGCTGAAATGGCTCGGCCTTCTCGATACAAAACCCATTTCGAGGCAACATACGATTCAACCCGTGTGATAGGGATGCTATGATTCCCGTAAGGACCCGGCTCGCCAATGAATTTAGGCTCTAATCGCGCCAGAACTGGGCTCAAGAACCGCACGAAGGATGCCGTATGAACGGAACAACTTCAACAGCGGCAGCGGATGCGCACGTCGGCGGATCATCCGGCGACGCAGTTTCTGATACCGGACTGACGGCAATTCGGTTTGCTCCCGTCATTGCCGCAAACGAGGCGATGCCATTCACTCAGTACCATTCCAAATACTTTGCGTTTGAACCGACGAAACGAGTCGGGGCCGATCAGGCAGACAAACTCGCTCAGTCGCTCAGCAACGCCACCGTGGACCTGAATCCGCATCAGGTGGATGCGGCACTCTTCGCGTTTCGTTCGCCGCTTTCGCGAGGAGCGATTCTCGCCGACGAAGTCGGTCTTGGAAAAACCATTGAAGCCGGGATTGTCATCAGCCAGCTCTGGGCCGAAAAGAAACGTCGCATTCTGATCATCGTCTCCGCGTCACTCCGAAAACAGTGGAGCAGTGAACTGGTCGACAAGTTCTTCATTCCATCGGTCATTTTGGAATCGAAGAGTTTTCGCGAAATGTCGCGAAAGATGCCGTCACCGTTTCAGCCGCAGAATCAGGTCGTGATCTGCTCCTACCAGTTCGCCCGCTCCAAAGCCGCCGAAGTGACGGCCGTTCCGTGGGATCTGGTCGTGATCGACGAAGCGCACCGTCTCCGCAATGTCTACAAGAAGGACAACAAGATCCAACAAGATCGCCCGTACACTCCGCGACGCATTGCATGGACGGCCCAAGATTCTTCTCACCGCTACGCCGCTCCAGAATTCGCTGATGGAACTTTACGGACTGGTGACATTCGTGGATGAACATGTCTTCGGCAGCGAAGATGCGTTTCGCGAACTGTACGGTCAGCAGCACGACGTGGTTGTGATCAACTTCGTCAACCGTGCCAACGAAGCCGACCAGCGTGTCTTCGAATTGCTGAATGAAAAATTCAAGCTGTTTGATGGTGTCTTCGGAGCGTCCGACGAAGTGCTCGGAGCACTGGAATCCGGCATCGACATTGAGAAACGAATCAGCGCCATCTACAAGCGTTGCCGATCTGCTACGGAAATTCGGCAGGCGTTTGATCAGTTGCAGCGGGATCTGGACGAACAGATTTCGACAACGCTGCAGGAAGCCCGCACGAAGCTGCTGGAAAACTTCGACGAGGACGTGCATCACAAACTTCGGCTGCGGCAGAAGGAAACGCAACAGCGGCTCGATCGTTATGAGGACTGGTTGTGGGCACTGACCGCCACGGAACTTGCGGGCCAGGCCGACTTCGATTTCTCGAAGCACCGCTTCTCGCTCAAACAATTGCCCGAAGGATTTTCGGCAGGGGAAGTGCCACTCGGTCGCTATCGGCTTCAGCCGCCGCAGGTACGCGAACGCGGTGCTGAGCCCGACGCTGATTTTCATTACCGACCCGGCCATCCGCTCGCTGAAGGTTTGATCACGCGGGCCAGAGACTGCGTGCTCCCGTCACGGGAGCTCATTCTTGATTACGAACGTCGCGGCGCGAGGATCATGCTGGTCGAACAGCTTCGCGGCGAATCGGGATGGTTGCGCGTCGAGCAAATCACCGTCCAGTCGCTCGACATGGAGGAGACACTGCTCATTACCGGAGTCACTGACGACGGCCGCGTGCTTGATCGCGAAACGTGCGAGAAGTTGCTGACGATTCCCGCCACGCTGGGAGCGGAACTATCCATCGATGACACCGCCCAAGCCCGACTGGAATCCGCTGTCCAATCGCAGGCGAATCGAGTGCTGATGGAAACACAGAGCCGCAACGAAAAATTCTTCGATGCCGAATCCGACAAGCTCGACAGCTGGGGAGATGACCTCAAGGAGAATCTGGAGCGTGAACTCAAGAATATCGCCCTGGAAATCCGCGAAGCGAAGAAAGTGAAGCGGCTCGCTGGCGACCTGCAAAGCAAAGTCGCGGCTCAGAAGAGAGTGAACGAACTGGAGCAGCAGCGGAACCAGAAGAAACGCACGCTGTTCGACGCCCAGGACCAGATCGAGGAGCGGAAGGATTCGCTCATTTCCGATGTGGAAGCCCGGTTGCAGCAGCGAACTTCACGGCAGAATGTCTTCACGATTCGGTGGAGGCTCGCGTAGGCTATGTCCGAATCCATGCACTCCACCCCCCAATCCCCGCGCACGAACAGCAAGCTCCCGATCAATCTGGAAGATTTGCTTCGGCAGCGGTCCGTTGAAGGTGACCGGATCGAATACAAGGCCGGCTGGAATCCTGACGCCATCATCCGAACGCTGTGCGCTTTCGCAAATGACTTTGAGAATCTCGGTGGCGGTTACATCATCATCGGGCAAGACTGCGATGAACACGGCCAGCCGATCTTTCCTCCAGTTGGCGTCACCGAGAATCAATTGGACAAGATCCAGCGGGAACTTCTGCAATACGCCAACATGATTCAACCACCGTATTTCCCGGTGCTCAGCATCGAGACGTTTGCGGAGAAAACGTTGGTCGTGTTGTGGGCTCCGGGAGGTCAAACGCGACCGTACTCAGCACCGAAGGAAGTCACCGCCAAGCACCGCCCGCAGCATTACTACATCCGCCGCTATTCCAGCACCGTCGAAGCCAAAGGCGAGGATCAGCGGGAATTACTGAGTCTCACGGCCACCGTTCCGTTCGATGACCGGATGTGCCGCGCGGCGAGCGTCGATGACCTGAGTTTGCCGTTGATCCGCACATTCCTCAAAGAGATCGGCAGCCGCCTCTATCAGGAGCGGCCCAAGGCGTCGCTCCAGGAACTCGCGCGATTGCTCAACGTGGTCGATGGTCCCGATAAAGCGGTCACCCCTCGCAACGTCGGCATCCTGTTCTTCTGCGAAACTCCCGAAAAGTTCCTGCCCGGCACACAGATCGACGTCGTGATCTTTCCGGAAGGAGCTGGCGGCGACCAGATCGTCGAGAAGATTCTGTACGGACCGATCCACCAGCAGATTCGCACCGCGCTCCGGTACATCCAGAACAACGTCATCGTGGAGAAGGTTTTCAAGCATTCCGACCGCCCGGAAGCGACTCGATTTTTCAATTATCCGATGACGGCCATCGAAGAGGCGCTCGTCAACGCGATGTACCACCGTGGGTACGATCAGCGCGAGCCGGTCGAGGTACGCATACATCCGGAAGTCATCGAAGTCGTGTCCTATCCGGGTCTTGACCCGTCGATTCGTCCCGCTGACCTGAAGGGAACGCGAATCAACTCACGTCGGTACCGGAACCGCCGCATCGGCGAGTTTTTCAAAGAATTGGAAATGACCGAAGGACGCGGGACCGGCATTCCCAAAATCCGCGCCGCGATGAAGCGCAACGGGTCGCCCAGGGCGAGATTCAAGGCCGACGACTTGCGGCTCTGGTTCGTAGTTGAACTGCCGATTCATTCTGCGTTCGCCGAGGAGGCCGCCAAAGCAACCGAATCCTCCGGGACCAAGTTGGGACCAAGTCGGGACCAAGTCGCCGTCCTCCAGCAATGCCGCGCCGATTCGGGAATGGTGGACTTGCTGGCGATCGTCGGCCGCACGAACCGCACCAAATTCCGGCAGCAAGTTCTCAATCCACTGTTGGAAGCGGGACTGATCGAAATGACCATTCCAGACAAACCCCGCAGCAGCCTTCAGCGTTACCGCACCACAGCCGCTGGCCGGTCCGCGTTGGGATCGCGAAAGAACAAATCCTGAACTCACCGAACTTCTGGCCGTCATGGCGGCTGGAGGGCTAAGATCGCACGGAACGCTATGGCTAAAACGAAACGCTGAACTCACCTGGATCGGCAAAGACCAACGTCCCCGGTTGGAACCACGCATCCTGCTGGAAGACCCGGACAAGTCGTATCACGCTCCGCAACGCGTGACTGAAAACG
>Ga0209491_10009969_pt1 | contig 11529 bp, 9 predicted proteins | sample BON02_FD_187213 | JGI IMG/M metagenome (GOLD analysis project Ga0209491, IMG submission 187213) | Freshwater microbial communities from Lake Bonney liftoff mats and glacier meltwater in Antarctica - BON-02 (SPAdes) (version 2) | ecosystem: Environmental > Aquatic > Freshwater > Ice > Glacier...
CCAAAAAATAGGTTATATAGGCATCCGAAGTGTCTGCCAATCCAAATTTTTTAATAGCATATTCCAAACCGTCATAAACTGAGGATTGTCCAAGAATTTTCACATTAAACCCATATGACTTAATCAACAACTCGGCTACCTTATCAATATTGCTATATATAAAATGATGCCTGTTTTCCATGTCTTCGGATAAAAAGCTCAAGATTTCATAACATCTCTCCATTTCGTTGGACTGTAGACTAAAATGCAATAAATTAACCAAGAACCTTACCTTGGGGTTACTGTTTAACAAAAGCGTTTCCGATGAAATAATGGGGATTTTATGCTGCATTAAGAAATCTGCCAACAAAATACCATGTTTTTTCTTACGGGTAAGGATGCATATATCCCTTAGGGAATAGTTCTTTTCCAAAACCTCCTTCAAGATGTTCATTACTGATTTACAGTATTCCTCGTCCTCGTCCTGGGATTCCTCCACGTCTATAAATGAAAGCTGTACCAAACCACCTTTTTTGCTATTGTAGTGTTGACTATTGCCCTCCACAAATAATTGGTTATAAACACTGTTCTCCAGAAAGGGGCTGGTGACTGTGAAAAAATCGTTATTAAATTTTATCACTTCCTCATGACTTCGATAATTGGCAGGAAGATTTGCCGTTTTTGGTGGAATTACAAACGGATTTTCCTTTAGGTTGATAAGGTTTAAAAACTGTTCCGCCTTTCCGCCTCTCCACCGGTATATAGCCTGTTTGGCATCACCCACCAAAAGTAAAGAACCTATTTTACCTTGATCATCCACACTTTCCAATGCATTACCAATTAACGGTATTAAGTTATTCCATTGCATTTCGGAGGTATCCTGAAACTCATCCACAAAATAATGACGGTATTTTTCTCCAATTCGTTCATAAATAAAAGGGGCAGGCTGATCCTTAATCTCTTTCGATATTATACTATTGAACGAGGAAATAGGCAAAAGGTCACGGTCCTTTTCAAGATTCCTTATTTCATTTTGTATAGCGCTCAAAACCGTTAGAGGAACTATGTTGTTATATCCATTTTTGAGTAGTGATAAAACAATGGTGTTCACTTTTATTTCATTAAACAGACCAATAAACCTTGGATGGAGTCCGTCCAATATATTTTTGATGTCTTCATGGCAGGCCTTGGTGTACAAGGGATCTGTTTCAAAATTTTGTTTCCAAGCCGCGGTGAAATCTACATTTAAATCACCAGCGGCAATTTTTGCAATAAATTTTGGAAAGTAGCCCGATTTAAAATTATTGACTTCCAGATTATTCTCTTCAATAATCCTTAGGATTTCCGTCGCCCAGTTTACAATTTTTGCTTCACTAGCCTGAATTTGCAAAACCAAATCCTTTTTCAGATCCAGAAAATCATCAATTCCCTTGTCTTCAAGTTTTTTTAAATGTGTAGCTTGATTTTCATTAAATAATAAAGTTCCTATTTTTTGCAAGTCAAAAGCAATATCCCAACTTTTATCACCGTCGATTTTTTCCAATGCAAAATCGATCAACACCTTGGTTAATTGAGTATCGGTGCCAGCCTTATTGATCAGTTTGGCAATGGCCTCATCCAACAGTAATTTGGTATCCAGGACTACCTCAAAATTCTGGGGTAGTTTTAAATCTTTTGCGAAAGTCCTTATCAACCTGTGGGTGAACTTATCGATAGTAGAAACATCAAAAAAGGCATAATTATGAAGTATCTCCTTTAGTACCTTCTTGGATCTATGTTTTAAGGTACTTAAATCTATTCCTAATTCCTGGGATATATCCACCAACATTGGAGGAGATTCATCACTAATGGACAGTTTGCCAAAAGCAAAAAGACTCCCTAAAATTCGCTGTTTCATTTCATTTACCGCCTTGTTGGTAAACGTAATGGCCAGAATACTACGATAATTCTTATTAAACTCTGTGGAAAGGATTATTTTTAAATACTCTTTTGCAAGGGTGTAGGTTTTGCCGGAGCCAGCAGAGGCGTTATATATTTTGTAAGGAGCGTCCTGCACGTTATTTTAGTCGCAAAATAAGCAATATTAAACAGTTCTTAACAATTTATTAGCTGAATTTATATCATAAAACCGTAATTTTGGGAAACAACATTTTTTAACATAAAAACAATAACATTATGGCTTTCGAATTACCTAAATTACCATATGCGTATGACGCTTTGGAACCACATATTGATGCAAGAACTATGGAAATACACCATACCAAGCACCACAACGGGTATACTACCAATTTAAACAACGCTATTGAAGGAACAGACCTGGCAAAAAAACCCATCTTGGATATATTGGCCAACTTGGACATGTCCAATGCAGCTGTAAGAAACAATGGAGGAGGGTTCTTTAACCATTCTTTGTTTTGGGAAGTCATGTCGCCAAATGGTGGTGGACAACCTTCTGGAGAACTTGCAGATGCTATAAAATCTGCATATGGTTCTTTCGAATCTTTTAAGGATGCTTTTGCTAAAGCAGCAGCAACAAGATTTGGTTCTGGTTGGGCTTGGCTATGTGTTCATAAAGGAGGAAAAGTGGAAATATGCTCTACTCCAAACCAAGACAATCCAATTATGCCGGGAACAGGCTGCGGAGGATCTCCAATTTTGGGCTTGGATGTATGGGAACATGCCTATTACCTAAATTATCAGAATAGAAGACCAGACTACATCAATGCATTTTTTAATGTAGTTGATTGGGATAAGGTAGCTGCTTCTTATAAGGCGAATAAATAGGGGTTACGTTAATAAGGAAAACCTTATTAGAATATCCTTTGTATTGCCAAGTATTAATTTTAGGTTACTTAATTAAGGCAATCCACGTAATAATTAAAAGTCCGCTCATTAAAAAGTTTTAATGAGCGGACTTTTTTGTTTCCAGAAAATAGAAAAGGGTGGAGAAGCCTCCACCCTTTTCGTCCCAAATCTTACCATAAACTTAACCTACTTATGCTATGGCGATACTAAAATACTGGTATTGTGAGAAATAACAAAAATATTTATGGCTTTTTATCTGCGAATTTTTTTGATGATGATCATTATCAAAGGTGAAAATCTATCCCAACATGGTTAAAATACTGATATTCAGCAATAAAAAAGGCGAAGCTTAGCTCCGCCTTTTTTCCCCAAATCTTACCATGAACTTAACCTACTTATGCTATGGTCCACCAAAAGTAATCTAAAGATAACGGCGTAAAAAAGGTTTTAGACCAACGTCCCAATTATAGGTTAAAATACTTTTGGAGCAGGATATTGGACAGCATGCTAGAATATATTTGAAATAAAAATCAGAGGCAAATCAGCCATTATGAATTATATGGGCGACTCTTTCCTGCAATGCAGGTACCACCTCATGTAAAAACCATGGATTTTTAGTCTGCCAAAACCTATTTCTAGGAGATGGATGGGGTAGTGGAATGTATTTAGGTAAAAATTCCCGATAGCCTTTCACCGTTTCGGTCAAATTTCTTTTCGTGCCCTCTCCTAGATAATAATTCTGCGCATAGGCACCAATGAGTATAATCAATTCCAAATTGGGCATTTTGCTCAGCAGTGCATTATGCCATAGAGGGGCACATTCGGGTCTAGGGGGAAGGTCTCCCCCTTTCCCCTTCCCTGGATAGCAAAAGCCCATTGGCATTAATGCTATTTTGCTTTCATCATAAAATAAGGCATCCGAAATATTGAGCCATTGTCTAAGCTGCCTGCCACTGGGGTCGTCCCATGGTATTCCCGTTAGATGGACCTTGGTTCCGGGAGCTTGGCCAATAATGATAATCTTCGCGTTGGTATGTGCTGCTACTATTGGCCTAGGGCCTAAAGGCAAGTGGGCCTTGCATACTTGACAACTTCTTATTTCCGATAATAATCGTTCCATTATTTCTTACCAGCCACCACTATAACAATCTCTCCTTTGGGTGGGTTATCTGTATAATGCTGTAAGACCTCCTTTACTGTTCCCCGTATGGTTTCTTCATACATTTTTGACAACTCTCGCGAAACCGAAATTAACCTGTCCGGTCCAAAATAAGTCTCAAAATGGGACAATGTCTTAACCAATTTATGTGGGGATTCATAAATAATCATGGTCCTAGGTTCCTCTGCCAATAAAGTGAACCTGGTTTGTCTTCCTTTTTTAACCGGCAAAAAGCCTTCGAAAACAAATTTATCGTTGGGTAGACCACTATTTACCAAAGCAGGGACAAATGCAGTTGCACCGGGCAGACAATCTACCTCAATATTATTTTCAACACAGGCACGGGTTAACAAAAAACCAGGGTCGGATATGGCCGGAGTCCCGGCATCCGAAATCAACGCAATAATCTCCCCTGTCTGCAAGCGCCTTACAATACCTTCTACCGTTTTATGCTCATTGTGCATATGGTGACTTTGCATTGGGGTTTCAATATTGTAATGGTGCAATAATTTACCACTAGTGCGGGTATCTTCTGCCAAAATAAGGTCAACCTCTTTGAGCACCCTAATAGCACGTAATGTAATATCCTCTAAATTACCTATAGGAGTAGGTACTATATATAATTTCCCCATTAATTCTATTAAACACCTACTTTAACTAAATAGCAGGTAAGAGGTGGCAAAAATAATGAATCTGATACCTCATAAATTCCATTAGCAGCGATTAAATTCCACTTTACGCAAATTTACGGGCAATTACAGTCATAAATCGTTGTTCGTAATCTTCTTTTCCCTCCCAATTGTTATAGTCAGGTTTTACCATGTTTGTAATAAATGAAACAGAACGTTCTTCACTGTCTATGGTACTTAACTGGGACAACACCCTATTGTAGTCTTCCATATTATTGTTGAAGAGATGTTTTACAAATGCCAAGCGATCATTCAAATCTACTTTCAGCACTTTTTTAGGACTGTGTTCCACAGATTGTGCGGTACCACCCACTTTCACAGTTTTCACTTCCTTGGGCATAAATAAGTCCTTATCGTTCTTTATCAAATCCGGTTTATTGGTAAACTGGGATAAAACCTCGTCTATGGTTGTAGCACCGGGCATCTCCGATATCATACCCTTAATGGTATCGATACCTGGAGTAATGATATCCTCTTCATGCGGATTACTTTCTGGAACCGAGGAATTTGCATTTAAAACCGAATTGGCCATCTTTTCAAATTTGGCCGCAATGGCATTCTTGGAGACATCGATCTCTACCTCATTTAATTTTTCTTCAATATATTTGAGAACGGCCAACTTTTCATATAGTTCCTTGGCAGTTTCATACAAAGCCGAGAAATCGTTTAAGTTTCTCGAGGTAATTATTTCTGTTGACAATTTTCTCAATTCTTCTTTAAGTCTCTTTTTCATCTGAACATATTTTGATAATTAATTGGAGTTCCACTTGAATTCCAACAAAGCAATTCCTAACAAGTAATTATTGGTGGTTAAAAGACTAAGTAAACAAGATTACCAACTTTTACCAACATTAATACCAGAAGGATGATTTTTTTAATAATTTTATGCCTCCTAATTAACAAACGGAAAACATATTACTTTCGTCTAAAATTACAAAATGTTTCTTGAAAATACTGTTAACCCTAAAGAACAATTCGGTTGGATCGAAGTAATCTGCGGTTCTATGTTCTCTGGCAAGACAGAGGAACTGATCCGCCGGTTAAAAAGAGCCAAATTTGCCAAGCAAAAAGTGGAAATATTTAAGCCCATGGTAGACAAAAGATACCATGAGGAGATGGTGGTGTCCCACGATGCGAACGAAATTAGATCCACCCCGGTACCAGCCGCAGCAAATATTCGACTCTTGGCAGACGACTGCGACGTGGTGGGAATAGATGAGGCCCAATTCTTCGATGATGAAATCATCACTGTTTGCAACGATCTGGCCAACAAAGGTATACGGGTCGTCGTAGCCGGATTGGATATGGATTTCAAAGGCAATCCTTTTGGACCTATGCCGGCACTTATGGCTACTGCGGAGTACGTTACCAAAGTACATGCCGTTTGTACACGTACAGGCAACTTGGCCAACTATAGTTTTAGAAAGGCCAACAACGACAAATTGGTATTTCTTGGAGAAACTGAAGAATATGAACCCCTAAGTAGAGCTGCATACTACAAAGCCATGTTAAAGGAAAAATTAAACGACATTGAAGTTTCTTCCGTGGAAGTACTACCTCCTCAAAAAAAAACGAATGACTAAGGTTGGAGAAACTGTTCTGGAAATTGACCTTAGGGCACTGGAGCACAATTATCATCATTTAAGATCCAAAATTAATCCCAGTACTAGATTTCTAGGAGTGGTGAAGGCATTCGCCTATGGCAGTGATTCCATTGCCGTTGCCAAAAAATTGGAATCCCTGGGCGTAGATTACCTGGCAGTAGCTTATACCAGTGAAGGAGTTGCCTTGAGGAACGCAGGAATAAAATTGCCCATTTTAGTACTTCATCCCCAACAGGTGAGCTTTACTACCATGATAGAAAAATGTCTGGAACCCAGTCTTTATTCCCTGTCTATTTTAAGCTCCTTCTTGAAATTAGCAAAAGATCTGGGCCAAAAACATTATCCAGTACATTTAAAATTCAACACCGGTTTAAACAGATTGGGATTTGGAGAAAATGACATAAATTTTATTCTTAGATCTCTTGAGGGGGCAGATCAAATTAGAATCAGTTCGCTATTTTCACATTTGGCCGCCTCTGAAGACTTAAATGAAACCGATTTTACCTTAGGACAGATTCAACTTTTCGAAAAAATTAGTTCGCAATTTATTGCTAAATTAAACTACAGACCCTCAAGACATATGTTGAACACTTCAGGGATAATCAATTATCCAGAAGCACAGTATGATATGGTTAGAAGTGGAATTGGCATCTACGGTTTTGGTAATGAAGCCTCAGAGGATGAAAAATTAATCCCCGTTGCTACCCTAAAAACAATCATATCACAGATTCACAAAATTGAACCAAATGAAAGCGTAGGTTACAATAGGGCCTTTGTTTCCAATACTCCTAAAGTAACGGCAACACTTCCTTTAGGGCACGCAGATGGAATTGGCCGACAGTACGGCAATCGTGTTGGACAAGTTTCCGTACATGGAAAGTTGGCCCCTATCATCGGGAACGTATGTATGGATATGATTATGGTGGATATCACAGGAATTGATTGTGAGGAGGGTGATGAGGTCATTGTTTTTGGCAAGGAGCACACTGTCGAATTTTTGGCCACTTCTGCCAAAACAATAACTTACGAGCTTCTTACTGGAATTTCGCAACGGGTTAAGCGGGTATATATTGATTAAGATTTAAATGAAACCGATTTACCATTTTATCCTTAACAAATTTTACCCAAAAAAGATGTACTGTGATAAGTCATTTTTATTTTAACGTTTTGTTAAGACCACTTTTTAAACTAAATTGCAAGTACTATTAATCACATAAAACACTAATTATGTTCAAGGAATTTAAGGATTTTATTATGACTGGCAATGTCATTGATTTAGCCGTTGCTGTACTGTTAGCAGGAGCTGCAGGTTTGGTTGTTAGTGGATTTGTCAACGATATCATGATGCCTATTGTAGGATATTTTACGGGAGGCGTAGATTTCTCCGATATGCAATATGTTCTTTCAGAGGCGGTCATGGCTGCAGACGGAACGGTTGAAAAACCAGAAAGTGCCATCCGTTATGGAGCTTGGGTAAATTCTATAATCAACTTAATTATTGTTGGTTTTGTTTTGTTCATGATTGTAAAAGCATACAATAAAACAAAAACTCCACCTGCACCTCCTGCTCCAGAAGCTCCAAAAGGGCCAAGTCAAGAGGAACTTTTGACTCAAATCAGGGATTTATTAAAAAAATAATATCACTTTGAAACATATTGGACTTTGAAGTCTATTCAAAGTCCGACCGCTACACTACCAACTAACCAATAAAAACCGTCAACTAAGATTCGCTATCCAAGTTGACGGTTCTTTTTTACTTAATAGTTTTATTTGTAACAATTTGTTATATTTTTAATAAATTATAATATATGTATTGTTTAATATGCTATAATCAGTACATTTGCCAACTTAAATTTTAATTTAATCGTAATGAAAGTAGCTGTAGTTGGTGCAACAGGAATGGTAGGGGAAGTGATGCTAAAAGTATTGGCAGAACGTAATTTTCCAGTAACTGAATTATTGGTAGTCGCCTCTGAAAGATCAGTGGGGAAAAAATTGACCTTCCAAGGTAAAGAACATACTCTTATTGGCCTAGAAACTGCCGTAGCCGCCAAACCGGATATTGCCATTTTTTCAGCCGGTGGAGATACTTCTTTGGAGTGGGCCCCAAAATTTGCAGCCGTTGGTACCACGGTTATAGATAATTCCTCGGCATGGCGTATGGATCCCACCAAAAAATTGGTGGTCCCCGAAATAAACGCTTCTGAGTTAAGTAAGGATGATAAAATTATCGCAAACCCAAACTGTTCTACTATTCAGATGGTATTGGCGTTATCATCCCTACACGTTAAATACAAAATGAAAAGAGTAGTCGTTTCTACCTATCAGTCAGTTTCCGGAACAGGGGTAAAGGCTGTTCAGCAATTGGAGAATGAAATTGCCGGAATACAAGGAGAAATGGCATATCCATATCCTATTGGAAAAAATGCCCTGCCCCATTGCGACGTGTTTTTGGACAATGGCTATACGAAAGAAGAGATGAAGCTGGCACAGGAGCCACAAAAAATATTCAATGATAGAACATTCTCCGTAACTGCAACTGCCGTTCGCATCCCCACCGCCGGAGGCCATTCAGAGTCAGTAAACGTAGAATTTGAAAACGATTTTGAACTATCCGAAGTAAGAAGATTATTAAGTGAAACCCCAGGAATTGTTGTTCAGGACAACACGGATACCAATACCTACCCTATGCCCATTTATGCACATGGTAAGGATGATGTTTTTGTTGGCCGGATTAGACGGGATGAAACACAGCCTAATACTTTGAACATGTGGATTGTCGCGGACAACCTACGAAAGGGAGCAGCAACCAACGCGGTACAAATTGCAGAATATTTGGTTCAGCACCAATTAGTATAAACTATCTAACCCTTCCATTAGGCAATCAAAAGTCGAGGAAAAGAATGTTAAAACCTTTGTAACAACCATTTACAAAGGTTTTTTTTATGCTAATTTTGGCGCAAGAGTATCCCTTTCATGAAGAAATCTATACTAATCCCGCTTGCAGCAATACAAATTTTCGCCTGTGAGCCTACTTAAAAAAAAGAAACAATCGTTTTGAATTATCCTACTACTAAAAAAGTTGATTCCGTAGACACCTATTTTGGCACAAAGGTCCATGATCCGTTCCGTTGGTTGGAAGATGACAGAAGCCCTGAAACAGAAAATTGGGTTAAGTCACAAAACAAGACTACCCATAACTATCTGGACAAAATTCCATTACGCATAGATTTAAAAAAACGTTTGGAACAATTATGGAACTACGAGAAACTGGGATCTCCGTTCAAGGAAGGCAATTATACCTATTTCTTTAAGAACGATGGCCTACAAAATCAAAATGTGTTGTACCGTAAAAAAGGAGATAATGGGGAAGCAGCGGTATTCTTGGATCCCAATTCGTTTTCAGACGATGCCACAACCTCTTTAGCAGGAATTAATTTTTCCAAGGACGGCTCCATAGCAGCCTATTCCGTATCGGAAGGCGGAAGCGATTGGCGAAAAGTAATTGTAATAAATGCAGAGAACAAGTCCATTGTAGAGGATACTTTGGTAGATATAAAATTTAGTGGCGTTTCTTGGAAAGGAAACGAGGGTTTTTATTACTCCAGTTATGACAAACCTAAAGGCAGTGAACTATCGGCCAAAACAGATCAACACAAACTTTATTATCACAAACTCGGCACTTCCCAGAACAGCGATGAAGTAGTATTTGGTGGTATTCCATCAGAAAAACACAGATATGTAGGTGGCTATGTTACGGAGGATGACCATTACCTAATAATTAGCGCAGCGGTTTCTACCTCGGGCAATAAGTTATTTATAAAAGACCTGAGACAATCTGAAAGCAATTTGATCACCATATTGGATACACCTGACACAGACAGCCAAGTTATAGACAATAAGGACTCAAAACTCTTTATATTGACCAATAGAAATGCACCCAATAAAAAGGTCATAACAGTAGATGCAAAAAATCCCACTCTCGAATATTGGACGGATTTAATTCCGGAAACGGAAAATGTACTTTCCGTGGGTACTGGCGGGGGTTATATTTTTACGGAATATATGGTAGATGCCATTTCCAAAGTATATCAATATGATGTTGATGGCACTATGATACGCGAAGTGATACTTCCAGGATTGGGAAGTGCTGGTGGTTTTAGCGGAAAAAAGATGGAAACCGAACTCTACTTTTCGTTTACCAACTATAATACCCCAGGATCTACCTATAAATACAATATTACGACTGGTGAATATAAGCTATACTGGAAACCGGAAATAGATTTCAATCCGGAGGAATATGTGTCCAAACAAGTCTTTTATTCCTCAAAGGATAGTACTAAGGTACCAATGATCATTACCCACAAAAAGGGATTGGAATTGAACGGCAGAAATCCGACCATGCTTTATGGTTATGGTGGATTCAATATTAACCTAACACCAGCTTTTAGTGTTACCAATGCGGTTTGGATGGAACAGGGTGGAATATTAGCGGTCCCCAACCTAAGGGGAGGTGGAGAATATGGTAAAAAATGGCACGATGCAGGTATCAAAACCAAAAAGCAAAATGTATTTGACGATTTTATAGCTGCCGCTGAGTATTTGATCGACCAAAAATATACTTCAAGTGACTATTTGGCAATAAAAGGAGGTTCCAACGGCGGACTCTTGGTTGGCGCTACTATGACCCAAAGACCAGATTTAATGAAGGTAGCCTTGCCCGCAGTAGGCGTTCTGGACATGCTTAGATACCATACCTTCACCGCTGGTGCTGGATGGGCCTATGACTATGGAACCCCTGAAGATAACGAGGAAATGTTTAATTATCTTAAGGGCTATTCCCCAGTACATAACGTTCAGGAAGGAGTACAATATCCTGCAACCCTTATTACTACGGGCGATCATGACGATAGGGTAGTACCTGCACATAGCTTTAAGTTTGCTGCAGAATTGCAGGAAAAGCAAACAGGTAATAACCCTACCTTAATACGTATTGAAGTGAATGCAGGCCACGGAGCAGGAACTCCCGTGAGCAAAACTATTGAGCAAAATGTGGATATTTTTGGATTCACCTTGTTCAATATGGGCTTTAAGGAACTCCCCAACAAGGGAGTTTTAAAAGATTTTAAGGATTAGTATAAAAAAAATCAATAATTTTGTTCTAAAGTCCGTTTCTTTTAGAAATGGACTTTTTTTATCCCCTAAGGTTACATTTATAATTTTAGCCCATGTTACAAGTTAATTCTCTTTCGTTCACTTATGATAAAATACCGGTATTGGCCGATATTAGTTT
>Ga0209491_10009977_pt1 | contig 11523 bp, 4 predicted proteins | sample BON02_FD_187213 | JGI IMG/M metagenome (GOLD analysis project Ga0209491, IMG submission 187213) | Freshwater microbial communities from Lake Bonney liftoff mats and glacier meltwater in Antarctica - BON-02 (SPAdes) (version 2) | ecosystem: Environmental > Aquatic > Freshwater > Ice > Glacier...
TCGGCACAAATGCGCATAGATAAAGAGAAGGAAAGCAAGAAGAAGAAAAAGAAGAAAGAGGAGGAGGATGCGGCTGATCGGGCGACCCTTTGGCAAGGCTTATTGCAGGTAGACACCCGCTCTCGGGAAACCCTCCAACACCTCTACTCGGAGCAGGTCTTTGTCTCTTTCTCTCTTTATCTTTCTCTTCTTTTTTTATAGTTCTGTCTGTCTGTCTGTCTGTCTGACTGTGTGTCTGTCTGTCTCCCCCCCTCTCTCTCTCTCAGTTTTTGCGTGTGGTAGTGTGGTTCATATGCGCGGAAGAGTGCACGCGGCATGCACTCTAGAGGCGAATGTGAAGCATCAAGAGTCTTGAAGTAAGGCAATTGTCTATATCACTGACTAAATGCTCAATCATGTGTGTGACTGACGAAGCGACTCAATCATGGGCACTCGTCCAATGCAGGACACGGTCAAAATCATGGATCCGGTGGTGTACACCACCAAATTGAGGCAGGCACTTTGGGAACATGAGGCGCAAGTCGAAAGACTCTTGCTTCAGTCGCCCGTCGTCCTCAAATGGACCACTTCTTCTTCCGCTTGACACCACGCACATGTGATTGGGCTGAGGATGCTTGGCATGTGGCATGACATGAGCCATCAGATATCACCATCAGATATCACCAAAAGGCACACCCATCAAGGCCTATTGCGCCAAGTGAGTGTGTTGGTTGGGTTGCATCGAATCAAGTGTACCTTGTAAATACAGCGGGAAGAATAGAGTTGGTCTCAACAAAATAAAGGTCTTGACAATATGTATTTGTTGAATGTTGTAAGCAATGGTCAAACAAGGAGCAATGGCTCAATCATGTTCATCGGCATCATCTTCCGACACAGCACACCCATCTGGTCCCTTGGCTAGCACGCGCTTACAGTATTCCCTTATGTGCTCCCGATCAATCTGCGCGACCACACACACATCCGAACACACACATGTATTGGGCATCAGTCACTACACGGGGCTGTGTGCTTGTACCAACCGGAGCCGCCGCGCGCCACTCAGATTACCTCTAAAACCCATTTACGTGCCGCGCGCCACTCAGCTTACCTGTGCGCTCGGCGCATGATATTTTTTTTCTCCAAAAATATGCGCCGACGAAAAAGTCTGCCGTTGCCGCACTCGCTTGCTGCGTCGGACTCGACGGAGCGAGCGAGTGCAGCAACAGCAGAAACACGTAGAAATATGTAGAGAGCCCAACAAGTGGAGAGGCAAAGATGTAGCAAGACAGAGGCAGAGGGGCGACATACGGCAAAAGCGACATAGAACAAAAGCGACATAGGAGACCCGTAGGACAGACAAAAGCGACATAGCACAGGACAAAAGCGACATAGCACAGACCTGTCGTATCTTGGGAGCCACCTCCTCAAACACCTCGATGCCGTTGAAGAGGCACAGGACGTGCAAGAGCGCGCGCTGCGCTCCATTTGAAACATCCTGCTTGCATGCGTTGCGTGTCAGGTATCACCACAGCACGCGCCTATATTAGACAATGCACCGACACCAAAACGGCAACGCACTCTACTAGACCACACCATGCGACATTCGCTAACAAATATGGTGGCAAAAGACAGACGAGGGATGGCACAGCAAGATCGGAGGCACGATACCTATCTTGTGAAATACAAACATACCTATCTTGTGAAATACAAACATCAATGCCACAACACGCTACTAGAGGAGACAAGGCATAGGGTGGTGTGATGCTTGAGCATCTCTTACCGTAACCTTGTCGCGGAGGCAGTTGAAGAGGGGCACAACTAGAGCCTCGACAGTTTGAGCTTGTAGCCTTCCGTTTGCCGCTGTCTTACTCACGGACTTGATGCTGGAAACAGCTGAGATGCGCACATCGGGAGAGCTATCCGAAAGCAGCGCGATCAAGTTCTTCCATAGCCCACTCTCAACCTCTCCACTCTGGTGCCCACTGGATACAGCCGCAGCTAATAGGATGCGAAGGGTGCCCTCAATTGCCTTGGCCGTTGCAATGCGTACAGGCACACGGTCGTCTTTGACGAGGGGCGCTAGTTGTGCGGCAGCCTGCGCCACACTGCTTGCGGCTGACCACCGCTCAGCGGTCGCAGCGTGCTTCAGGAGGGCCGCGAGGGCGAGCGTCTGTCCATGACGTGTGGTCCACTCGGGCGAGTGCTCCAGCAGTCCTTGCATCACAGACAAAAGACCATCATCCTCAACATTGCCCGAATGAGCGCCCAAGGCGCCAGCAGCAGCAGCGCGCACGTCGTCGTCGTCATCGGCCATGAGATCTGTGAGAAGTTTTACGGTGGTGAGCATAACGGGGGCTGTTGCCACCTTCCCGCCACGCCCCAGTACGATTTCTAGGGCCTCAATAAAAGAAATCTTGATGTTGGGCTCGGCTGTTTTGATGCCCGATATGAGCTCATTGATTAACGGGTCCACGCGCGCACTCATCTTGACGAGACGTTCAAGGGCGCGAGTGGCGCGCGACCGCACCACCGCGCTGGGCTCGGCTAGCGATTTAATAAAGGTGGTCTGGAGCTGGGGCAGGAAGGGCTTCATCATGATGCCTCCCCGCCCCAGCAGCAGCGACAGCGTCTTCAGAATGGCCGCCTTGACCTGCCAAGGGAAGCGATCGCCAATGATGCGGATGAGCGGTCCCGACATCTGCACTACCATTGCCTTGAGCGCCGCTTCCGAGGTGGCCGACACCAAGATACCCAGTCCTGATGCTGCTTGCTCCCTCGTCTCTGGCGTCGCACCGTGCATGAGCGCCTGTAGGAAGAAGGGCAAGACTGGTGCCAGACCCTTGGTGCGATTGAAGCCAGGGACGCCTGAGTCATCGGAATACGCTTGCAGGCTCTTGACTTCTTCGTAGACCGTTTCAATGTATAGACCGCAGCTGACAGCGGGAGCCTTTTCATCTTGTTTCTTGTCGCCTTCCTCAAGCGACTTGACGAGGGCGAAGAGACACTTGTGCGCACGGTCGAGCACAGCCTCCTGGCGATCGCCAAAGAGATGCAAGATTTGCCTGATCATCTGCGAACGGAACTCGTCGTAGTCATGCTGGGTACCACAGCAGAAGGCGCACAAGAGGCGCGCAGCTGACTCCCGCGTCTTGGAGGTGCATGTGTCCTCAAGTCGCCGCAGAAGCTCCAGCAACATCAGACGCATCCCATCATGTGGCACAGCCAAAACAACCTTTTCTGATGCGACAGCGATGTCCTCAGGCACATCCCCATCCTCCATTCCGTCAGTCAGCGCACCAAGGATAGTGGGAATGCGTGAGCAGAGTGCGTCGCCAGCCACGGCGGCGAGCGAGCCGAGGGCACGCGCGTTTGCGGCTGTCATTGGAGGCTCGATGAGCTGAGGGATGAGGTACGGTAGCACAATCTTGCCACGCACATTGAGGAGCTGTCGCAACCCCTCGAGCGCATGGCCACCGACATCATCCAGGTTGTGCAGCAGGGTGGGCACAACATCTTCAATCGCGCGTTGCCCAATGGCCTTGTAGAGCGAATCAAAGCCTAAGGCAGCGCTAGAGCGCACAGAATGAGCCGGGTCACACAAACCTTTGCGGATGGTGGTCACGAGATCATCGAGATGCATAAAGAGTTGCTGTCTCTGGCAGTTGTCAATGACCTCAGATAGCCCGAGCGAGACACCAGAGCGCTTCAGCTCCGAGTCCGAGTCCAGCCCCTGCTGCAAAATGGGAATCACCTCGGGTAGCACACGGTCGCCGAGCTTGCTCACCATCTCTCCCATCGCCTTGCCTGCCACGTACTTCTTTTCCTCGGAAGGCTCAGAGAGGCAGCGAATGAGAGTGTCCATGAGCACTGGAAGAATGGCCTTGAGCGTACGCAGCTGCGATTGCACTACACTCTTCCAGACTTGGAAGCTCGCAATACACACCGACTGGTTCACGTCAGAGCGCAGCATATAAACGGCAGCAAAGAGCCTGTTGCGCCGTTCAACACCGAGCACTTCAGCAATCTTGCTCTCAGTCAAGCGATCGCCAGTGCCCTCGTCAACATCATCTACTGAGCCATGTCCCTGCCCGTAAATTTTCCAGTTGCGACCTGTGATCTTGGACATGACATCGCCTAACAAGTGGACAGAGGAGCTGCGGATACGCCATTCGTTGGCAAACAGCCCTGACTCAATCGCGGGCAGAATCATTGGCATGGCGGATTCAGCATAGTTGTCAACCATACCGTGACCGGCCTTGAGCGCGATTGTGCGCACCGACTCGGTCTCGTCGGACAGCCCCTGCAACATGACAGGCAGGAGCTTGGGGATGTACTGCTCGAGCTTATCGCCCATGGCAACGGGAAGGTTGGCAAGGAGCCCGAAGTAACCCTCGCGCACATACTGGAGCTTGTTGGAGCACTCCAAGATTACCTCATCAATCACATTCTCGAAGCGCTGTGTAGAGCAGTTGCCAAGCACCTCAGCCAGACCCAGCGCAGAGCCGGCGCGGACAACGAGGTTAGCGTCAGACTTCATCGTCACCAGCAGGTACTTTTGAAGCTCTTCATAGTCTTGATCACCCATACTCTTAACAAGCGAGCCCAGCGCCTGGGCCGCAGTCGTGCGCATCTCGGGCGAGGCGTCTAGGATCGCGTTTTTGAGGATGGGCAGCAGGTCAGGCAGGTAGGGCGACACGTCTTTGGGGTCCGCCACCAAGTTGCACATATTGCCCACGATAGTTGCCGCCTTTTTCTTCAGCTCTGTGCTCCTGTGCTTGAGACCGCGCTGGATCACTGGCACCAGCAGCGCCAGCGACGCCGCGTCCACGGCGTTGACAAAAGTGGTATCAATGACTACCTCGAGTGCTTTGGCCGTCAGTTCGGGATCAGACAAAGAGTTGATGATCACCTTGGCAATTGCAAGGATCTCAGGGTTCTTGATCACACTGCCCACCTGGTTGAGCGCTGCCTTGGCCGCATCTCGCACTTGCGCCTTTGAGTCTGACACTGCCTCTGCCATTACAGGCACAATGGTGGGCAAACAGGTGCCGAGCTGGCGCGGGGCGCAATGGGCCATGCTGCCGAGCAGATCAATAGCAGCCTTCTTGGTCTTCCAGGCGCTGTCTTCCACACCCTGCAACAGTGCAGGCATCACCAGCTTCACACCCTGACCACTAAGCTGCCCCATGACAGACTTGGCAGCAGCCTCGCCAGCCTCACGCACGCCATCGTCATTGTCAGAGCAGGAAGTGAGGAGGATAGGGAGGATGTGGATCACATACGGCTCAAACAAACGGCCCAGACGTTCAGAAAGACACTCGAACCCAAACAGCGCTCCCTGCCGCCGATGATCCGACTGCTTGTCAGTAGCAGCAGCCTGAAGTGTGGACATGACGTCATGGGCCTTGAGAGCCGAGATACCCAGACCCTTGACGAGGCCAGCAAGACCATATGCAGCACCGCGGCGGTCGCCATACTTCTCGCCCTCGAGCAGCATGTGCATCATATCGGCTATCATCACTTTGACCTGCTCGGGATTATCCAACATAGGCACCAGGGGCGACATGGCGGTGGAAGCAGCACGCTGGATCGATTCCGAAGGCGTTCCCAGGGCAAAAAAGAGGCGGTCCAGAACCTCCTTGACTTTTGTGTCGCCCTTGGGCAAAAACTTGGCAAGGGTGGCGAGCAGGATGACTGTACCCTCGCGCACTAAGTCGGCCTGCCATGTACCAGCGTCGGGCTTGTTGAGCTGGTTCTGCAACATGGGGTGCAACAGCTCCATGGAAGACTGCCCGTGAGTCTCGAGCATCTTGAGACCTGCCGACGTCATTTGAGCGCGCACCTCATCATCGGGGTCAGACAGGCCCTGCTCTTTGTCGGAAACCAGGAAGGGAAACAAGACTATGAGTTCGCGCTTCGTCATGTACTGTGCTACTTCACCCAGTGCAACAGCCACACCACTACGCGTCAAGGCATTGCCTTCGAACCCCTTGTTGTCCACGTAGAGCGCCTTGAGATGACTCACTACATCCGAAGCACACGCTGCGGGGTCAGCTTCAACAACTGCCGCGAGCGCGAGGGCAGCAGCTTTGCGCACATCCTGCAGCTCATGCGACAGGCAATCAACAAGCTGATTCCAGTCCAGGTCCGCCAGAGGCAGCGCGCACTTGTCGAGCACCTCCTTGGCCTTAGCACTGATGGCCTCCTCGCCGTCGTGCGCCAGTAGGAAGAGGGTGGAGTGAAGATAGAGGTGGGGCGCAGGGCCCGGCAGACCCTGCACACGTGCCAGCCCCTCGAGACAGGCCATGCGCACAGCAGCCACGCCAGAGATGCCACCCTCCAGCAGCTCACCCACACTCGCAGGCGGCAGCGAGGCACTGAGTCTTAGAACGCTATCGTTGGCAGTCTTGCGCAGTTTAGCGTTCTTGGCCATGACGTCCATCATGACAGCAATGACAGGCTCTAAATCAATGCCAGCCTGGCGTGTGTGCAGGCTCACGACCTCCATGGCACCATCGAGCGTCTCGGTGCCAATGCTAGGCGAGGTCAGGGCATGTCGCAGCACAGGAAAGATGAGCGCAAAGGAACCGCTCTCAAAGACTCCCATCTCCTGCACCTTACCTTGCATCGCGGCCACTGCCTTGCGCGTGAGCGCCAGCTTCTGCATCTCCTGTCCCTCTTCCGCTGAATGCACCAGCAACAGGGCATCGGTAACCTCACGAGGCACCGACGGCCTGCAGCACTTGGTGAAAGAGGCAATCAAGGCGGGCATGGAGCTAGTCATGAGCGGCGAAGCACCCATCGAGGTAACTTCACGCGACAACTTGCCAAGGTGCACTGCAGCGCCATCGGGGTTTCCGTCGCACAAGGCCTGTACAGCTTGCGCAGCTGCTTGGGCACGCAACAAGACGTCTCTCACCTTGCCTCTGATCTCAGCCTCTTCTGCAAGGCGTCCGTCGAACACTGCCTGCTCCTGTTTGGTCATTTTAGGCTTTTCAGCCTTTTTCTTGGCGCCGCCGAGCTCCTTGGCGAGATCGCCATAGAGCTTGCGCTCTTGCTTGGACATGTGCCGGTTATCGTTGACGTCCTCGCGCACCTCGCACACATAGCCGCTGTCGAATTCTGTGTTCTTTGCCAGCTGTCCTTCGGGCGTAAAATAGATAGCAATGTCTCTCGCGGCAAACACCAGCAAAGGCTCGGGCTTGAGATCGTCGGCAATAAAGTCCATGACCTTCGGCAGTAGCGTGTCGAGGTCCTGCCGGGCTAATGTAGCCAAGACTCGAAGAGCCGTGCGCCTCTGTCCCACATTTGTACTCTGTGTCCCCTCCGGGCTCAGGAGCTGACTGCACAAGGTCTCCATATGCAAGCAGAGCACCTCTTGCATGCGCGTGCCTGTGGCCTTGAAAGAGAGATGCTCGATGCTGAGCCACACTGTGCTGACAGCCTGGGGGTTACACGCAGCGCTCATGACCGCATCGCAGTGTGTGGCCAACAAGAGCTTAGCAAGCACCTGCGACGAAACCACACCGCCTGGAGCACAGCTCAGGATTGCTCGCCTGAAGCACACGCTCGAATGCGTAGGGGAGGGGCCTTCAGGAGAAGGGGAAGGCGACAGCCTAGGTGTTTTGGTCATGAGCTCATAGACCTCGTGAACCAACTTTTGGATAAAGCCAGACTCCTTGTGCATTCGCATCACCACATTTGATGCTGCCTTGTGCACTGCATAAATGGGGTGCGTCAGCAACCTGGCAAGGAGAGAGTAAGGTGCCACCTGCTCCTCGGGCACCTTACAGGCCAGAAGGGCATCCTTGTGGGCAGTGAGGAGCGCTTCCACCACCTCCACCAGCGCCACGAGTTGGTCGGAGCTTGCGCTGTCGCTTTGACAGAGCGAAGCAATATACGAGTCTTGAGACATGAGCAGTGCCCACAGCTTGGCATCCGACCATTTGTCTGCGGCCATTTTGTGCTGCTGCATTAGGTGCAGCAGTAATTGTAAAGCCGTCAGGGAATTGGGTCGATAAGCAGGTTTCTTGTCGGCCGTCTGCGCCACCTTGACCAGTCCGCCAACCATGTCCACAGCTTCATTGCGCACACCTGTCGAGCGCATAGCAGCACCGAGCGCCTGCAGAGCAGCCCTGCGCACGCAATCTGAACCGGTTTCGAGGGCCTTGTTCAAGGATTTGAACACGTCGCCTCCGCACTTGTCTGCGCGAAAGCAGCACACGCCCATCAGAGCTAGTCCTCCGCACTTGACCTCCTCTTTCGTCTCCTTGTCAGTAGCACCCACGAGACCAGGCAGAATTTCCTGGGCGAGCTGGACAATAGCCTTGCCCTTGCAAATGGTGAGCAGGTGTTGGAGGCACGAACTCAGAGCAACCTTGTCCTGCCACGACTTTGTCTTAGTCATCATCACCTTATGGAGCCCACTACCCAAGGGCACAACGGCTGAAACGTCGCTGCTTTGACGCGCCAGTGCCGACACGAGATCGATGCACGACTGACGGGACTGTTCGGTGATAATACGCTCACAAATGACATCAACCAAGGGCTCAACATATCGCGAGGTGTCTATCGTCAGCTGCGTCAGCGTAATGCAAATCGAGTCCAGCAGATACTCGGGTGTACGCATGAGGATGCGCGTAATCTCAGTCATTAAAAGTGCAAACTCATCATGCGTGATCCAGCGCATCAGGCCCTCAAAGGCGGTTGACGTACCGGCCGAAATCGTGCGCCCCTTTGACCCCTGCGTTGCAGCAAGCACCCCAGTGGAGTACGCCTTGATGAGCGCTTCTTTCACAGGCGCAAATGTCGGATCAGTGGCCCGTGACTTATGCCCAAAAAATGACGCCACCATACGTACTCCGCCCTCAATCTCTGCTTCCACTGTCGCCGCCGACACCACATCGAGGTACTTGTTCAGGCCATCCTTAAAGCGGCAAAACAGCGCATGCACCTTGGCCAAACACCCGGTCGTCAACTTGCGCTTGGTCCCCTGCGAAACACGAGCAAGCAACTGGCTCTGCAGGGCAACGAGCTTGGGAAAGGCCGGGCCCTGCAGTGCGCCGCCCTCCGGCAGCGCCGCCAGCGCTGCGAGATCGCAAGTCCACGAAAACAGCAGTGCCAGCGCCGTTGCGCTGGTAACTTTCTTGCTGCACTGCATCAGCATCGCAAGCGAACCTTCGTGGCACATCTTGCCACCGCGGCCCAGCACCGCCGCAAAAAGTCGGGTCGCTTGCCGCCTGCTGAGCGGGTCGTACAGACGCGGCACTGCCTCAATCAGGATCCGCAACAGCGGCTTCAGCTCCTCCATCGACAGCTCACCTGGGCACACATGCCGTTAGCACATATCCCCCATCACCCATTGTCCAAATTCCAGCGCCGTTGGCGCCGTCGCGCGCGAATCTCAGCTTTCAACAGATGGCAGCGAACTCGTGCACGCACCTTGACCCTGTTCCAAGCAGTCTGCTACAGAGGCAAGATGCTTGGCGATGCCAGGTCGCTGCATGCTTGCCTCGACCAAGGGCAGCGCGGCGGGCAATTCCATTGCCTCGCCCATACGAGAGCAATTGGCAAGGACTGTCGAACACGGAAGCAACGCGTGTCCAAATCCGCCCTCACTAGAGGTATATCCCGCGCCCAGGAAGTGTCAGATGACTTCCCCTCAATGTCCTTCTGCCGCGCTTCGTCATGCGACTGGACGAGTGATAGCGTTTGTGCTCGCGCTGTCCCTCACGCTGCCCGTCGCTGCGGCCTTTCGCGCCGGCTTCGCCGTGCTTGCACGGCGAAACTGTGGGACCGTCGCCAGCCGAGGCGTTCGGTGCGTGGAGGCCAAGCTCGAGGGCTACATCTCCCACTTCAACGTCGAATCGGCTGTGCGCGTGGCGCACGTGGACGACGGTGGTGGTGGCTGGGGCTTGTGCGCCTCGCGCAAAATTGAGGCTGGGTGTGTGTATGTGCGAGATGTCATTCAAATGTTTCCACTCTATACATAAGGATATGCGTGGGCGTTTATGTCTCAATCATGTGTGTGTATGTGTTTGCACATCCCCATTCGCATACACACATACATACTTGCATACATGCATACATGCGTATGTTGGTTTGTGTTTGTCTGTCTATATGCATGTATGTGTTTGTTTCGTCTATATATCGGTTCGTCTGCATATCTGTCTTTAGTTCCATCTGTCCGCCTGTCTGTGTCATTGATAAATCATACATTTGTAGACTAACAGATATTGCACCGTACACAGATTTACACGCACCCCCATGTGTCTATACCTCCCACATACCACACGCACATATTTATGCACACGTACACATATACATATCAATGTGCCAACACGTATGGCGAAGGCAGGCAGACACTGGTAGGACTTCCGCGCCGCGCCGTGCTGGAGGTACAACAGAGCGCCGCGTGCCCGTGGCAAGTAGAGGCGCGACAGCAAGAAGTGGACAGTTCTGATGCATCCACAGTGTGGAGTGCTCTTCCTCTGCACATTCGCCTCGCGCTCGCACTGCTCGATGCCTGTAACGCCTGCAACACCGCGGCGAGAGACGGCAGTCAAGACGCCGCCGAGCAAGGCGACGCGGCGGCACTGCGCGAGTACCTGAACCTTCTGCCGCAGAGTCACGACGGTGCGCTCGCGTGGAGCCATGACCAACTGCTGCACCTCCAGGTGCAAAGTTTTATCAATGAGATTCGCATGTGCAAGAGCAAGGGAAGACGATCCCGATGGCTTCATCTTCTCCGCCCCCACGCCAAACACATGTGGAGTGCAGCCAATATAGGGCATGGCATGATACGAGTATATAGCATATACCATACAGCGTATAGCATACAGCATATACCATACACAACAGACCATATACAATGCACAACATACACATCCGGCTTCTTCTCCCCCCCCACATCCGTGTTCAGTTCTTTCCCAGCATCCGGGCACACTTTTTTTCCAAAATCCGGGCTCAGTTTTTCCCCAACATCCGGGCTCAGATGGAGTACTTTAGGCCACCTTAACAAAATTCCTGAATAAAGGGTTTGAGAGTTTTGCAGCAGGCAATTTCTTTGGAGGTGCACACGACCAAATTGTGCGAGGCGTTGAGGCAAAGACAAACGTGTTGGCCCTGTGCGCACACTTCTGCGGTCTTCGAGATGTGGTGCGGCGCTCTGACAGGCAGTGTTTGGTGGGTGCAGGATGCGAGTATGCTCTGCAAAGTAGAGGCCGAGCAAGCAGTCCTCCGTGCTCACTACCTCTCACTCTGTCGTAAGTTGTGTTTGCCTCCCCTCGCAGTTGGCTTGCAGTGGCTGTTGCCCATCGGTTGCACCTCGTGAGCTAGAAACGTGTGCCAGAGACCTTCTTGAGAGTGCGATGCGACACAGCATCTGAATGCAATGTAAGGGTGCATTTGAATGGGATCGCAGTATGGTATCTGAAGGCGAGACGAGTGAGCAACTCGAGAGCGCAAGGCAATGCGAGAGAGCATCTGCATGCAATGTGAGTGAGCATGTCAATGCAAGGTGAGAGAGTGTATGTGAGAAAGCAC
>Ga0209491_10009978_pt1 | contig 11522 bp, 6 predicted proteins | sample BON02_FD_187213 | JGI IMG/M metagenome (GOLD analysis project Ga0209491, IMG submission 187213) | Freshwater microbial communities from Lake Bonney liftoff mats and glacier meltwater in Antarctica - BON-02 (SPAdes) (version 2) | ecosystem: Environmental > Aquatic > Freshwater > Ice > Glacier...
CGGCCCCTCCCCCCCCCTCCTCATCATCATCCCCCCCATCCCCCCCCTCCTCCTCATCATCGTCTCCCCACCCTCCTCCCTCCTCCTCATCATCGTCTCCCCACCCTCCTCCCTCCATCTCCTCGTCGTCATTCCCCCACTCCTCATCATCGTCCTCCTCATCATCATCCTTCCCAATCTTCTTCATCTTCTTCAACCACGTGTCGTTCTCCTCGTCATCATCGGCCAAGAAGGCCCCAAACCCGAAATCATGACTCTTAAACAAATCCTTGTCCGCCTTATTCCGGGGCACAATCGCAGTCGTCGGCCCCTTGCCCACCTTCTTGAAATTTTTGAACCCCGGGGCAATCGCCTCGCCATTCACAAAGTACTGCGAGACCGGCGAAACAACATACGCCACCCCCGTATTGATAGCCGCAGCAGACCCCCTCACAACAATTACCCCCGCCCCCAAGAAAACATCAAACCCCAAAAAGAAGGCAAACAACACCCCCACATTCTTCACCATTGGGCTCCCAATATCCACCAAAATCCCCGCGCCCAAGAAATAATTCCCCCCAATCAACACCACGGAGGCCACGCCGTAATTGTCCGCGTTTGTATGCCCCACCAAAATCAAATCTCCCGCCCCCACGGCCATGGTCCCCCCAATCCCGTACACGCCCGCCACCCCCACGTTCCGCGACTGGCTGAATCCAACCATAACCGCCGAGCCCGCCCCGACCCAGTTCAGCACGCCGGCACCCGCATAAAAGTCCACCCCCGCCGACAGCTCTTGTGTCACCCCCGTCATGGTGAGCGTCCCGCCCCCCAACGACACCATGACGCCGGTGCCGCACTCGATCGCCACGCCCAAATTCGCCGCAAACACGGCGCCCGAAATCACCAACACCCCCCCACCCTCAAAAAGCATGATGCCGGCGCCAAAGTGCGACAACACCCCCAGGTTCGCGTTCCAGACACACCCCGAAAAGATGCCCACCCCGCCGCCCAAAAACGTGAGAATGCCGGCCCCGGTGGCATTGATCGCCAAGAAATTGATGGTGAACGTGACGCCGCTGCAGACCAGCACCCCGCCCAGCACCGCCAGCTGGAAGCCGACGCCAAAGCCATTGATAAACAATTGGGAATTCGTGAAGGTCACGCCCGAAAGAATCGCCACGCCCGCCACCACCAACATGTCTGCGCCAATCACGTAAATCTCACGCAGCAACACACCCGGCTGGAACACCCAGAAATGCGACAAGGTGATCGTTACAATCCCCCCCGTCACAAAGATCTGCCCACCAAACACGCGGACGGCCCGCGAAATATCAGGCGCAATCAGAATAGCCGGCACCCCCACAGGCGGGGCGTTCGTGAAAATCACCCCAAAAGCAGAGAAGCGTCCCCCAATTTCCACCAAGGCCGTCCCGCCTCGCAGCACGGGGATGGTGAGAATCAACTCACCACCACCACGGTAGGTCCGCACGAATTGCAAGTCCAGGTTTCCCCCGGCGACAATGTGGAAGATACGCTTGGAATCAGCACCGTCGATGGTGGGGAGGGCGATAGGGTTCCCGATAATGACCTTGCGGCCGGAAATCGTGATATCATCGTCGCTGTCAGGCAGCGCCACGTTGTACATCTTGCCCGGCAACAAGCTAATAATGGGGCAGCGGGAGTTGTCCTCCGCCATCTCACGCAGCTCCAACCCGCTTTGAGGCACACAGGCAGTGCCGCCCACCATGCTCGTGTCCTTGAGCAAGGTATCAAAAAAGTCTTCGCTGGCCGCGCCGGCTTTCTCGCCAAACACGCCCGCCACCAAATCAGAGGATTTCTCAGCCACGCCGTCCAAGATCTTGTACCCAGGCAAAGAGCCACCAGGGCCGTCAGGGAGACCTTCGCCGCCGATCGTGCCACCACCGGGCAGCTCGGTTACATCCTTGGGCTCCTCGGGCTCGACGGGGATGATCTTTTTGTCCTGGGAGGGAGGGAGGAAGGGAGAGAGGGAGAGGGTGAGTACATATGCTTTTGGATGGCGGCGAGACATACAGAAAGAGACACACACACCACCCGCTCTTGTTTAGTTGATTTGTTTTAATTTCGTACGTACCGGTTCCTCGGGTGTCACTATCACGCCGCCGCCGCTTGTTTCAGGGACAAGGCCATCAGCCGGCTGTGGGTGGGAGGGGGAGGGTAAAGAAGAAGAAAAATTAGCGTCGTGTAGTGTGATTAATTACCTCTACTCTCTCTCCTCTTGTCCCTCTTGACAAGGCAAACACCAACGTCGTCGTCGCGGCTATCACCCGAGCTTGCTTACCTTGGAGGGCCCGGTGACTGCCTTGTTCTTGTCAGGTTTGAAGGCCACGATCAACCCCGCAATGAGGCCAATCGTCGCCAAGGCGACAAAGAGCGCCAATAAAGTCTTTTTCCTGTGTGGTGCAGAGCAGAAGGTGGGGAGAAGGGTGAGATTTGGTCCTACGACGCCAGGAACGCTCTCCCGTTCCTCTCGTTCCGTGCTTTCCGCCTGCTTAGCGGCCCCCAACCCACGCTGTCCCGCCCCTTGCCCCCAAGCACTTACCAATTTCGCCTTTGCCACCAGGGCTCAGTGGGTTGGGTCCCCTCTGCTGCCATGGTACGCAAGGATCGGATGCCTGAAAGAGGCCGAAGGATAAAGAGCTACACACGCAAGGGCGCGCCCTGTGTCTTCCGTCCGCTTTGGTTCTGTGTGGTGGGGACGGCAGCCGCCGGGGTAGGGAAGGCAAGAGGAGAGTCAGAAGGTGAGAGAGTGTTCAGGCATGGGTTATGGTGGCTTGGTTGGTGGCTTGGTATGGAAGGACACGGGCAGAGAAACCCCAATCACATGCACAAGCCTCGGCCTCCGCACGACCCAACGGTTGAATTCGACGGGACGCAAGCACCCGCCTGCGCCGCCTCGCCGCCCCCTGTGTGTGCACAGGCCACTCAGGTGTCTGGGCAGGTCCATGGTCTTGGACATGGCTCGTTCTGGCCGTGGCCCCATGCCTGGCAACGACGCCGGGTTGTCGCCCCTCGCCTCTGGTGCTCTCGAGAGGGGAGAGAGAGGCGAGCCAAATGGGCCTTGCGCGCGTCGTTTGTGGGAGTCGTGTTGCCCGCACGACGCCATGCCAGCTTCCCCTGGACTCAGCACGGCCAGCAGACAAGGCGGTGGATTCCACCTACGTGCATATGGCAGGAGCAACAAGGCGATTCACGGGAGAAGCGTGATCCCAGTGCAAAGACTCAACGAAGCGTTCTCTCGAGAAGCGAGGCGTTTGGAAAAACGGTCCGATGCAAGCCAAAACACACACGCGCAAAATATTCGTCGGTCCTCGCTCGTTCCTCCGGGACATTGCGCGTGGCCGTCCTTCTTGCATCTTGGTCAAGCGATAGATCGATAAGAGGGCGTGTGGGGTGGGGGTGGCTTGCCTTGAGTGCATGGGTGTGTGGCTGCAACAACGTCCTTGTGCCCGTTGAGCACAGAGAAGCGAGAGGCATCATCCTCGCTCCTCCGTCCTTGTTCGCCACGAAACAAGGCTAATGCGTGTAGCCACACACACACGTCGATGGAAATGTGACGTTGGCATCTAGAGCTTCTTTTTATTTGATCATGAATGCGTGAGTAGAGTGTGTGTTTAGAAAAAAAGAAAAGGACTGCTCGCCTCTGAAATCGGCGGCGCTAGGAGCATCGACGCGATGCGCTTACTCTGGCTCCTCCTTTCGCTCCTTGCGTGGCACTGTCACACACACTTGACCAATGCAAAAATTTGATTGACTTAGAAGGTCTATTTGAATCACCCTTGACTTTTATGCCTTTTTAAAAGCTTTCCTGGAAAGCTTACATTCATTTTACTTCATTTGTGACTTTCCTCTCCCGCCTCCCTTCTTTTTGCGGCGCATCCACCTAAACCCACATTGGACAGTGGTGGTGATCCCAGCTTAAGTCCCCACTTTTGCTATCGTGAAAAGGTTATTAATCATGCTGGCATCACTCTTCGTCAACTAAAGTCTTGGGATTGGTAAGCAGCTTTTTCATTGTTCGTAAATCACGTATTTGCTCCTCTCAGTAAGTCCAGCAGTGCGAGGACGAAGGGTCCAGAAGGTGCATGAGTTACCATGTTTCGCAACAGCTTCTGTGAAAGAGAGATAGCATTAAGTCAACGTCCTGGCATCAGTCATACGCATCCGGAAGCACACTTTCATAGGAAGCAGCAAAGCACTGGCGATGGCCAGCTCATCGATCACCCTTGCCTGCGTTTCTCCTGCACTTCCTGCCTGGCCTTGTTGTCACGGGCACCTGACTAATTCCAGCACACCGTTTGTTGGTGGTGGCGAGGTAGTGTAAAACCCTCTAAATCTCGTCATTATACAGTGGTTTTTCGCTTGATTGCGTGGAAGCGGGGTGTTCGGCATGCGAAGCAAGGAGTAAAGGAGGGCTTCGAGACAGGGCAAAAGATGGACGGACAAGAAAACCACATAAGACACGCACGCCCGATCGCACTATCATAAAGTGGTGACAGGAATTGTTGACGATAAATGCCTGCCGTTTTCCCCCAGCTTGAATGACGAAAGCTCACACATCAAAACCTGCGGCGAACGAAGAACAAAAAAGCGGCGTGGAAAACAAACATCACCCGGCAACTCTCTCCAATCCAACCGCCGCCGCGAGGGAGCCAATTGACGAGAGCCCATCTCCGTTTCCCTGGCTGTCCTCGTCCCGTGACCCCTCCCACCCCACGTTGCCTCTTCGTCGCATCCACCGGGACCACGGGACCTATGCATTGCTCTATCAGCGGCATAGACGGGGTGGGGGCATGCCTCCAGCAATGGCTGCCCATGTGGCCTCAACCGCTGGCCCATCGCTCTTCTCAACGCACACGACGCACACGACTACTTCTTTGGCCTCCAAACACTCACTCACGCTTCTCCCAACACATACACACACACCTACACAGACACAATCAACCAAGCAAGCAAGCATGCGCGTCCTTTTCCCCGCGGCTCTCCTGGCCACGGTCCTCGGGATGGCGGCTGCCTCCAAGCCCTTGCTGCCCCGCACGATGTGGGAGCGCAAGGCCCGCACGGACAAGCGTCGCGCTGAGTCCGGGGACAAGCCCACCCTGACCAGCACGGAGGAGCTCCGCGAGATGCTGAACATCAACGATGGCACGCTCGCCGGCTTCAGCAAGGTTGCCATGGACCTCGTCAGGTAGGGCCAGGGAGGGAGGGAGTGAGGAAGGAAGGGAGGGTTGGTGGGGTGGGAAGTACTTATTTTGCTATTGTAGCTGTCGATGCATGCATTCACGCCTATACGCATGTACTCATGTACTATTCCCTTCTCTTCCTTCTTGTGTCGTTCTTTATCCCATCCTCGGCTCACAGCAAGGTGGACTTTGGCTCCGCGGACCCCGGGCTCTTTGACAAGATGTTCAGCACTTTCAAGATCCTGAAGCAGTCCCCTGCCTACACCGCGGCTATGTCCGACTCCAGCATTGATATGACTGATTTGGCCACGGTACGTTGGCTGGTGATGGTGGTAGGAGGGGGGGAATGGAGGTCTTCTACTAGTGCTAGTGCGGATGGGATAGGGTGGGTGGCTTTGCATGCATACATGTATAGTGCGTATTGACTTTTTTCTCTTCACAACCCAAAAAAACAAAACAGAAAAGCAAAGTCATGGCCGAAGCCGTGGGTCAGTTCGCCAACCTGGCCGTGAACCTCCGAGGGGGGATGGCGTCGGTCAATGCCGAAGAAGGAGGGATCAACAACAAGGTGCTCGAATTCCTCCAAAAGGGAGACGAAAACACCCTGGCCCTTGCTCAGAAGGTGAAGGAGGGGGATAGTGGGGCGATTTGGGATTTGCAGCAGTCTTTCATGAACACGGAGTTCCCGGGGTTGAATATTAGGGAGTTGGCCGATGATGATTTTGTGAAGGCGGCCCGTGATTTCCTTATCAATGACGAAGGGTTGGCTGGGTTGATTGGGGAGGAGAATACGCTGTCGGTGTTGATGGATGAGGAGTTGCTGTTTGGGAATAACCCGACGTTGGCGGGGATGTTGTAAGGAGGGAGGGAGGGAAGGAGGGAGGGAGGGAAGGAGGGAGGGACGGAGGCTTATTGGAAAGGAAGAAGGAGTGGAAGGCGGAGGGAAGGAGGGGCTTTGAAGAAAAGACAGGTGCAGGAGCGGGGCAGAAAGGAATAGCAGAGCGCCGGGCGCGTTTTGAGGGGAGGGGAGGGAGGGAGGGAGGGAGGGAGGGAGGAAAGGTCAAATTCTATTTTCATGTCACGATGTGCAGGTCATTACATTTAAATTTTGTTGGTGTGTGTGAGTGGAGAGGAGGAGAGGGAGGAGAGGAGAGGAGAAGAGGGAGGAGAGGAGAGGGGAGAAGAGAAGAGATTTCAACAAAGAGAAAGAGGGAGAGATAGAGAGGTCTGTGCGTGCCTTCGTGCGCACAGGCGAGAGAGTGAGGGGAGGAAGGAGGATAAGACACAAATGAGAATAGAAATATGAGTCCGTGGATTGGAAAGAGAGAGAGAAAGGAAGAGAACAGGAGAAGGAGGAGGAATGAAAAAAGGTGTCATCTAGGGGGAGGGGGAGCGGGCGCGTGGCGACGGAAAGGAGGAAAGCCCTTACACCCTTCCCCACTGCTAGCAAGGAAAAAGGAAACAAGGGAACACAAAACCATACACGCACACAAACACAGAGAAGCAAAATTACGCATTCGGTTCGGTTCTTAATTACTTTCCTGAACGCATTGCTTGTAGTAGCTAATGCGCCGAATTAAATTGAATATTTTGTGAAGGGCAACCTTTTTTATGAAGCAATCAGCAAGGCTTTGCAAGTGTGTGTGTCGATTCGTTGTGCTCTTTTATTCTTTGTTTGCTTGTTTTAAAGGGCGCCTTCATCATGCTCTAGCCTCTCGCTGCGCACTCCTGTTATAGGGCCACTCCCACACGTACGTTTATTTTATTCAGTGACTTCCCCTTCTTTTAACAGGCCAAAGCCTTTCTTTGTGTGTTTTTACTCGTTTGTATGCTTGCCTGCTTTTCAAAAATCGTCTATTTCATCACTTATGTATTTATCTATCTACATTCCTTGTTGCCCCAGCCATTTTTTATATATATAGGCCACTGGGCTTCTCACTTCCTCTTCCTCCCTCCCTCTCCTCCTTCCCCGCGGCTACAGCTTCTCTTCTCCGATTTTCGTGCCCTCCCTCCCTCCCTCCCTCCCTCAGTCCACCACACGCATCACACAATCTTCTTCTCTAAGAAGAACTGGAGCTCGCCCCTCCCCCGCTCCCTCCCCCACCCAACGTCAAATTATACCCTCCCCCTCCTCCCCCCGCCCCTCCCGCCAAGGCCGCCACCCCCCCATGCTTCTCCCTCCGCTTCTTGATCGAATCCCGCATGGCGTCATGCTTGCTCTTATACCCCACAATATGCAAGACGGGCTGCAAAGAGGTAATATGACCCTTGAGCTTCACAAAATCATCTCGGAAAGCCTGCTGGCTTATGACTGAATAATGCGGCACACACGCCAAGGCATCCCGATCACACAAGGCCAAAAACGGATCAATCACCTTCTCCAACGTCTGATTACACAAGCCATAAATCAACCTTGACAATTTCATCACCCGCCACAAGAAAATATTCGGCTGCCTACAAGCACAATAATAAAAATCACTCTCAAAATACTCACTCAACAACCCCTCCATCTTCTCTGCCACACTCGCCCTAAACGCCCCAAACAAATCCGCTGGGAACACCTGCTCCCTAAAAGCAGCCTGAAACCTCTCTCTCACCACCATCACCTGAATCGGGTGAAAGTGCACACGATCAGCAGACTTAGCATCTAAATACCTCTCTAAAATCTGCCCGGCAATCCGCGCCTTATCCTCAAACGAACCCGCCTCATCCATCTCTTCAATCAATGTCATCGACGACTCCAAATTCGTCTTATACCTCCTCTCCAAAAACGCCAAAAACGAATTATAAAAATACAACCGCGTCTCCGCCAAATCCGGCTTCGGGCTCCGGTCAATCGTGCTCTGTGTCCGCCGACTCCTCAAGGTCATGCTCAAAATATTGATATACTTGCACAGCGGAGGCAAATACTCACTCATATACTTATACACCCTCGACAGCTCCTCCTGCGCCGAGCTCCACTCCTCAAACAACTCCGCAGCCACCTCCCTCCGTGCCAGCTTGGCCTCCTGCGCCCTAGCCTTCTTCTCCTTCTGCTCCACCACCTGATCCTGAAGGCTCGGATGAGTGCCCGACACCCCACCATGAGCTTGCAAAATATTCACAATCGCAGGCAGGCCCTCCCGCTTCGCATCATCCAACGGCGTCTGGCCCAGCCGATCGAGCGGATTGACATTCATAGAAGGAATCGACACCAAATACTCAATCACGCTCAACCTGTTATAACACGTCGCCATGTGCAAAGCCGTCCGCCCATCATAATCACCCGTATTAATATCCGCCCCATTGTCAACCAACACCCGAATACTATCCAAATCCCCCGACGACCCCGCCTCGCACGCACACGTCCCCAACTCCACCGGGTCCATATTCAACACCCCCCCATGCTCTCTCAACATGGCCTGAATCGCAATATGCCCATGCTGCACCGCATCCGACAACGGCGTCCCCCCCATCCGATCAATCGGGTTCACGTCCGCCCAAAACTCCAACAACAACTTCACACAATCCAAATGCCCTTCCGACGCGGCCAAGTGCAACGGCGTCCTCGTGTCATAATCCGCCACGTCCGGCGAAATATTCATCTCAAGCATCCGCGCCAACTTCTCTTGCTCCCCATCCGCCGCCGCCTGGCACAGCTCCCCCGCCGCATCCTCCAACTCTAACACCGCCCCTCTTTGGCTCAAAAACCCCATAATCTCCAAATGCACCGGCGTGTTCTGATGCATCGCATCCAGCAACGCCGACCCCCCAAACTTATCCTGCAAATTCACCTCGGCCCCCAACGAAACCAACCACTTGACCAACTCAAAATTCCCCGCACAACTCGCCACCATCAAGGCAGTCCGCTCATTACAATCACGGCCATTCACATCAATCCCACTCCGCAACAACCGCTGCAAAATGTCCATGTTCCCTTCCGCCGCGGCATTACAAAACGAGCGAATCCTCTGTTCCTTACTCCTCTTCTTGGCCTTATCAATGCTATCCATCGCCTTCTCCATTAGATCATCCCCACCAATAATCGTAAAATCCATCGAATGCGTCGACATGCTCTGCGCAATACTCGGCGCCCTCGACCCCGTCTCCATCTTATCATCAGCGAGCCTCGACAGGTTCTCATACAAAATATCCTCATCCACAGGGTACAATTTAATCACCCTCGTAAAATCCTCCTTCCCCAACCTAAAAACCCTCACATCATCCGCCCCCGAGACCCTCGCCGAGTTCATATACCTCACATCAAACAAAAACTCTAACTGTCCTAATGCACTCCCCGGCCCCGCCATCTCGTCCGGCTCAAATTCATTCGTTTCCGAGTTCATTTTCCCCACCTCCACACTCCCCGAAGCTACCACATACAGAGAACGGCAAATATCATCGGCTTTGTACACATAGTCGCCCACGCCGAAAATTTCCATATCTAACAGAGTAGAGATGGAGTCAAGGAAATAATCAGAGGTCTTCTCAAAAATTTCGACGCTCAAGAGGGAGTCGCGGGAGATGTGCCGCGCGGCTTCGACTTGGAGGGAGAGGGGGAGGTTGCGATAAATCTCTGTTTGCTCCGTAAGGGAGAGCTGGGTTTTTTGCTGCGCGTTCACGTTGAAATAGCCTTTGAGCTCTTCAGAGACCCCGGGAGGCATGGGGTTATGTTGGATGAAGCGAGAAACAGCGGTCATTAGCTCGTGCGATTGAGCGATTGACTCATCAGCCGTGACACACAACCCCGAAATGGTCCCCATCAAATACGCCCACGCAGTCAAATTCAACAACAAAATCACAATGGTAAAACAAATTTCACTCACCCTCCCCATGACCAAGTCATAAATGCCCTGCGTCGAAATCAGGGTCGTCACAAGCATATAACAAAAGAAATAGTACTCAAGCCGAAACGGCCCCCCGCCCGAAGGATGATTCGTATAATCCCCAAAATCCTCATAGCCACTCAACGCCTGATAATTCCCCGGGTCCCCCTCCGTCATAAAAAACCAAATACACGTCAAAATATGAATCATCCCCAGGGCCGAAAACAGCAACGCCTGCAAATCCGCCGCCAACCGCGAGGAGGAGGAGAGGGAGCGGCGCGTGAAAAAATTGGCAAGGCGATAGCAAAAGAGCATTTTGGGCAACCGTAGAAAGGAGACCAACGTGCCAGACGCCCCAAGGTAACGCACAAGAATATCAACAGGCAGCAAACCAATCAAGTCCCTGAAAAACCCTCCGGTCAAATAACGATGACGGATCCGCTGTCTGTCCACCACTAAGACACTGCACGAGTTATCGAGAAAGCTCGTGTTCAGCTTCACCAGCACATCACACACAAGCAAACAATCAAACGCATACGCAATGTACGACGAAGTCTGATACACCCCCAAAATCTCATCCCTCAAAAAGGCAATCGTAAACGGCACACTCAAGAAATAATAAAGCGCATTCAAAATCATCACCAAATCCCACACAGCAATAAAATGCCCCTTACTCTCAAACAAAAACGCCTCACTCCACGACCGTCTCTCCACCACAATCACCCCCCCCACCAACCGCTTCGAGCCCCCCGCATTCAAAAACGCCAAGTCCTTCGCCGCCCTCTGAGACAAATCAAGACTTTTCCCCCCACGAATCGAAACGTCCAACGCCGTGGCCACCGGCGCCTTAACCGTAATCCCGTTCAACTCCATCCAAAACCGTTCCACCGCCGCCAAATTCACCTTCCCCACCACCCTATCCTCCAAACTCTCAGCCACCAGCTCCCACTCATCCCGACTCAAAAACGTATCAAACCCCCTCGTCAAGAGCAACTCCGTCCGATTCCGATCCAACCACCCACAATGCTCCAAGTCCATCCTCGTAAAATGCCGCTCGAAATCCGGCATCGCCAACTGAGTCGACGACGCCCCCTTACTCGTCAAAAGAGAAGCCCGCAGCTTCCTCATAACCAACCACAATTTCCACGCCCTCCTCAACCTCCCCCTCAACCCACCCACCTGCTCACCCACTTTCGACAAGCTCCGCGCCGGAAACGTCCCTCCCGACCCATTAAAACTCGAATTACTTCCTCCTCCCCCGCCCCCGCCCTTCTCCAAATACATAGGCGCCCTCCCTCCCTCCCTCCCTCCACCCGAATACCCCCCTCCTCCTCCTCCGTCGTGATAACGGTGGTGGCTGTGCCCTCCCTGAACACCACCACCAGCAGCACCACCAGCACCAGCAGCACCATGCAAATCATACCGCGTATAAATATCCCGATCGGTCATCTTCGACGACCTTCCCTCCGAAAGAACACTCAAATCCGCCGCCCCCCCCCCCCCCCCCCCCCCC
>Ga0209491_10009981_pt1 | contig 11520 bp, 4 predicted proteins | sample BON02_FD_187213 | JGI IMG/M metagenome (GOLD analysis project Ga0209491, IMG submission 187213) | Freshwater microbial communities from Lake Bonney liftoff mats and glacier meltwater in Antarctica - BON-02 (SPAdes) (version 2) | ecosystem: Environmental > Aquatic > Freshwater > Ice > Glacier...
CACACACAGAGATCTATAGATGCATGGATACATATCCATCTATATCTTGTATCGATCTATCTGTCTATCGATCTCTCTCTCTCTGCTCTCTCTCTCGTCTCTCGATATGTATATGTATATATATATATATATATATATATATATATATATATATATATATATATATATATATCGCTGGCGGCAGGGCACCGTGCGCGCCCAGCTGTCGACAGCGCCACAGCGCTGCTGTGGGCGCGCGCTGCCCTCCTTGTGCAGACAGCGCCGGCGGCTGTTGGCCGACATCGCTCGCTCGCGCTGTGAACTATTGGGTAAAGGCTGGTTTGGAGACGACACTGTGAACTATTATTGGGTAAAGGCTGGTTTGGCGACGGAGGCGGGGAGGAGTGAGAGCTGTGGGCCGTGGGTCGTGTCTCATCTCTGCCGTTTGTCTGCAGTGTTTGTGCGGGGACCAGTGTCACTAACTCGTGTTCCTCTTCCTCTTGTCGGGTGTGGATCGTCGTGGGCGTCGGCGTCGGCGTGTGGGAGAAGAGTAGAGGGAGCTTGGGGAGTGCTGTTGTTGTGTATACATGTAGTGTGTGTTGAGGTGTTAGAGAGAGAGTATGCGTAGGTGGATAGAGTAGAGCAGTGGTGTGCCGCCAGACGGCGCCTTTGCCTCTTCGCTGACGACGCCAGGGGCGCGGGCGCGGAGGGTCAGGCTGGGCAGGTGGGTGCGCACCGCGCAGTTGGCAGTTGACAGTTGGCAGTGATGAAAACCTGTCGACAATCACAATCGCAATCAAAGAGGACAAAGGTCCTCACAAAGCCATACGCCATACACGGGCAAGGAGAAGCCACATCCCAGCACCTGTCGACAGCGGGAGCGGAGCGGTTTGTTAGCTAATTCGGTCTGTTTTGTTAGCAAGTGTGTTTTGTGGTGTTTTTGCGGTGTTTTGCGGGTGGTTTGAGGGTGGGTGTTTTGTGGTGATTTGCAAACACTGTGTTTTGCGGTTTGCGGTGTTTTGCGGGTGTTTTACGTTTTACAACTTTTGACGTTGACGTTGACGTGTTTTGTGAATGTTTTTTTTTGGTTTTCGGACCTTTTCTGAGTGAGAGAAAGATGCAGAGCGACCGTATTGCGTATTGCGCTGTATTGCACAAAGCGTATCTTTAAATGTATTTGTATAATTTTGTTCGTTTTGGACCGTTTTGGGCGCTGTGTGCTTTGCATATTTTTTTTTTTTTGTCTGTTATCTGTTGTGTGCTGTTTTGTGGAAAACGCTAAGAACAAGAAAACACGCGCACAAAACACCGCAAAACAGCACCGCAAAACACTGTTTTTTTTAACACAGGCCACATAGCACATAAACATAAGAACAACCGCAAACGCAGGGTAACCCTAAACCCCTCCCCCTGGCCCCTGGCTACGCGGCTACAAGCTACAAGGCCGCCGCGGGCTCGCACTCTTCTCTGTCTATAGCGCCTAGCAGGCTCCCGACTTATGGGTAGCCTAGTTACTTTTACTTTTACTTACTTTTACTTGTGTAGGTGTAGTGTGTAGTGTATTGTTTGCGCGTGCGCCAGTGTCAGTGTTAGTAGGGCTTTGTTTCTTTGTTTCTGTGATTTGACTCTGCAACTCATTGGCGACCAATGTCATTGGCCAAGCACGACTCGCTGGGCGAGTCACACGTGCCTTTGCCTTTGCATATATAATTTAAAGTTAAAGAGTCGACGAGTCGTCTGATCGCCATGGGATGCCATGCGCCATGCATGGGCAGCAATGGGCAATAATAGGCTTTGGTAGATAGAGCTAGCTAGCAATCGTAGCTCGGGTTAACCCGTTAGCCTGACCGCTGGCAACAGAGAAGATGCTTCGACTACGGTCACAGCAGGCGCGACAGCTAACACCACGGCTGGAATCAGTCGTGCGCTTTACTGTAGGGAGTTGTGATGATAATTGTGTCTCCTACGTCCTACGTCCCCTTATAGTTGTGTTCACATTCACACGGGGCAAGAAAATGCGCGCCAAAAATTGCCCGACACGTGCCGCGTGCGGACGGAGAAGCTTTTACACAGATGAGTGAAGCGCTTCGCACTGCGCGCCGGTGGCGCGCGGCGCAGCGGCTCAAATTTGGGATCCCACATCCGGCTGGCTGGCTATCAGAGTCGCAGCAGGAGCAGCTTTTGCTGCCCGCGAGCGCACGCAACAGGATGCAGCTCGAGGCTGAACTCGGGTACCAGTTCTGCAATATCAACGGCTGCCGTTTAAAGACTGCTCACTGTGGTATGTGCCTGCTCGAGGACTCCGGCAAGCGCCGACATCGCAACGCCAGCTCTTCCGCGGCCCCAACGCATCCCGGACGCGCCTCCAGAGCACCGGCGCCCGCACGACCTGCAGCGGCAGAGGGACCGGGCATGGGCAGCGGTCCCACACCGGACGAGTCGTCCAGAAAGGGCAGAAGCCAGGGATTCCAGCCAAGCGACTGGACCCAGGAGCAGATTGACCTGATCCGGAGCATGCTTGCTGAGGGCAAAACGAAGACTCACATCGCGGAGGTGCTTGGGCGCCCCAAAACGACCGTGTACATGTTCATCAAAGACCGGTTACCACATCTGCGAGGCCCGGCTGCTCAGTCTTCCCGATTGACCCCTCCGGTTGTGGAGAGCGCGCCACCCTCTCGAGCGCCTTTTACGGCCCGGGGCTGCACGGCTTCGTTCTGCAGCGAGGTTGCAGCGGCGGAGCCGTTGAACACGAAATGCTCCGACGCGGAGGCTTCGGAGGAAGAGGAGGAGGAAGAGGATGCAGACGAGATGCGGGCCCCCAAGCGCGCTCGGCACCAGGGGGCGGGCGATTCGGCGGAGCTACACGCCAGCAGCGCCGGTGTGCAGCACAGCGCCGGTCTTCCTGGCTTGGAGAGTGTAACAATGACAAAGATCGAGGCTAAGGTCGAGGTGAAGCGAGAATTGGTTGCGGTGGCTCACGAAGCGGGAGAGACGTTGGACCGCTTGGAGATGGAGCGCCTCAGGAATTTGGTTGCAGACCTCCAGGCACAACTGCGTGACCAAGTCACGGCAGGCGCAGGAGCTGCTGCCCCGAGTGAGACGCTTGGTGTGCAGGAGATCTGGTCACCTCTTGATTGGTCACCACACATGAACTGACGATGAGGCTGGCAACGCGACGGGGCTTACTTGGGAGGAGCGGCGCCACTTGTTGTTGTGTTTTGTCGAGAAGCGTGTAGCATTTTTCCTTGCCCTGTAGTGAACGTGTGTAGAGTAGGGTGGGGCCCGTCCACAGTTGTGTTCTGGGCCGGCGCGCGGTGTCTGTCTACTCTGTCGGCCAGTCTGTCGTCGCGTGTGGATGTGTCGTGTGTGCGCGCGACAGTATATGCATGGAGAGAGCAATGAAAGGGAAGAGGTAGCGAGCCGTGCGCGCGTGGTGGGCTGTGGGCTGTGTGGGGTCGTGGGCTGCTTGGAGTTGGAGTTGGGGTTTTGCGACCCCCCCCCCCACCGCCCCCATCCCCATCCCTATAGCTCGCGCTCGATCCCTGCTCCTGTCTCCCGTGTCGCCTGTAGGCTCAATCAGTACAACACCTCAACGGCAACGGCATATACATATACACAGACAGAGGCGCACAACTTGTACACAACACGTGTAGACGTGTACTACGACGGCGTGTGACGTGACGGCGAACGAACTACAAATAACGAAAAGCATATGATATACGCATACGCATGCAAGCATAAGCAGCAAACGCGAACGTTATATAATATATATAACATATTATAATTGATATCAGCATGTAATAGTAATAATCCATTCCCATTCATGTAATCTAGTAATAATACCCACTGCCACTGCTCGCACACGCACACTCGCAGTCGTCGCACTCGCACACGCACACACATGGGGACGGACACAGGCATATAGCCTATATAGCCGTGGTTGCATGCCACGCACACACGCACTCTTCCTGCTCTCCACACGCGGCGCGCACACACACATACAAGAAAAGGAAAGACGGCCCCGCGCTCAAACTCGATTCCCTCATATTACACATCACACACGCGCGCACCCACGACTCGCTCGCTCGCAGACAGCCATCTCCATGCTCTGCTCCAAAAACGTTTGCTAGACAGATCTCTCTCTCCATCAACTCCACCCCAGATGAAGCCCATCCATGAGGCGCCCGGAGTCCCCGTCAGCAGCGCGCGCCGTTGAGCGCAGCGACAAGCTGGCCCAGGCTGGCCGTGTTGTCGGGCCCCTTGGCCTTGCCGCCGGCCTTGGCCGCGCCGGCCGCGTCCTTCGCGGCCGGCCGCTTGAGCGCCTGGCCATTGGGTGGCCGCTGCTCCTTTGGCGGCGGCGGCGCCTTGGCCCCGCGGCGCAGCGCGAGCGCGTGGACCGAGGCGAGCCGCTTGGTGCACTCGGGCATCGAGCTCGCGACGTGCGCGCACCACGGTTCTGGCCCCGCGACGAGCAGCATCTTCAGCACGGCGAGCACCTCGCTTAGCAGCCCCTGGTTCTCGCGGTAGCTCTGCGAGAGCTCCACCAGGATGGGCACCACCTCGGGCTGCTCCCACACGCGGACCAGCAGCGGCGCGCTCCGGCCGATGTTGGCCAGCACGCGCAGCGCATGGCCCACCGCCTTCTGGTGCGGCAGCGAGCGGTTGCACGTCTGCAGCAGCCGCACCATGACGGGCACCGCGCCCTCGGCCACCATGAGCGCCGCGACGCGCGACGAGATGAGCGTGAACATCTCCAAACTCGCGAGCGACGCCAGCACCTGGCCCAGGTTCTTGGTCGAGAGCAGCGTCTGCAGCGCAGAGTTGGTGCGCGGCCCGAGGCAGAGCGACGGGTCCTCGAGCATCTTGCGATGCGCCTCCCACACGCGACGCGCAACCTCGCGCAGCTCGGGACGACGCTTGTAGGCGCGCGCGCGACCGCGGCGGCCGCGCAGGCAGGCTTGCAGCTGCACGACGGCCCACACGAAGCGGAGACGGCGGCGCAGCGTCAGCGTGGTGAGCATCCTCCGGCCGAGGACGTCCGCCGCCGCGTGGCGCCTTAAGCGGTGCTGGCGCAGCCGCACGACGGCCTGCAGGAAGAGGGCGCTCTGGTGCAGCTTGGCGAGGGCCGCGAGGTGCACGACGCTCCGGATGGCGACCGACCACTTGCGCGCCGACGCCGCGCGCCGCGCGCACTGGAGCGCCGTCGCCGCGCGGTTCACCCTTAACCCGTCCAGGAGCACGAGCCGCGCGGCGCGACGGCGCGCCCCTGCCTGCACCAGCAGGCAGGCCGCGCCGCACTTTGCGGCGAGCCGACGCGCCGCGCGGCCGCGGCCGGCAGCCTGCACCGCGACGGCGGCACGCGCCAATCTGCGCTGCAGGGCGCGGCAGCGGCGCGACCGGTGTGCGGCCTGGACGCGGGTCGCAGCCGCGGTCCAGCGGTCCGCGGCCCTGCGCTCGAGGAGGTCGCGGGCCACGGCCTGGAGGCAGCAAGCGGCGCGCTCGCGCCGGACGAGGCTGAGGGCGGCGCGCCGACGGGCCGCCGCCTGGATCGCGACGCAGCCCCGCAGCACGAGCTTGCGCAGGCGCGAGGCGGCGGCGGCGCGCGCGGCCGCCTGCAGAAGCGTCGCCGCCGCCACGCACTCGCAGCGCAGCGCGCGGCAGCGCAACGCGCGCGCAGCCGACTGGATGGTGATGGCGGCGGCGGTCCACCGGTCTGCGGTCCTGCGCTCGCGCACGCCGCGCGCGATGGCCTGGATATAGCTCGTGGCCCAGCGCGCGTACTGCAGCTGGCGCAGCGCGTTGGTCTTCCGGAACGCGGCCTGGATCCGCACGGCCGCCGCCGCCCACTTGGCCAGGGACGCGCGGCAGGCGGCCGCGCGCCAGCAGGACTGCACCACCGCCGCGGCCTCGGCGTGGGCGGCGAGGACGCAGCGGTCAAAGTGGCCGCGCGCCGCCGCCTGAATCGTGCGGGCGGCGCGTTGGTGGCGAACCTGGATGATGGCGGACCGGCGGCGGGTACCCGCCTGGAGCCGGAGGCAGGCGGCGCGCGTGGCGTGCAGCTGGCCGACCGCGATGCAGCGTCGCGCCGCCGCCTGCACGGATACGGAGGCGGCCACCGAGGCGGCGAGGAAGACCTGGCAGCAGACCGCGCGCCACTGCGACTGGATGCGCGTGGCTGAGCTGTGCAGCAGCGCAAGGCGGCGGCGAGCCGCGAGACCGCGGGCCACGGCCTGCAGGGTGCGGGCAGCGCGTAGGTGGCGAGCCTGGATGACCGCACTGCGCCGGCGAGCAGCCGCCTGGATGGCGATGCAGCTCGAGAGCACAAGCTGGAGCCTGCGCGCAGCGATGCAACAGCGGGCCGCCGCCTGCACGGACACGGCGGCGGACACCGAGGCGGCGAGGAAGACCTGGCAGCAGACCGCGCGCCACTGCGACTGGATGCGTGTGACCAAGCTGTGCAGCAGCGCAAGGCGGCGGCGAGCCGCGAGACCGCGGGCCACGGCCTGCAGGGTGCGGGCAGCACGTAGGTGGCGAGCTTGGATGATGGCATTGCGCCGGCGAGCACCCGCCTGGAGCCGGAGGCAGGCGGCAAGCTTGGCGTGTAGCTGGCCGACCGCGATGCGGCGCCTCGCCGCCGCCTGTACGGACACGGCGGCGGACACCGAGGCGGCGAAGAAGACCTGGCAGCAGACCGCGCGCCACTGCGACTGGATGCGCATGGCTGAGGCGTGCAGCACGGTGCGACGGTTCCGGACCGCGGTCCCGCGGGCCACCGCCTGCATGGTGCGGGCGGCGCGTTGGTGGCGAACCTGGATGATGGCGCTCCGCCGGCGTGCGGCGGCCTGGATGGCGACGCAGCTCGAGAGCAGACGGCGGAGATTGCGCGCCGCGATGCAGCGACGGGCCGCCGCCTGCACGGACACGACGGCGGACACCGAGGCAGCGAGAAACACCTGGCAGCAGACCGCGCGCCACTGCGACTGGATGCGTGTGGCTGAGGCGTGCAGCACGCCTAGGCGGCGGCGAGCCGCAACCCCGCGGGCCACAGCCTGCAGAGTGCGGACAGCGTGCAGGCCGCGAACCTGGATGACCGCGCTGCGCCGGCGAGCAGCCGCCTGGATGGCGACGCAGCTCGAGAGCACAAGCCGGAGCCTGCGCGCAGCGATGCAGCGGCGGGCCGCCGCCTGGAGCGCCACGAGCGCACGGACGGACGCGGCGAAGAGGGCGCGGAGGCGCGCCGCCCGCCAGATGGACTGGAGACGCGTGGCCGCCGCCAGCTGCGAGGTAAGCAGGCGGCGCTGGGCGGCGCCGCGGGCGAGCGACTGGAGCGTGGTGCAGCCGAGGCGCTGCGCCCGCAGCAGGCGCGCGGCGGTGGCGCGGCGCGCCGTAGCCTGCATCGCGGTCGCGGCCGAGACGGCGGCGGCGAAGGCGGCCTGGCAGCGGGCGGCGCGCCACGCGGCCTGGATGCCCGTCGCGGCAGAGGCGCTCTGCGCCAGCACGCGCCGTTCGGCGGCGCCGCGCGCGCGCGCCTGCACGCGGCGCGCGGCGCGCTGCTGCTTGGCTCGCCGGGCGGCCGCCGCGCGGCGCGCCGCCGCCTGCAGGAGCAGGCAGCCGACGTCTTGGCTGCGCAGCTGGCGGCGTCGGGTTAGCTCGAGCGCGGCGGCGCGGCGGCGGGCCGCCGACTGGACGGCGAGCGAGCCCGATCGCTGCCGCTGCAGCTGGCGCGAGGCGGCGGCCGCGCGCACGTTGGCCTGGATCGAGACGACCGTCGCGATCGCCGCCGCGAAGGCCGCGCGGGCGACGGCGGCGCGCCACCGCGCCTGCACCGCGGTAGAGGCGGCAGCCTGCTGCGCGAGCCAGGCGCGGACGGCGCGGCCGCGCGCGACGGCCTGGAGGGTGCGGGCGGCGTAGCGCTGCCGGGCGTCGGCGGCGGCGATGCAGCGGCGCGCCGCCGCCTGGATCGCCACGCACGCACGGAGCGTCCGACGCAGCGCACGCGAGCAAACGCGGCCCCGCACCTTGGCCTGCATCGCCGTCGCGGCGGCCGCTGCCCTTGCGCCGTGCGTCTTGAGCCGCGCGAAGCGCTGCAGGAGGATCGCCGAGGCGCGCAGCGTGACGAATCGCGCAAAGGCGGAGCGCTGGCGCGCGGCCGCCTGCAGCAAGAGCGCCGCGCGGCACGTTGCGACGAAGAAAACGCGGACGCGGCGTGCGGCGACGGCGCGGCCGAGCCGGATCCGCGCGCGGAGCTCGGCGGTCGCCTGTCCCTGTCTCCGCCGGGCGCGCAGGGTGCGCTGGATCCGGATGGCAGCGGCGCAGACCTTCATCAGGTCCCACGGGCTGCAGCAGCGCGGGCTGCGCGTGCGGCTGGCGGTCTGCAGCACGTGCGCCGCGCGCCGTTGCGCCGAGAGCGTCATCACGCGAGAGAAGAGGTGCGCCAGCACCACGCTCGCCACGTGCTCGTCGGGCCCGGCCTCGGCGTCGGCGGCCGAGAGCAGCACGGGCACGCCGCCCAGCGCGCCGAGCGCCTCCACGAACTTGGCGAGCCGCCGCTTGGAGGCTGCGCGCGCCTCGGCCTCGGCCGCGCGCGCCGCGCCGCCGTCGGCCGCGCGGAGCCAGTCTCCCGCCGCGAGCTCCTCGAGCCGCGCGTCGGCCTGGCCGCCGCCTGCGCCGAGCTCGGCAGCGTCGAAGCTGCCGAGCGCCTCGGGCACGTAGTAGTGCACCAGCGCGAGCAGCGCCCTCCCGTCGCGAAGCGAGCCGCCCAGGTCGAAGACGCGGATCCGGTAGCTCGCGCCCACGGCCTGGGCCCAGCGCAGCAGCCGCACCACCACCGCCGGCCGCTCCGGCGAGTGCTCGTCCGTGTCCGCCTCGGCCTCGGCGTCGCCGTTGGCGCGCCGCACGCGTCGCGTCTCCGCGAGCAGCGCCGCCTTTGCCGCCACGCGTGGCAGCGCCATGCATGCGATCAGGTTCCAGACCAGCTCGAGCGTCGCCTCGCAGTGCCCGTCGACGATCAGCTTGGCCGCGTCGTGCACGTCGGCCGCGCGCGCGACGAGCAGCGCGCCCGCAGACTCCATGGCGCGCAGCGCGATCTCTGCGTTCTTCATCTTTGAGGTGCGGTTCACCGCGGGCAGCCGCAGCGACGGCGTGAGCCGCGCGCCGGCCGAGCCGCCGCCGAGGGCGGTAGCCACCTCGACGAGGCGGCAGAGGCGCGCGCCGTCGCGCAGGTCGGTGGCGAGGGACTGGACTGTGAAGTTGAACTCGTGGAGCGCGGTCTGCGCGTGGGACATTGGCGCGCCGCCAGAGGTGAGGTGGCGCGCCAGGTCGCCGATGCCGCCAGAGAGGAAGGAGCGAGAAAACTCGATCACCAGCTGCCGCGTGCTCTTGATGGTGGCGTCGGGGCAGAAGAGGCACGGGTCCGACGCGAGCAGCGCCGTCTCCTTGGCGCGGTCCAGCAACAGCACCACGCACAGCACGCGCCGCACCACCATCTTGTGCGTCGCGCTCACCGACGCCGCCTGCGCCTCCTTCCACACCTCGTCCGGGTGGCGGCCCGCCGCCGCGGCCACGGTGGCGGGGCGCAGCGTGGGGTCGAGGCGCTGGTGCGCGAGCACGCGCTTGTCGATCCACTTGCGGAGCGCGGCCGCGTCGTCGGCCGCGGCGCCCAGCGGCGCGATGAGCCCAGAGACGGCCTCGAAGCCGAGCCGGAGCCAAAGAGGGTTGTAGCAGCCGAGGAGCGAGAGCAGGTTGTCGCGGAGGCCGACGTCGGCCGCCAGGTTGAGCGGCGGCCGCACGCAGAGCAGCCCCGACTCGACCTCCGACTCGAGGCGCGTGAAGACGGGGCGCAGCGCCGCGCTGCGCAGCAGCGTCGTCGCGCGCCGCCGGTTCTCCGCCTCCTGCCGACGGTTCTCGAACTCCTGCAGCGAGAGCGACTGGCGCTCGCCGGCGCCGCCGCCGGCGGCGCGCGCCCCGGCGAGCGCGGCGCCGCCACCGCTGACGACGAAGTTGATCCAGGCCGAGAAGCCAGCCTCGCGGCGCTCGCGCCAGTTTGGATCGTAGAAGAATCCGCGCGCGTCGCCGCCGACTGCGCCCGAATTGTGGTCCGCCGCGCGCGCCGCCGCCTTGGGCTCCGGCTTGCTAAAGCGGAGCTTGCCCGCCATGGCGGAAGCCCGCCGCTTGTCGGGCAGCGAGGGGCGGGCGGCGCGAGCCGCCGGGGGGCGAGCAGCTCGCGGCGACAACGCGCGCTCTGGCGGCGCCTCAGTTGGCGCTGTCGTCGCTGGCGGGGCCGTGGACGGCGCGCCCGGCGTCGGCGGCAGCATCTTCCTCACGTCCTCCAGCGCAGCAAGCGCTTCGATTGCGTCGCCCAGCGCTTGCCGGCTCGCAGTCTTGGCTGGCTTGGGCTCCTGCGGGGCAGCCGGCGCCGGCGGCGTCGGAAGCTCCGCGCAGAGCGAAGGCATGTCGAAGGACAAGAGGTCGTCCAGCTCCGAGTCGGCGTCCGTCGCGACCGGCTCCGGGCAGGGGACCCCGAGGGGCGCTGTGTAGGCAAACGGCTCGTCGGCCGTGTTGTCGGGCGGCTTGGCCGCGGCCGCGGACGGGGCCGTGTTCGCGGCCGTGTTGTCGGGCGGCTTGGCCGCGGCCGCGGATGGGGCCCGAGCAGGATTCTCCGAGCGCTTGGCGCCGACGAAGGCCGACGCCTGGTTGGTGAGCTTGCTCGGGCTGAGCGGAGCTCGTGGCCCAACCCCCTTCTTGGCCGACGCGCCGGCGAGCGCGAGGATCTCGTTCGCAATCTCGTCCGCGCGGCTGCCAAACGCGGCGGCCCCGGCCTCCTGCTTGGTCCGGGCCGCCTTGCAGCACCCCGCGTTGGTATTCTCAAGCTCGGCGGCCTGCTTGGCGACGCACTGGCCGCGGAGCTCGATGCTCAGCGCGTTCGAGTGGTTCCAGAGCAGCTCGATCTTCTTGGCCACGTTGCCGTGGGACATGGGCATCCACGTGATGGTGAGCTCTGCCTCGCCATGCGGCGGCACCTCGAGCGTGGACGGGTACACACGCAGCGCGTCGCGCGAGGCGAGCTTGCGCACCTCGAGGCGCTGGGCGCGCGGCGCGTCGTTTCGCACGCTGACCGTGCGCGAGGCCGAGGCGCGCGGCGCGACGGAGCCGAAGCTGACCACCGGAGCTGCCGCAAACTTGCTCAGCACCAGCGGAGCGGTCAATGTCGACGGTTGTCGCGACGGCGCTTTGTGCCGCGGCGTCGCTGCACCCGGCGCGCGGAACATCGTGGTGAAGTCCATCAGCAGCTCATCTTCGCGTTTCGCGAAGGCAGACGGCGATTCGGCCATGATGGCCGACTCGGCCTTGGAGGCGATTTGAGCGCGTTTTTTCAAACGCTCAAAAATTGGGTGGGGTCTAAAAATAGCACACCCTCATCTCCTGCATCCTCCAGCGCTCCAATGCGCAGATGCTCCTCAGCCGTGCCGTCCACCAGGAGTCCTCCTGCCCTGCCCATGCGCATCGCGCCCGGGCATCCTGCCTCCCGGACTCCAACCCCTA
>Ga0209491_10009984_pt1 | contig 11519 bp, 13 predicted proteins | sample BON02_FD_187213 | JGI IMG/M metagenome (GOLD analysis project Ga0209491, IMG submission 187213) | Freshwater microbial communities from Lake Bonney liftoff mats and glacier meltwater in Antarctica - BON-02 (SPAdes) (version 2) | ecosystem: Environmental > Aquatic > Freshwater > Ice > Glacier...
TCAATTAGGTCAGTCAGGTGCTATGGCCGCTGCAGCAGTATCAGACACACACCTGGAAGGAGCTGCCAGCCATAGGACCGCATTCAAGGTATTCTTGAACACTGACGTCACTCTAGGCCTCTCGGACCAAGAATGCTATGCGCTCAAGGTATACATCAGCACCTTTTGCATATGAAATGTCTACAAGACCTATTTGAATGGCTAGCGAATCTCAGTGATTGATTGTATACTGCGGCTATAGTTCACAACTTTGCATGAGTATGATGATGATTGCTTAATGATGTATTTTATTCCAGAAAACTCATCCGATAGAATACCGTAAATGTGTTGTAGCGGGAGTTTGCCGACTGGTGCCCCGGGCCTGTCTTGCTGCAGACAGGGCGTGAGGTTACATTGAAGCCAAACGAATCAGATTTTCAGCATCTCAAGGGTTGTGTGGGCAAGGTAATGGAGCACTTGGCAGAGCACCCACATGTAGTGACTGTGCGTCTCGATGTACCGCAACCAGTCCCCTGGGCTGACGAGCTGGTTGAGGATTTCGAGGTCCTGTTCTCAATATTGAAGTTTACAGATGAGGAGACAATCGCAATGCAAGAAACGTCAAGCGCATTTCTTTCCGACTCGCTGGCAGTAGGAGCGGGCACAGTAGTCACACTGATCAGGAATAACGAGTTTTGTTGTGAGAACAAATCTGAGCGCGAGTACTGGTTCTCACTGGGCAATACAATATCACTTCTGATTAAAGCAGGAGAGCTTTCGGTGAACGTGAATCCGACGGGCAGCTTGAGTTTGTGCGTCATGCACGTTCAATACGAAGCGCTATCAATGTCAGACCTGGAGCGGGTCTCCTTGCGTGTAACACCGTCGATCGAGTTTTGCGCACATCAAGATAAGTGCCGCAATTGTGGGCTCTGCACAAACAGGAAAGTGTGTAAATGGTGCAAGGGAGCATACAAGGCTAACTTTAGATGTGGTGCCCATGACGATTGTAGTCATTGCCCCGAATTCAAGTGGCAAGAAGGTTACGGCAAGCAGTATGTGAAGGATGGATGCACCGCAGTTGCATCGATTTTGTCTCGCGTGAGTAAGTACTCGTTTCAGCTGATGCTTTTGCTCAATGATGCGCGTGAGCGGCGATTTGCATTTATCGTAGGGAATACGCAATACCTCGGGGAAGAACATGGATCCGACTTTGAACCTCTGGGCGACGTAGTGATTAAGGACGTACGCGATATTTGTCGTCAACTTAAGAAATTGGGGTTCCAGGTGCACGGTGATGAGCCCTTGCTCAATCAGAACAAGGCTGATTTGGTGCGTGAAATCGAAAATTGGACGCGGGGTCTGCCCGAGAACGCAGAGGCACTTGTCTTTCTTAGCGGGCACGGGATGGAACTTCACGGAAATCATTACTTTGTATCAGTCGACTGTACTCATCTAGATGAAAACGTCGTGGAAATGGCACGGCGCACTTGCATCACGATTGAATGGATTCGAGACCGACTTCTTGGCCAAGCGCTGTGCCATGAAGGCCCCTTGATGTCATTTTGGGATTGCTGCTCAGAAGATGTTGTGGAGCAGATGAAGGTGAAGGTGGTATGAAGACCTGGATCTGCGTCCCTCATCCGAAACATGGACAAGCTCATTTGGAAACTCAAACAGAAAACGTTCAGATCTGCGAGCCAGTTGACCGTGTTTGCCTCCGCCTCGGGGACGCTTGCGCACCAAGAAGAAACAGGTGGGATCTTAGCTAAGGCTTTACTTGCATGGTGGACAGACCCATATTATGTAGCGCGCAGAGCAGGTGATGGGGAGGTGGAAAGGTTTGTGCGAGATAACATGAGGCGACGTCATACCAACAATGCACAGCAGGAAGTTCGCTGGAATTCAGGAGGTAATTTAATCACTTTCAGATTCAAGGAGGGGGTCGGCTCAAATGAGTTGGAGCAAGCGCAAGCGGCTGTACAGCTTGCAGATATGCGTGCACGACAGCAGCAGGAGGAGGTAATGTATTTGCAGTAGCAGAATGAAGACCTACAGCATGCAATCTCAGAAATATCTTATCAGGAGTGGTTGCAGAACAAACGACCACGCGAAGGGCAAGAGAAGGGATACATTCGAGAATCAGCTTCAGACGCCATAGAGTCAGGAACTGAAGTGCTTGTGCATGTGCGGGGCGGCAAATGCGGTGCTGCGTGTGCTGAAGGATATTTTGGAGGCTTGCTCTCGCAAGCCGGTCAACACCAGTGGGCCCACCCGACAGTTCAAGAACCAATCTGAGTTTGACGCTCTAGTTCAGCGGGTCAAGGATTCGACGGCCAACGTGGTGTTGTGCAAGCTATTTCTATACAGCGGTCGATGTAGTGTGATGCAGGAGATCTGGATTGAAGACAAGCAAAATCCTGCAGTAGCAAGAAATCCTCTTCAATCGTATGCCATAGTGCATGTGCACCACCATGCTGACACGCGGGTCAACCGGGTGGAAGATATCGAAACTAGACACCTTGACACGGTGGACGCCGTCAACGTACGGCACTTGGTACGGACGGGAGCTCGGTACCAAGGGGACAATCCGTTCTTTCAAACGTTTATCGAGCCGAGTGGCGGTGGTACGCTAAAGGTATTTCCTGAAAGTTGGAAATGTAGCAATTGCTGGCAGATCAATTTTCGGAGTAATATGAATTGCAGAGGTCCGGATTGGAAGTGTCCAAGTCCAGGTTGCAGGTGAGCCCTTTTACTAATTTGTTTGCTACTTTTGTCATGTACTCAACACACAATATTGTGCATGACAACTGAAATGAAGGGACATACGCAGACAAGATAATTGGGTCAACAAACTAGCATGTTTTCAGTGCCGTACCCCCAAACCCACCCTTGTTGCCTGCAGCGGCATGCGGCTAGGTCCCCCTCCACCACAGTGCGCCTCCTGGGTATGGCGACAGGATACATCTGAAAATGCTGGATTGGCGCTTATTTTGGAATATGCTGACAGTGTTTTGTATTGGCCGACGGGGGGGAGGAAGGACAAGAATCGGACAAAGGACGGTGCTGAAGAAGAGGTGGGCACAGAGACCTTTGTCTTGAAGGACTTGATGCGCACATACGCCGATCACATACAGATGCCTATCAGCACGGCTAAGCTGGCAGCAGCAGATGCTGCTGTCGATTCGAGCCCTGCAGGATCCATTGAGTGGGCACGCGAGCCTATTTGGCCGGATCTTGAAGCTCCTATGCCACCATCGCCGCCATACTACATATTATTTGTAGGCGCCAACAACCGAGGGGCAGTGCAGCTCAGTCTTGAGAAAGAGGTTGAAGAGATGCAGATGCATTTCAAGCATGAGGAGGGATCGCGTGCCTGGGCACGCAATGTCGAATTCAAGCATAGATATTTTGCAAATGGGAGCGATCTTTCAAGGGATTTGAGACTTTACAAACCCGTCATCCTTCATTTCGCATGTCACGGTCATGCAAGTGCCTTGTCGCTTTTCGAGCAAGAACTTGAAGCCAAAGACTTTTTGCGGTACATGTCTCGTCGGTCAGAAAATGATCAGGATCTTCAACTTGTAGTGGCAAACGCGTGTAATAGCAATCGTATCACACAAGTTCTCGGTGAGCACGTTGATTTTGTCATTGGTCACGAAGGTCTCGTCAATGATACAGACGCCATTAAGTTCGCTCGCGAACTGTATGGTTCTCTTGGGACAGGAAAATCTCTGCTGGAGAGCTTCGATGCGGCAAAAATGGCTTCGCACCCGTATTGCATGACTGGGCGAAGAAATGCAGCTGAATTCAGATTATCTATGCAGAACTCCACCAACGAAGAGAGGGAGAGAAGAAAAGAAAGAATGAGGCTAGAGACCGAGGTGGCGAGGGTCAAGCAGCGAGAGTTAAAATTGGAAGCGGGAAAGCCTGAGTGGGTGCGGGAGCGGCTGGTGGAGAAGGATGAAGTGAAAGAACTGAGAGAGGGCAGCGAGACGGAGAGACAGAGAATGAAGGTGTTAGAGGCCGAGGTGGAGAAGGCACATCAGCCAGCGCTAGAAGCAGAAGCGCGGGAGCAGGAGCAGGAGCAGGAGCGGGAGCGGTGGTCGCAAAAGGATGAAGTTGAAAAGCAGAGGAAAGAAAAAGAACGGGTCGTGACGTTGCATGGTGGGAACAATGTGCCAGATGATGACAATTGTTGTGAATTGGTAATATTTCTCACTAGCAAAGGCTTGGGAGACATCGCTTCTCGCTTCTGCAAGACGGTGGGCACGAAGCTTAAGGATGATTTCATGAGCCTGCACTCAGCAGACTTCGAGGATCAAGCACTCTTTTGTCTAAAACCCTTGATGAGACAAAAACTGATTGCACTCACAATGGCTGGTATCGCATATTCATTTTCGTCCGCTTGCAACGATGACGGACAGGAGCTGCCCACACCAGCAAATTCGCAAAATGACGATCTCGACAGCAGCTGTTACTCTAGCGCTGAGACAGTAAGTGATTGCGGTCTAAGTGAAGATGACACCGACGTTGAGATATTGGCCACTAAACACTCTGGAAACCCTGAAGAATTCCAGAAACATATGCTAGGCTTCATAACTACCTTTTCGGAATATATGGCAGGTTCAGAACATGCGAAAGCAACAGAAACCTTCCAGGTTCCATTACTTGGCAACTCTCACGAATGGTCGTACTATATGGTCATGTGGATGCGCTTCGCCGAAGAGGCTCACTTTGATGAACTTGAGCGGCGTAATTGGCTGACGATTTGCAGTGATTCTACTCAAGAGAAAATGCTTGTCTTACTGGACTCGATCCTCCAAACAAACACTGAAAATGCCTCCTGGAAACGCGCTGAGTTCGAGGAGCTGGCGTGTAACAAGAAGTATGCGGCAGCCATTTTCGTGACTGATGTGATGGTGCGGCGCCACCTACAGGGACATGCAGACCGTGATAAGACGTGGGAGCAGGATATTGTCGATAGCTGGTTCGAAAATGGCGAAACTTCTCTTGTATTTCTCCTGAGGGCCAACAGGTTTTTGCGAAAGCATTTTTTGGACGGCATTTGCGCTGTAAATAACGTGGTCAAGATTCAGAGCTACGTTGCCTTCTTGTGGACGTCCAGACTAGCCTCGCTCTTGCTATTTGAGTATGTCAAGCTGCGCAAATTCGAAGATGTTTCTACTGCTGGAGCTGCTAAACAGCGTGGCGGAGCCAACCATGACTGGTTGCAGGGTTTAAGCTCATTTGTATCAAGTGTGGGACATGTGTTTCGACTGAGCAGCGCAGACATGCCAGCACGAAGCGCCGTGCCGACAATTGTCCAGGGGCTCCGGTGCCTGGCGCACCTTCGAGATCCCCAATGGGAGGTCAAGACAGCCCGTCAATTTTTCCATACAGACTTGTTGCTGCTTCGTGCACCTGCGCAGGTGGGAACAGTTCATGTCATCTTAAAAGGTCTCATGCGAATTATGAGAGACAGTTCGTCCCTGGAGATGGGTGACGAGTTCTCTTCTCAAACAGTTTCGATCCAGCTCCTGCCACGCCATTGGAAAAGGATATCGCAGCACGCCTTCACACCTCTGCCTTCCTGGATTCTTCCGAGGGCATAGCACGACCACATCGAGATTCTGATTCAGAAATATCTGTTGAATACAACTCAAGTAACGACGATATGGCTATGATGGTTTACAACGACCAGTTTGATGGCAAATGTGTGTCGTGTGCAAAATTGCTAGAGCAATTTCTGAGGAAGCAGCTGTCAAAGCCTATGTCATGGAGACCACAGAAGCGACATGTTCTGCGATTGGATGACCGTAAATATCTGTCCCGTATTGTAGAAAGATTTGTAAAGAGGGGCAAGCTCACGGATTTGATTTCTCGTGACGAGGCGGGCCCACTACAACTCATCCTGCGTTGGCTCGTGGCACGGGCATCACCAGATTTATTAGACAAAGAGGAAGTACAGGAGGAAATTAAGATAAGGCAGTGTGAACACCTTCTCTATTCCTTGTTCGTACTTTCTTTCACGCGCCTCCTCGTGAGCGTGGTTGCTTAGAGTTTTTGGGGTCGTTGACTTGCGACTTTGTTGTTTCAGGCTTGCAAGGACCATGGAGCAATGAAGCAACTCATCAATTTGTGGCGCAAGGACAAAGACATTAGAGTCGTGGTTACCAGCGTGGTCGAGGAGAGCTCCGTGGCGTATATCAAGATGTCTCGTGATTACGCTGACAATATCTTTCACTTGATATCTTGATACACAAAGTTCCACAGACCAGGGTTGAGCTCTATGCTGTTGGATTCCAGTTTGTGGCCAGCGTTGGGAGGACTGGAATGGAGGGCATACGTGTCATGGATAGACGGCGTGTTTTCGACTTCATGGGCCCTGAGCACGATTGTATGGTGTGTTTGGATAAAGCGCCTTGTTCAGACTACATTCTCTGCGATGGTGCGTGTACATTTTGGTGTTGCCAGAGTTGTTTCCAGAAGTTCCAGATGCAGCCGCGTGTGTGCCCCGCATGCAAGGTTTTGTTTCCAGCCGATATGTCGGCTAGCATTCTAGAGGAGAAGATCGTGGAAGAAGCTCATCTGATTTCTGCAAATGGAAAAGTATACGCAGCATCCTGAATTCGCAGAAAACGCGGGGAATTTGGAAGAGGTGATTGAGGTCTACGGGTGGTCCCGGTGGTAACATCGAAGGTGAATGTTCAGCGGAACGGAATCTGGCCATCATCTTTCTTGCAACCGGCAGGTATGACACGGCAATAGAGTACTTTGAGGAATGCCTCACCAATGCAAATCAATTGGACGATGCTGCCTTGTCAGTGCATTGTATGGAAGCACTCGAGGGCCTTGGCGACGCTTACTTTTGTCTTAAAATGCCCGAACGGGCGAATGAGATGTATTGAACACAGCTTTTGCGGGCCAAAAAAGTGGGAGATTTGGCCAAAGAAGGCATGGCATGTCGAAAACTCGGTGCTGCCCTCCAGCAGCTCGGCAGGAACAAGGAGGCCAGGGAGTATCTCGAATCAAGTCTCAAGATTGCTCGCAAGAGGATCGCGTTGGACGAGCTGCAGATTATTTATGAAGATCTAGGACACATTTACAAGGCTAGTGGCGAGGAGGAAAATTTTGCCGAAATGTTGAAAAAAGGCGTTGCTGCAAAAGAATATCTTGGGGTTGGTATGCAGGCACGTAGGTGCGGAAATTTGGGACAATCGCTGCTGAAACAGGGCATGACAGTCGCTTTTTCAGACACGTTTTATCATTGGGCTGGCTTTGTAGTGATAGGAGCTAGAACGAGGGCCAGACAAATACCTGCTGACTTGAGCTGGTCAATGTGCAGCGGTTTGAAGGGAGGATGCAAAGATATTGTTGCTCAATGTCTTCTAGATGGTACTCACAGAGACACTGAGGATCCTGACAGGGATCGCGTGCTGGCATCATTTTTGGCAACCCAATTGTCAGAATCTGAAAGTGAGAAAAAAGAAGAAATAGGTGTTTTGCTGCCCGATGAAATTGTTCGAGCGTCCATATTTGCGCAAAGAAACGCACTCGAGTATGCAAGCGAGGAGCTACGTAAAGACAAGCAGGTTATGATTGCTGCTGTACAGCACAATAAAGAGGCGCTGGAATATGTGAGGGACAAGGAAGTGATACTTGCTGCAGTGAAGCACAATTGGAAGGCTCTTGAATATGTGATTGAGGAGCTGCGCAGGGACAAGGATGTGATGTTTGCTGCAGTACATCACGTTGGCAATATGAGAAGAAATGTGCTGGAGATATTCGAGAGCTCTTTCATTGAGGACCTGCGAGCAGACAAGGAAGCGGTGCTGTATGCTGTAAAGAAAGACGGAAATGTGCTCAAGTTTGCCAGCGATGATTTGAGAGGTGACATTGATGTTGTACTTGCTGCTGTAAAGCACAATGGGCAAGCGCTTTGGTATGCAAGCAAAGACGTGCGCGGGGACAAGATGGTGGTGCTTACTGCTCTAAAGAAGAACGGGACGGTTCTTGAATATGCAAGCGAGGGGCTGCGTGGAGATAGGGATGTGGTGCTTGCTGCTGTTACAAAGGATGGTATGGCGCTTGAATTTGCAAGCGAGGGGCTGTGTGGGGACGAGCGCGTCGGGCTCGCAGCCATACTCAACACGGCAACTGCGCTGAACTTCGTAACATGTGATGCACTTCGTGGAAATACAGAGTTGTTGACTGCAATACATGCTGAGCATGTTCATAATAACATGGCTAAGCAGTCTCGAGTGGTGCTTCGATTTTCGAGCTTGAAGGTGCGCGGGGACAAGGAGAAAGTTCTGTATATGAAAGAGGGTCCTAAAGGATTTTCGGTGATTCAGCTGTCACCATAGCTCAGTGGTGGAGAGCGCGGCACTCAAGAAAGTTGGTAATCCGTAAGGCCCCCGGTTCGATTCCGGCCGAAAACACGTCACCTCAGATTCACATGGATTTGAGCACATAGACCCTCAGACCTGCGCGGGGACAAGGAGGTGGTGCTGTATATTGTGAAGAAGGATGGAACAGTACTTGAATTTGCTAGCGATGAGTTGAGAGGAGACAAGGAAGTAGTCTTGGTGGCAGTCAGTCAGAGTTGGAGGGCGCTTGAATTTGCAAGTGAGGAGCTTCACAGGGACAAAGAGGTCGTACTCCATGTACTAAAGGATGCTGTGCGTCATAATACTGCAAACGATGTGTTGCACATTTTCAACGGCTCTTTAAGCGAGAACCTACGAGCAGACAAGGAGGTGGTAGGGTTTGCTGTGGGATGGGCTGGGAAGGCGCTCGAATTTTCCAGCAACGATTTGAGAGGTGACATGACCATGGTCTATTCTGCAGTTAGACAGGATCCAGAGGCGTTTCAGTATGCGAGCAAAGAGCTGCGTGGGGATAAAGTAAAGGTCATGACGCTTATGCGTTTTCACAGTCATGCAAGCGGGGTAATTCTTAAATATGTGAGCGAGGAGCTGCGCAGGGATAAAAATGTGGGACGTCGTGCACTATTGGATACTGTGAGTTGTCGGAGCAGTTCGGCGGAAGATGTGCTGCAAATGTTCAACAGCTCTTTTAGCGAGAACCTGCGAGCAGATAAGAAGATGGTGCTGCATGTTGTGAAGAGGGTTGGGAAGGCGCTCGAGTTTGCCAGCGATAATTTGAGAGGTAACAAGAAAGTAGTCATGACGGCTGTTCAAGTGGATGGGGCGGCGCTTCAGTATACTGGCGAAAAACTGCGTGGGGACAAAGAGTTGGTGACGGCTGCAGTAAGAAAGAGTGGGAAGGCTCTTGAATACGCACTGAATTGAAGCGAGGAGCTGCGCAGAGACAAGGAGGTGGTGACTGCTGCAATAAAACAGAAGGGAGAGGTGCTTGAATATGCAAGCGAGGGGTTGCGTGGAGACGAGCGTGTGGGGTTTATGGCCATACTTAACACAGCAACTTCGCTCAAGTTTGTCACGAGTGATGAGCTGCGTGGAAATACAGAGTTGCTTTCTGCAGTACAGAATGCTCGTGGTGATCATAGGGTGAACAAGCATCGAGAAGCACTTCGATATGCGAGCGAAGACCTGCGCGGGGACAAGGAGGTGGTGCTGTATATTGTGAAGAAGGAGGGAACAGCACTTGAATTTGCTAGCGATGAGTTGAGAGGAGACAAGGAAGTAGTCTTGGTGGCAGTCAATCAGAGTTTTCCTCCCCCCTCCAACTCCCAGGAAGTGGTGCTTGCTGTTGCTGAACAGGATCATGGGGTGCTTCAGTATGCGAGCAAAGAGCTGCGCTGGGACAAAGAAATGGTCATGGAAGCTTACAAATCATTGAAATGGCCCTGATATCCAAGAGATGTGAAGTATCTTAAATGTGTGAGCGAGGAGCTGAATGTACTGCACTTGCACAACTACGCACACGGAACACTCTCTCACAGACACAGACGCACACACACGCACACACACATAGATGTATACATACACACGAACACACGAACACATGTACACGCACATGCACACACACATACGCACACGCACACGAAAATGTGCAGCACATCGTTTCAAGCTGGCAAATTCGAATTTGCCAGCTATTATTTGAGAGGTGACAAGCAAGTAGTCATGACGGCTGCTGGAGAGGATGGGGCGGTGCTTCAGTACGCAGGCAAAAAGCTGCGTGGGGACGAGACGTGGGGGGCGGGGGTAGATATCCTGACTGTCAATACCCATTCTTCAATTTTCACTTTCGAACCCATTTTTTGGTTAGATTTGTACCAAATAAACTACCGTTACCACGGGCCCATCAAATGGGACTGAACAACATGTAAAACAGGAACCTTGTACCAGTAATGCTGTAACAGGCGCCTACGTCCTAGGCTGATGCGATTTTTTGTTTTTGTCTTGTTCAAATAGTGGTACAAGATTATTTTTTACTTTTTTGGTTCTCTACCCCCACCCCCCACGTCTCGTGGGGACAAGGAGCTGGTGACCGCCGCAGTAACAAAGAACGGGAAGGATCTTGAATACGCAAGCGAGGGTGTGTGCGTAAATGTGAGTGTGTGTGTGTGCGCGGATTTGTGTGTGCGTGTGTGTGCGTCAGACAGAGAGAGAGAGTGCGCGCGCGCGGGGAAGGAGAAGTGAGAGAGACAGGGGGTGGAGGTGAGTGGTGGGGCTTGGGGGGAGAGAGAGACGAGTGTATGTTAAATGTGTGTGTGAGAGAGTCTGTGTGCATGTGCATGTGTGAGTGAGTGGAAAAGAGAGAACGTTTGTATGTTTGAGAGCGAGAGAAAGGGTGGGTGTGTGTGCGTGAATTTGCGTGTGTGTGTGTATGTGTGTGTGTGTGTGCGTGAGAGAGAGAGAGAGAGAGAGAGCGAGACTGCGCGCGCACAAAAAGAGAGAGAGACACACAGAGAAAGAAAGAGAGAGAGAGGGAGAAGTAGTGTGTGTGTGGGAGGCGGGAGGGGACAGAGAGATTGAGTGTATTTGTGTGCGTGTGTACGTGTCTGTGTGTGCGAGAGAGAGTGCGTGTGTGCTTTCGCGTGTGTATGTGTATGAAAAAGAGAGAATTTTTGTTTGTTTGAGACTGAGAGAAGGTGTTTGCGAGAGGTGTGTGTGTGTGTGCGTGAATGAGAGTGTGCGCGCGTGCGTAGTCGTGGATTGTTTGGATTATTTGATGTTGTATGTAATACTTCGTAAAAAAATAGTCTATTAGCTTTGCTGGAAGCTCTATGTGCTCAACAGAGTGTGTGTGTGCGACAGAGAGGGTGTGCGTGTTGGTGCGTGAGTGAGTGTGTGAAGGTGAGTAAGGTGAGTGTGCGTGTATGTGTGTGAGAGAGGGACAAAGAGAGAGAGAGAGGGGGGAGTGTTTGAGAGTGTGTGTGTATGAATGAGAGACGGAGTTTGTGTGAGAGAGAGGGTGTGCGAAGATGAGTGTGTGTGTCTGTGTGTGTCTGTGTGTGTCCACGTGAGGAAGAGATAAAGAGAGGGAGACAAGGAGAAATAGAGGGAGAGCGAGAGAACGAAGAGAGGCAGAGTGTGGGGGAGGGGTCA
>Ga0209491_10009986_pt1 | contig 11517 bp, 8 predicted proteins | sample BON02_FD_187213 | JGI IMG/M metagenome (GOLD analysis project Ga0209491, IMG submission 187213) | Freshwater microbial communities from Lake Bonney liftoff mats and glacier meltwater in Antarctica - BON-02 (SPAdes) (version 2) | ecosystem: Environmental > Aquatic > Freshwater > Ice > Glacier...
ATTAACTAACGCTGTTTAAAGCAATCCACATTACTCCAAAAGTAGAGATCAACACCCTAAATCAGGAAAATATTCCACTAAAATTGCTTTTCGAGTAGGGTCTAGATAGATTGAGAAACTTCTGCATGGTCGCCGAAGTTGGCAGCATCACAAAGGCTGCGCAAGACGACAGTAACAAACAATCGTTATTTAGTCGGCAAATCAAAGAGCTGGAAGCCTATTTTGGGACGGAGCTCTTTAAGCGGCATGGCAGAACCTTGCAACTGACTGAGTCCGGGGCGCGCTTACTTAGAATTACTAAGGAGTTTTACTCTTCCCTTGAAGACTTTGCGGAGGAGTCGCTCATGGATCAGCGCGATCTCCAAATCGGAGCGGGTGACAGTATCGTCCAGTGGTTGATACTTCCGCAGATGGAAGCTTTGAAAAAGGTGACTGCTGGAGCGAACTTTACTCTGCAAAATCTGCGCACCCATCAGATCGTCGAAAAGTTGCTGTATGGCGATTTGCACTACGGTATAATTCGGAAACAGGATCTACATGCAGACTTGGGTTCTCAATCCATTGGCAAGCTAAGCTTCAAAATCTTTTTCCCTAAAGCACTCAAGCTCCCACCAGGTAAAGATGCTTCTATTTTTGACAGTATCCAACTTGTAGGGATGGAAGGCGTAGGACGTTACAATCAGTGCCTTGAAGTCCTAGCTCGTGATCTTGGGGTCATTTTGCGTTTTTCAGTCAAATGCTCATCCTATCCAATGATGGCCAAAGCTGTCCGCACACTTGGAGTCGCTGCCATCTTACCGCATATTGCTTCTGAGGAGCTCGCCGAAGGAGAGTTCCGCAACAGAGAACTCAAAGCCTTCTCTCATTTGGAGCATGATCTGGTGCTGTGCTGGAACCGCAAGCTGGCGAGCTTTGATGAGGAGTCGGGAAAAGATCGAATCGGTATCATACAAACGATAACTCAGGCGATTTAGGGAGGGGGTAGGCTTATCGTCACCCTATCTGACCTGAAAGACACAGAATGACAACTTCTGGCACTTTTGACCCAAAAACAGCTGAAGCTTTGGAAGTCTATGGTGATTAGCTTGTTATTGGGCAAAAAAATGCCACCAAGTGGGGGATTTGGTGGCTTCTCATGGTCGGGCCGACAGGATTTGAACCTTTCTTCGCTGGAAAATATATATCCTTGAATAGTGGCAAATTTTTGCCACAAAAGCCCTTCGACAGGCTCAGGGCATCCGACGCGCTTTAACCCATCTGGACGTTTCATCCTAGAAAGAGTAGTCAGAAGACAGATGCCAGAGGGCAGATCTGATTGTCAAGGAGTTATGGGATATCAAGCTTCGCCAAAGTGGCGAGGCTCGATATCGCTCTAAGTGGCTGATTCTCAGTGGCTGACCTCTGTTCTCTGACCTCTAACTTCTAAATTTAGGTTCAAACGCTGCCGCCTTTAGGCGGTCGCGTATCCAAGAGCCGTTCATCCTAGAAAGAGTAGTCAGAAGACAGATGCCAGAGGGCAGATTTGATTATCAAAGAGTTATGGGATTTCAAGCTTTTTTGGCCTGCCATGAGCAAGCGCAGCGCGTCGAATGGCGGAGAAGGCGGGATTGCTTCGCCATCTACGCTTCGCTTCGTCAAACCCGCGGCGGGTTCGAACCCTCGACTTCTCAACGCCAATTTCGGCGACTACGTCTTGAAAATGGCGGAGAAGGCGGGATTCGAACCCGCGGAACCCTTTTGAGGTTCACTTCTTTAGCAAAGAAGCGCTTTCGGCCACTCAGCCACTTCTCCATACCAGACCGAGGAGAAAATCTCCCTGCTAGTAGAGTTCAACCTTAAAGTTTAATATTTTTCAAACTCGTCATTAATATATGTGGCGTAGGAAAAAGAAACGTGTCCCTCGCTACCTTGCGCTTAAAGCAGCAGCCCTGTATCTATGCCGTGCCATCTCTAAACTCTGCGAACTCTGGCCATGCCTAGTCGTGAAATGTGTTTTTCAGGTTCAATGTCGGGGTATGATGATTACGCCGACTTCAGCTGCCCCTGACGATCTTTCGCGATCAACATATAGATACTGGGCAGGAAGAGTAGGGTGAGCAGACTGCCGATGGCCATGCCGCCGACTACGACGAGGCCGATTGAGTTGCGAGCCTCGGCGCCGGCACCCGTGACGAGCACCAGCGGGAAGTGGCCGGCCACGGTCGCGACTGAGGTCATGAGCACGGGACGTAGGCGTACTTTCGCCGCCTCGGTGATGGCTTCCAGCTTGGCCTTGCCATCGCGTTGCAGCTGGTTGGCGAACTCGACGATCAGGATGCCGTTCTTTGAGACCAGCCCGATCAAGGTGACAAGGCCGACCTGCGAATAAATGTTGAGCGTGGTCGTCATGCCATTCGTCCAGAAGGGCACACCGGGGGCGTTGATCTGCATCGAAGTAAAGATGAGTGCTCCAAACATAGCTAGCGGCACGGAGCCGAGCAGGATGATGAAGGGATCGCGGAAGCTGTTGAACTGGGCAGCCAGCACGAGGAAGATGAGCAAGAGCGCGAGGCCGAAGGCGGGCAGGAAGGTGTTGCCTTCTTTGCGCAGCTGGCGGGCTTCGCCGGAGTAGTCGTAGCGGTAGCCTTCGGGCATCAGATTGTCGGCTTCTTTTTCGAGGAAGGTGAGCGCTTGATCGAGTGGGCGAATGGCTATGCCGCTGAGCTTGACTGCGTTGAACTGCTGGAAGCGGTTGAGTGAGCGGGGCTGGGCACTGTATTCGATATCGGCCACGGTGCTGAGGGGGATCAGCTCGTCTTCGCCGCCGGTGATGTAGATGTCTTGCAACTGGTCGGGGTTGAGCCGGGCATCGCGCTGGATTTGCGGAATGACTTTGTAGCTGCGGCCACCGATGTTGAAGCGATTGACGAAGCCGCCGCCGACCATCGCGCCGAGGTCGGCACCGACTTGGCGCAGATCCAGTCCGAGCGCACTGACCATATCGCGATCCACTGAGAAACGCGCCTGCGGCTGGTCGATCTTGGTATCGATGATGGGCGGGAAGGCAAATAGGCCACTGGCGGCTGCTTTTTGTTGCAGCTGCTTGGCCACTTCGAGGATCTGCTCTGGCTCCGCGGTGGAGAGCAGAATGAAGTTCATCGGAAAATTTTCAGCCCCCCCCGGAAGTGGGTCGGGCATGGTGGGGAAGATATTAACCCCGGCGATGGTGCCCAGTTTTTGCTGCATCTCGGGCATCACCTCGAAGGCGGTGCGCTCGCGCTCGCCCCAAGAGGAGAGCACCATGCCACTGAAACCGCCCCCCGGGGTGGTCAACTGAAAGGTGTAGCGCGTCTCGGGGGCAGAATAGAATATTTCGTTGACGCGCGTGGTATAGCGCAGGTTCTCTTCGATCACCTGATTGGCGGGCGCATCGACGATGCCGAAGATCACGCCTTGGTCTTCTTTTGGTGCCAGCTCCTTCGAGGAGAACATAAACATCGGTATGCAGAAAAGCGTAAGGGCGATCCATGCCCCGTAGATCACCCAGCGGCTACCGAGTGAGACGGTGAGGATGGCACCATAGACCGAACGAATGCGGTCGAAGCCGTCGTTGATTAGTTTGGCGAGCCCCTTGTGCTCGCCGGAGGTGATGACCTTTGAGCAAAGCATCGGGCTGAGCGTGAGCGCGACGATGGAGGAGACGATGATGGCACCAGAGAGCGTGAGGGCAAACTCCTGAAAGAGCGAACCAGTGAGCCCGCCTTGAAACGCGATCGGCAAATAGACTGCCACGAGGACGAGGGTGGTGGCGATAACTGGGCCAATCAATTCGCGCACTCCGCGTAGGGCGGCGTCGATCGGGTTCATGCCTTCTTCCAAATGTCGCTCAATATTTTCCACCACAATAATGGCGTCGTCCACCACCAACCCGACCGAGAGCACGATGGCGAGTAGGGTGAGTAAGTTGATGGTAAAGCCGAACACCTGCATTAGAAAGACCGCGCCGATCAGCGAAATAGGGATAGCCAGCACTGGCACCAGCACGGTGCGGATGCGCCCCATGAAGAGGAAGATCACTACCATCACAATGATCAGGGTCTCGGCCAAGGTGATGATCACTTCGGAGATGGATTCTTCAATATAGACGGTCGAGTCGTAGCCGATGGCAGCCTCCAGCCCTGTCGGTAGTTCCTTGCGGATCGAGTCGAGCTCTTTGCGCACGTCGCGGATTACATCGACGGTGTTGGCGTTGGGTAGCACTTTCATGCCCATGAAGACTGCCTGTTGGCCGGAGAATCGGACTTCACTGTCGTAGTTTTCGCCGCCGAGTTCGATCTCGGCGATGTCGCGTAGGCGCACGATGTCGGTACCCTTGTTTAGGATTGTGAGCTGTTCGAAGTCTTCGACTGTATTTAGATCGGTGTCGGTCGTCAGATTGACCCGCACGAGGTTACCTTTGGTCTGACCGATGGCGGCGAGGTAATTGTTGGCGGCGAGGGCGGTGCGCACTTGGGTTGCGGTCACACCGAGCGCGGCCATCCGCTGCGGGTCGAGCCAGATACGCATGGCAAAGGTGCGCCCGCCGAGGATCTCAGCCTCTTGCACACCAGTCACGGCGGAGAGGCGGGGCTGCACCACGCGCACTAGGTAGTCGGTTATTTCGTTGGCCTCCAATATGTCGGAGGTGAATGAAAGGTAGGCGGCGGCGCGGGCGCTATTGGCGGATTCGATGTTGATGAGCGGCACTTCGGCCTCGGGCGGTAGGTCGCCCCGCACTTGATCCACCTTCGAGCTGACTTCTGCCAGTGCCTTGGTCGAATCGTAGTTGAGCTCCAGTCGCACGGTGATGGTGGAGAGGCTCTGCGAGCTTGAGGAACTGATGTAGTCGATGCCATCGGCTGTAGCGATGGCGCGTTCCAGCGGCGTGGTGATGAATCCTCGCACCAGATCCGCATCGGCACCCACGTAGATCGTAGTCACCGTGATCGACGCATTCTCACTCTCCGGATACTGACGCACGGTGAGCGTGCTCATTGCTTGCAAGCCCGCGATCACGATGATGAGCGAGACCACCAGCGAGAGCACTGGGCGTTTGATGAAAATGTCTGTAAATGCAGTCTGCATATCAGTGAGTGTCGCGAAGTTACGAATAGAAAGGGATTAGAGATGTAGCCGAAACCGTGAGGTTTTGGTCGGTCGGCACCGATTGGAATTATCGACCAAAAGCTTACGCTTTCGGCTACGTTTGAGGAATGTTAAGCTTACGAATTATCGACCTCGGGGTCGAGTTGAGCCTTGGGCTCCAGTTCGTTATTGATTATGATGGCTGCCCCGTTGCGCAGTTTGAACGCGCCCGACGAGACGATCTGTTCGTCTGGTTCCAGCCCGCTCAGCACGCTGACGAAGTCGCCGCGTGCGCGACCGATGCGGATGAATTTCTGCTTAGCGATCAAACGCGCTTCGCTGCCGTCTTCGCTCTTTTGAGATTCAACGACATAGACTGAGTTCCCATAGGGCGCGTAGAGTATCGCGGTCGAAGGGATCAGCAGGACTTCCTCTGCTTGGTCGGAGACGAGCTCGATATTAACGAAGAGGCCACTCCGCAGTAACGACTCCGGATTATCGAGGGCGCCTTGCAGCGCGACAGAACGGGTTGCGGGGTCAATCTCAGGGCTGATCGCAGTTAGGCTGCCGACAAATGTGCGCTCAGGATATGCATCGCTGACCACTTCCAGCTTCATGCCTGTCTGGATCTTCGACAGCACTTTCTGGGGGAGCGAAAAATTGACGTAAACTTGCTCATCCGCTTGCAGGCTGACGATGGGGGCCCCCGTCGGCACGTATTGGCCGAGGTTAATCTGGCGGATGCCTAGGCGTCCGTCGAAGGGTGCCTTGATGGTTTTACGAGCGATCAGTGCTTTGAGATTTTGAATTTCGGCCTCGGCACGTTCTAGATCCGCAGCCGCGCGATCTAAGTCCGACTGGGGCACATTCCCGCTCTCGCGCAGACGGGTGGCGCGCGCAAACTCCGTTTTTGACAGTTGCACAGTGGCTTCTGCCGCGCGCAGCTGTGCCTTCTCAACATCAATATCGAGTTGTACCAGCAGCTCATTTTTTTTCACTTTCTGGCCATTCTCGAAATTGATCGTATCAATGACGCCTGGACCTTCCGTTTCTATCAGAATGCCGCGCACTGGTTCGATAGAGCCCACCGATTTATAGCGTGTCTCCCAAGTGCCCGTCTGTGGTGTCGTGACGGAGACTGTGCTCGGAGGTGGTCCGCCGTTCTTACCCGCTTCGGCCATTGCGTCGAATTGCTCCAGTTTAGTGATGACCAATCCGGCTAGGATTGCCCCGACGCCGACGATCACGGCGATGATGAAAATAATTTTCTTACCCATACTCTTAAAAAAATGAAAGTGGCACCCGATATTTTCGGTGCGAGGCATATACAGTGTGCAAAATTAGAGAAGACAAACACTCGTTTGAATTTTATCGAAAAAAAGTAAAAAACTCAGTTGACGCGTGGAAACCGCGTTATCTTAATGCCGCCTTTCTCAAGAGTGGCCGGATAGCTCAGTCGGTAGAGCAGAGGACTGAAAATCCTTGTGTCCCCAGTTCGATTCTGGGTCCGGCCACCACTTGTGAAAAATCGAGTCGCCTCGCCTTTTGGAGCGGCGACTCTTTTTTATTCTTTTCACATTTTTTCTGCTCGGGTGGTGAAATTGGCAGACACGCCAGATTTAGGTTCTGGTGCCGTAAGGCGTGAGGGTTCAAGTCCCTCCTCGAGTAGTGGACTTTAAAGGTCGAACGTAAGCGTTCGGCCTTTTTTGTATGTCGGAAAGTAGTGCACGCATCCTGCGTGTCACGTTTGCGGGGCACGCTGGAAGCGCGGGCTACGCGTTACACGTCGATCTGCTCGACGATCTCTAGATCGTAGCCGTCGATGCCGACGACTTTGCGCTGGGTGCTCGACATGAGGCGGATTTGCTTGAGGCCGAGCTCGACGAGGATCTGGGCGCCGATGCCGTAGTCGCGGAAGTCCATTTTTGTGGGGCCTACGTCTTTGAGGGCGGCTTGGTCGCTGCCTTCGATCACGCGGATGCCGCCTTGCGGTTGCTCTATATAAAGGAGCACGCCGTGGCCTTCTTTGGCGATGCGCTTCATTGCGGCGTTGAGCGAGTTGTAGCCGCCAAGTGTCTTGGATCGGAAAATGTCACCAAGTAGGTTTTCGCTCTGCACCCGGACGAGGGTGGGGGCTGCGTTGAGCTCACCCATACTTAGGGCCAGATGTTGGCGGTCGTCCAGGATACTGCGAAAAATATGCAGGTCAAAAGTGCCGAATTCGGACTCGAAGGGCTTGGTCAGCACATGCTCGATGAGTTTATCGCGGGTGTGCCGGTATTCGATCAGGTCTGCGATGGAGATGAGCTTCAGCCCGTGCTTCTTTTTGAATTCGATCAGGTCGGGTATTCGAGCGGAGGCCCCTTCTTCGTTTAGAATTTCACAAATGACCCCCGCTGGGTTGAGACCTGCGAGTTGGACGAGGTCGACTGCGGCTTCCGTGTGTCCCGCTCGTTGCAGCACACCGCCTGGCTTTGCCCGTAGTGGGAAGACGTGGCCCGGTTGCACTAGCATATCCTGGTGGGATTTTGAATCACCTAGGATACGAATCGTCTCGGCTCGGTCATAAGCGCTGATTCCAGTGGTAATGCCCTCTGCTGCATCGACGGAAATGGTGAAGTCGGTCTGTTGTGACTCCCTGTTTTCAGAGGCCATGCGGTTAATGCCAAGGCGGCGCAGCTGATGCGCCATCATGGGCACGCAGATCAGACCGCGGGCGTGCATGATCATTTGATTGACCGCCTGAGGTGTTACCTTTTCGGCGGCCATGACGAGGTCGCCCTCGTTTTCGCGTGATTCGTCGTCGGTTACGATGACCATTTTGCCCGCAGCGATGTCTGCAATCGCGGATTCAATGCTGTCGAAAGGGTTTTCTTCGTTGGATTCTGTGCTCATTCAAAAGTCTCCGTATTCAGGTCTTCAAAGTGGTGACTATTTTCATGAAGTCGCAGGGCGCAATCGTCTTTTATAGGAATGGCGTGAAGTGGATGCAATTATTTCTACGGGGTAATTGTCGCCGTTCCGAGCCGCAGGCGACAAGACCCGTCTTCGCTACGCTACGCCGTGGCAAGCCGTGCGCGAAGCAGAGCGGAACAATCGTAAGATTTTGGACGAACCGAGCGTCTGGCTTCGAGCGCTCCAAAGCGTCACCGCTTCGGCTACGGCTAAATCTGATTTTTATTCATTACCTTCATTCCCCCGCATTTTTAATCACACCCATTGAGGGGGCATACTTATAAAAATTGCTTGGCTAGGTTCGAGAACTCAATGAACATCGTGCCAACGACGCGAATATTGTCACTAGATTGGATTAGATTTGCCAAAGCGGGCAGGGGGCAAAATTCTCTTAGGCTATGGCAGAAGGAAAAAAGCAAGCTACCTGGGGCGGACGGTTCTCCGAAGGCCCCGCTGAATTGATGCTCCGCATCGGCGAGTCCGTATCGTTCGATCAACGGCTCGCTCCGTTCGATATACAAGGCAGTCAAGCGCAGGCTGCTATGCTCGCCCATGTCGGCATCATTACCGCCGAAGAACGTGATGCGATACAGACTGGCCTCGACGCCGTCCTCGCCAAAGTGGAAGCGGGCGAGTTCGCCTGGGACCCCGCCCTCGAAGACGTCCATATGAACATTGAGCAGGCGCTCACGCAGGATGTGCCTGCCGCTGCAAAGCTGCACACCGCGCGCAGTCGTAATGACCAAGTGGCCACTGATATGCGCCTCTGGTTTAAGTTTGCCTGCGATGAACTCGATGCTTCGCTCGCCGCTGTGATTACTTCGCTGGTCGATCTGGCCGACAAGACTCAGCAGGTCATCATTCCAGGCTACACCCATTTACAACGCGCGCAACCTGTCTCGATGGCGCACCATCTGCTCGCCTACGTGGAGATGTTTGCCCGCGATCGCACACGCATGACAGCGGTCAAAGAACAGGCCAACGTCTGTCCGCTCGGCTCTGGTGCGATCGCCGGCACCACGCTGCCGATTGACCGCGAGTTTGTGGCCAAAGAACTCGGCTTCGTCGATGCGCAGGGCAATCCGCAAGTCACGCAAAATAGCATGGATGCCGTGAGTGACCGCGACAGCTTTATTCAATTCGCCTCCGCCTGCGCGGCGGTTGGCGTGCACCTCTCGCGCCTTTCTGAAGACTTTATTCTCTGGAGCAGTGCGGAGTTTGGCTTTGTGAAACTACCTGATGCGTTTACCACCGGCTCCAGCCTTATGCCGCAGAAGAAGAACCCCGACGCCTTCGAGTTGATTCGGGGCAAGTCGGCGCGCTTGACTGGTAATTTGCAAATGCTACTCACGATGGTCAAAGGCCTGCCGCTGACCTATAATCGCGACCTGCAGGAGGATAAGCCGCCTGTTTTCGACAGTTTCGATCAGACTCAGTTGATGCTCGATTGCGTGGCCGCCTGCCTGCCCGGAGTCGAAGCCAATGCGAAACGCTGCGCTGCTGCGGTTGCGGATCCCGCGCTACTCGCAACTGATGTGGTCGATTATCTCGTAAAAAAAGGCGTGCCTTTCCGTGAAGCGCATCACGTCGTCGGCGCACTCGTTGGGCTATCTGAACAGTTGGACACCCCCCTCAATGTGTTGCCCTTTGCTGAAGTCTGCAAGATCCACGCCGCGCTCGGTGAGGACTGGGTGCAGGCTTTCGATTTGGAAAAAGCCCTCGCTGCCCGCGACAAGCCCGGTATGCCAGGGCCCGATCAAGTTGCCGCACGCATCGCGCACTGGCGCACTGGCGCAGTGTGTAGCAGTGCTTCTTAGCTCTCCGCGCTCACCCATGCTTCCGCTTCGGCGACCGTGGCGAACGTCTGTGTGACCCACGGCGATTTACCGCTGGTGTATTTTTCGTATTGAATACTCTCAAGTCGGAAGCGATGGACGTGGTCGATACCACGGCTACCTTGATGCGCGGGTTGGTGCGCGCCGCCGCCATATCGAGGTGGGCGATCTTCCGCATGTGGTTTTCTGTCACTTCGACTTTTTCGACCGCCGAGAGGTCCACTATTTGGTAGCGGATGTCGTCAAAGCGTTCATCCCCAAATATTTCAAAATTAGAGTTGAGCAGTTCGTTGCCAGTCAAGACGCCAGAGTAAGTCCAGATGATGCCGTTTGCCAGCCATGTCGTTTTATACGGCATAAAATTGAGTTTTATATGGTTAAGGAGAACCGTAGCATGGTGAGTTATCTCCTTTGGTTCAATAGTTTATTAATCGATCGGTCATGCACCTGACGGGTTTTAAGAAAATTAAGAAGCTTAACCTAGCCTGCTGCCCTGTCTAGAGGCTCAGCCTAAGAAGGTGTCAAACATTTGTAGATAACCGCCAAAAACCTTGAAGATCGTATAGATGACCAAGCCTGCCACCGCCGCAAAGACGAGCGTCGGATACACCAGTGCCGCGAATGTCATCGCGTGGTTGGCACGTTCTTGGTATTGCCGCCCTGCAATGAGGAGGTTCGAGTCTAACTTACCGCTCTGTGCCCCCGTCTGATAGAAGGCCGTGAAGTCGGAAGGAAAGCACTTAAACTGCTTCAACTCCTTTGATGGATCCTGCCCTGCGGTAAAAGTGGGCTCCAGTTTAGCTGCCGCTTGCGTGTAGCGCGGCTCGTTGACTAATTTGACCGAGAGTCGCCATGCGCTCGGCACGGGCACGCCAGCTGCGATGAATGTGCCCAGTGAATAAGCGAGATTGGCCAAGGCTTGCGAGCGGCTATAGTCTCGCAAGATCGGCATCAGGCGCAGAATGCGTGGTAACCAGGGGCTGTCGCTGCGTATGAGGTAGAAGATTGTGCCGATCACCAACCAAATCGGCACGATGAAGACCGCGCTCTCAAAAAGGTATTGTGGGAGGCTCCAGTTGAAGCCAGATTCGTAGTCGATCATCCGAGTGATTGGCAAAAGCAAAGCGGCGATGTGGAGCACGCCGAGCGGGTAGGCAAGTCCCCGCACCAACTTCATCTGGCTGGCACCGATGCTGGCGTGGCGCGCGGATAAATTCTGCAAGGTCAGCGGAAGGCTGCCTGTTTCCATCCCTGCCAATATGAACTGGCGATCTGCTCGAGGCAGCCATTTCGGCGCCGAGGCCATCACTGTATGAAATGGCTCACCGCACTCTATTTGATCCGCCATCGCATGGCGTCCTAGCATCGGCATCCCTTCGCACAGTCTCAATGTCTCGCCAAGTAACATGCCTGCTTCCAAGTGCTGCCCGAGTTGCGCATACCAATTAGAGAAATCTTTGTGTGAGGGCATCAAATACAATTGAGTGAACGAGGCTGGCAACGCGATGCTAATTAATCTCTCAGCGCGCGTGCGGGTGCATAACAAATTTTTTCTAAAAGTGCTTAACAGGAGTAGCTGTGATTCCAGTATTGGTCAAATCGGTTGCTATAGAGAGCCGTTCTA
>Ga0209491_10009989_pt1 | contig 11516 bp, 17 predicted proteins | sample BON02_FD_187213 | JGI IMG/M metagenome (GOLD analysis project Ga0209491, IMG submission 187213) | Freshwater microbial communities from Lake Bonney liftoff mats and glacier meltwater in Antarctica - BON-02 (SPAdes) (version 2) | ecosystem: Environmental > Aquatic > Freshwater > Ice > Glacier...
TGGAAGGAATCTGGGGGTCCAGTCCATGCTGCCATCTGGCACGAGTCACAATGGGAAGAGAGAGGCAACATAATCAGCGCCTTGAGTCACAATGGGAAGAGAGAGACAACATAATCAGCGTCAACGTGAGTCACAATGGAAAGGGAGAGACAACATAATCAGCGCGAGGTTGCTTGACGATTCATTCTGTTGCACAGCATGTCCTGCGGACATGTAGTCCAACGACTACATAGATATGTAAGTTCGAAAGAAAGCGATATCACACTGACACCAAACAACAACAACCACGTCAGCAGTAGTCAGTGGTTCTTGGATGAGATCCACTCGCTGGTAGTCGTGCGGCTCGAGCCGAGCAAAATGCAAGCATGCAGACAGCACAAACGTGGCGTTGGGCGTCGATGCTGATCTTTCCGCAGCGGCGTCCAGCCGGCGCGTCATCTTCATGCCTACAAGTGGCCAGACAGAGTTCATTTTCAACACCCTCCAGAAGGACAAGAAGGATAATCTCCCTCCCAGTCGTACCAGGACTCCTTTACATCTTCTGCACATCTTTCAGTTCACTTGAGTGACGTGGAATAGGATTTAGGATCGACTGGGGCCAAACAGGAGGCACGGGGAAATGGAGACGTAGCCGAGAGAAGACACACACACCGAGCAGGTCGCCCAATCTTGGAATGAACATTGATCACATAGAGTTTTGGACGAGGCGATTAATAGGCACTTAAACGGTCGCCCAATTTTGGAATGCACAATGATCACAAAGAGTTTTGGACAAGAGGTTCGACAGGCGTTTAAATGAAAGATATTTGTGGAGAGCAAGCTCCACACTGAGGGGACTTATGCTTAGCTAGAACTAGGGCGAGCACCACCTTCTCATTCCTCGCAACCGACTCTAGAAACTTATCCGTTCTGTGATTGAGTGTATACGCAACTAGAAGCTTATGTGATAAGCAACTAGATACTTTCAAGCGCACAGACAAGTTACTTAAGGTCATTGGGAAACTTATCGAGAGAGACAGAATGTCTATCACGCCATGTATCTCTCTGCTAGAGGCTAATGTACCACACCTTGACACGTTGTCCCTATCGCTGGTACAAAGACGGGGCGAACGGTCAAACCCATCCAGAAAAGCTGCCTACAGTAATAACTTTGAGTGGTGGTACCTAATAGCGATTTTTGAGGTGGTGGCGAGGAATTGGTACTTTCATCAGCGCTTCTTTGTAATAAGTGTTCCATGTGTGTAATAGGCAATTTCTCCGGGAATGGAAGGCTCTACACCAGGATCCCTGCGGCTCTAGCCCGCAACAATACCAACCATTATGTTTTGGGCTTGGAGGATTGTCATCAATCACGCAGTACTCTTTATGATTTTGTCATCATGGTCCGCTTCATGTTTACTACTGTTACGTTCGTATCCCATCCAAAAAATCCCTTCGACATCGTGAATTTTGTATGAGAATCATGCGAGTTTATATCAACATATGTAGGGAAATTCGTGTTGAGTGAAACATACAAATCTCAAACATGTCCACGATGAAACGTTGCATTGTGTGATTTGTCCCGGCTTTTCCCGTGTGTGTAGACGCGTGTGTAGACAATTTCCGAAGAACGTGAGACACTTTTTCACGGCCTTGTAGTCCCACTTTGGGACAAGTGGACTTGTTCAGCTGGATAGAGACCTGACCACTGTCCCAACCTGTCCCACCTAATCTGAAGACCCCCTTGTCCTTGTCCCACTTGTCCCAAGAAGATCTGAAGACCCCCTTGTCCTTGTCCCACTTGTCCCACATACTCCAACCTGTCCCAACTTGTCCCATTTAGTTGTACCACTTGTCCTTTCCCGACTCTCTTTTCTCAGATTTTTTTTTGGTTTCTCATTGTCATTCCATTTTTCGAGAAACACTTTTGACTGAAAAGTTTTCTTCCAAAAATCATTATGTTGGAGAGGGTAAACAACAAACAAATTTCCACGAAAAGATCAGAGACAACCGTGACCAGTCACTCAAACACACGGGCATATTTTGTTTGGAGTTTAATTCGTCTACATTGTGACATCAACACACTAAAAAAACTTTGTTTGAAAGTGCTACACACTGTGCGTAAGTCTCACGCACTGTCATATCCCTCGTCGTGGGAGTCAATATAGACCCTTTCGGGATACAAGTCTGGCACGCCGAAACCATGAGCCAGTAGCGCTTCGCACACTTCTTTGGCTGACATGGATTTAGGAGACATATCCTCTGGGTGCACCAAGTGGAAAAAGTTCACAACAGCACACAACTGAGCTTGAAAGTATCTAGCATCCATACTACCCCTATTCGACGGCAACACCAAACTTGCGCCACGAAAGTCACTTTCTATCTGCGCTCATGACATGAGATGTGCCATCACAAACAAAAACACTTCATAAAATGTGGGAAATGTGGTCTTGTGATTGATCCACCATTCGGCTAACTTCAACGCCGAAACAACTTGACGTACATGACCTGCGCATGAACACACACAAACTCAAGTGTCAACACCCCACAAATTCAACTGATATTCGACAGCAACAGTAAAACTACAAACAACCAACAACAAACTAAAAAGAACCAACAACGCGCTGCCAAGCTGCTTGATGGCTTGAGCAGCAGTCGCTGTGATGCATTTGGTCTGCTCGTCTTTGACAGTGCGTTCGTTGTTCTCGTCCTTGGGAATAGCGTGGTCCTGCAGATGTCTGTAATTTGACAATTTGGAACGATCTTTTCCCTCTGTGCCAGTAAGATCATAAAAATAATCGCAATCTGATGTGCAGCAGCAGAACCATTTTGCTCTGCGGTTTGCAGGTGCTTTCGCACCGAAAGCCAGCAGCGTGACACATAGAGCACCGTACACGAAGTCCTTGCCGGAGTGCTTGGCGGTTTTTGCCGAGCTTGGCTTCGCAGGCGTCACCACACGCAGTGCGACAAATTTACCTGTGTTGGCCTTACCACTAAGCGCCTCACGCCGATTGCTTACGGCGTACTCGTCATCGCACTTAGTTAGACCGGCCTTGCGACGCTTGATCTGTGCCGTGGAAGCTTCCTCCGTGTCGGAACCCGTCTCATCATCCTCAATCTCCAACGCAGGTGCAGATGGTGCAGGCGCTTCCTGATTCCCTTCCTGATCGCTCATCAGGATTCTCCACGTCGTGATTTAAGAGTGTTTATCAAAGATTAACCTCAGCAAGAGAAGCAAGAAACATTGAAATCGAAAGACACCTAGTTTGCAGCTGTTAAGCTCCCCAAATGCCTAGAGGGGCCTGACAACACCTGCGTCAAATCCACCAAGAGCAGCAGAATACTGTACAGAAGCAGCCACATCAGCAGGGATGAGCACAGCAGCACGCACGACACGAAACCAACCCCACCGGCCGGCACTCCCGCAAGACCAGCTCGGCTACCCTGTACGCCCATGGTGTAATCTTCCAGACGTTCATCATCAGTAGTCGATTTAGGAACCGTACGAAGTTGGTGAATAAAAAGGGGAGAGAGCGGTGGGGGAGGGTTGCGCGAGCCAGCATTGCTGGGAAAAGTGGGGGAAAGGGGCAAGATAAAGTCGCCCGCAGCCCCATCCAGTTGGTTGAGGGCTCCCATGGGCTCCCGTAAAACCGTAACGACCGAATCGACCAGGGGGGGCGCGAGAAGCAGCAGTATCAGCAGGGATGAGCCTAGCAGCACCTTATGCAAGTTTTATTAACTACATGTAAAACATGTGACCCCAGCCCCGGCCGCCTCCCTCTAAGAACTTAACTGAGAGATCCTCAGTGGCTGCCAAAAGAATCCAATAAAACCCCCCCCTAGATATCACAGCCTGGCGGCCTCGCAGAACGGTCACCGGCCCCCGGTTGGTAGTTGAGCGTTTGCGGACATCAGATCTATGTTCACGGCGTGAGGGCGCCACTGGGATAGGACCAGGTTTTTCTGGGGAAGGGACTATTCCTTAAGCAAACTCCAGCCATCGTCGTCTAGTCTCTGTACCTGTCTCCAGAGCCTGATTCCCATGTTGAAACGAGGGTAGGCGCCGGCCCGTGATTCCCTCGCTGTACCATGAGCAGATGGCACCCCACGTGAGGTTCAGTGGCGCGTTTTGCATTCATCCATCGAACAGGATGGAGACTCGGCTGCTTGACTTCAGTATCCTCGCAGATTGTCACCCTCTCGTGTGTGTCGAGATTCCGTCGCGCGGGTCTTCAGGATCCCCAAAGATGGCTCAGGCAAAAGCCATATATACCAAAGTAGGAGTTACTCCGTCATAAGACCCCGTGGCCTTGCGGTTCCACGCGGAGGTACTGCGGGCCTTGCCGGGTTTTCGAGCAATTTGGCGATGTGCACCCACATTACTGCAGGACCGGGAATCTGGGGCCGCCACTCCCCGAAAGAGTGGCCGGCTCATTGCGTCTGCCTCCAGATGCTCCCCCATCGGCACTATCTGTCACACACCCGGATTTAGGCGCCCTTTTTCAGCCGGGCGAGGCAATTGCTGTCTGCGTTCGGCTGGCAGTGCCGCCACCAATGCCACGCCCGGACGCCCGAAATCTACCATCCAGGACAGCCCCGGCGCTCGTTGCAGACAGTGCCTCAGGGGGACAGGTTGGCGGCGGCCTGGCCGCCGCTACCCCCCTGCGTGGAACCCCTCGGATCATAACGGCAGCTGCAACGGCACAAGGATGGGTGACGAGAATTGTGATCCCATCGGTGGAGCCACCATGCTTCCACCACCCGCAGGGCGTGCCCCGTAAACCCTGTGCGTCGCCCTGGCTGACCAAACCCCATGGGCAGCTCACACGCTGCCCTCCCCGTCAGCCAAGCGCCGTCATGATCCCAAAAATTTCGTGATTCGAGTGATGGGTTAGTTTAGTGGGAAAAAATCGATTTTTAGTCTCGATTTTGAACCAATTTGAGACCGATTTTTGATAAGGAATTTCCAAATTCGATTAGGATCCCTTTGGTTTTTTGATAAGGAATGACCCCAAACTTGGTCAAGTGCCGACTTTGGAAGGGTGGTGGTACCTGTACCAAACCTGTCCCAATGGAACAAGCACAACCTGTCTCACTGGGACAAGTACAACCTGTCCCACTGGGACAAGTACAACCTGTCCCACTGGGACAGGTAGATTGGAACAGGTTGTGCTTGTCCCAGTGGGACAGGCACGCTGCCTGTACCAGGCCTGTCCCACTGGGTCTAGGAAAGGTCAAAAGAGACCTGTCCCTGTCCCATGGACAGGTCATATACCCACTCTGGAGGCCTGTCCTTGTCGCAGGACAGGCCCTATGCCCACGATGAAACATGTCCCAGTCCAACTTGTCCCATTCTGTCCCACACAGTGGGACTACAAGGCCGTGCAATTTTTCAAGTCATCGACGAAGGTGAAGAGAGGACATGACAGTGCCCGGCCTGTCTTTACAGCAAGCAGACACCACGTATCCCAACAAAATTTCATGTGGCTGATTCATCACACGTCTATGAGTAGAATTGCCGACTTTCGAGGCGCTCACATAGGTATTCAGTGTGTGCGGTGCCTGCGACCTATCCTTTGGGTACTCGCCCACGGCGCCAACAACGGCTAGCACAATGATTGATATCTGGTCATGATGGGAGAGGCTCGAAGTCGGGTGCAGGCATCCTTGACAACCTTCATCCAGAGCAGACTGCCAAATCGCTGTGCGCATAGGACACTAATTTTTCACGCAAATGCATCCTGTCGACCAGTGCTCGCCCACGGCGCACCAATGACAGCGGGCACGGTGATCTCATCACATGATCAGGTGAGGCTCAAGGCTGGGTGGGTGCACGCACCCTTTAAAAATTTTATTCCGCGCAGTCTGCCAAATAGTTTTGCATACAGGACACTAAAAATCATCGGGCACATGCATCCTGACGACGAGATTATGGTGCGACACGTCGAGTCCTACATGCTTGCGTGTGGCACCGCTGGACATGCTGTGCAACAGAATGAATCGTCAAGCAACCTCGCGCTGATTATGTTGTCTCTCTCTTCCCATTGTGACTCGAGGCGCTGATTATGTTGCCTCTCTCTTCCCATTGTGACCCGTGCCAGATGGCAGCATGGACTGGACCCCCATATTCCTTCCATTCTTCGTCAATTGGCAGTGGCAAGCTGAAGGATTCCTATCCACGACATTCCTTTCTCTCTCTCTCTCTCTCTCTCTCTCGCTCCCTCTCTCTCTCTCTCTCTCTCTCGCTCTCTCTCTCTCGCTCTCTCTCTCTCTCTCTCTCTCTCTCGCTCCCTCTCTCTCTCTCTCTCTCTCTCGCTCGCTCTCTCTCGCTCTCTCTCTCTCTCTCAATCCCTCTCTCTGTGCGTGTGCTTTTTCTCTCTTTATCACTCCCCCGCTTTTTCTCTTTCGCGCGCTCTCTAACTCGCTCCCTCTTTGTCTCTTTTGCGCGTGCACACGCTCCTTGTCTTTCTCTCTCCCGCTCCCTGTCACTCTCGCTTCCTGTTTCGTTTTCTCTCCCACACACACGTACTCTCTCTCGGCCTTTGTCTCGCTCTTTCTTTCTTCCTCCCTCTCTCTCGTTTTCTTCCTCTTTCTCTCTCTCTCTCTCTCTCTCTCTTTCTCTCTCTTCCTCGGACATTGCTGTGGAAAAATCAGCATCGACGCCCAACGCCACGTTTGTGCTGTCTGCATGCTTGCGTGTTTCTCGGCTCGAGCCGCACGCCCACCAGCGAGTGGATCCCATCTAAGAACCACTGACTACTGCTGACGTGGTTGCTGTTGTTTGGTGTCCTTGTGATATCGCTTTTTTCCGAACTTACACATCCTTGTAGTCGTCAGAGAAGTGGTCACAACAGGAGGCACCAAACACTCGTGCAAAAACAGACATGGCCTCACTCACATGGTCGAATTTTAAACACAGCAGACTGAAGCCAAAGGTTGTGCCCAAAAGGCACAAAATAGCGCAAATCCTGATGCTCGACCGAGAAAATCGCAATTGCGCAGAAACTGTTTTCTTGGGAGGGTACTCGCTTATAGGCTGTCCAGAGGTCATGCAGACCGAGGCACAATTCCAGCATTTCCCTGGGCGCGACATGTGAGGTGCCGTCGTCCTAACCTTAGTCACGAAGGCGAGCAAATTCAGCCGCAACGCGCGCAGGGAACTCAAAATTTGACGTCACAAGACTTTCGTGCAAGTGTGCGGCCTCGTTTGTTCTGGACTCACGCTAGTATGCGAGCTTCATCAATTGCCCTAATCTTGTCGAACACGGTGATACCATCTTCAGCAAGTTTCTTACCCTGGTAAACGCCGTGGCGAGGCATGGGCAGGGCCCAGAGGACACCGTCCTTGTCTGTGAATTTGGCACAGAAAGTAGCTTCATCCATACCCGGTGCGCACAGACCTTGCTGTACCTCGAGTAGGGTCTGCCGTTTCACCTCTTTCATCAGATCAGGTTTTAACGAGTCGCCCTTGCGGGCCGCGGCAGCTGCAGACTCGTATTTTCCTTTCATGTGCCGCTGCAACTCTTGCATCCATTCTTCGTTAGTCATCATGATCGCATCATACACCTCACAAAATTCCTTGAGGGACAGGTTGTGGTCAGTGGTGCAACAGACAGCACTGGCAGGCACTTCATGTATGATTTGAAAACCGTGCAGGAAGTTGTAGGGCAACGCCTGGTCCACGCCGTTCATGGCATGCCAGAGGAGGCTCATGAACATGACGTTGATGTCCTTGTTGAGTTGTTTCACGTTGGGCAGGGAAGCAGCTCTTTGCTTCAACTGCCTGTCCATGTCTCTCCGAGCAGGACTCGTTGCGATGTCGCGCAGTTTTATGATGCAGTCTTCTCACCTCTTGGGCAGGGCGGCAACTTCGAGAAGGTTTACCTTTACCGCCTCGGTGACATCTGGGGGCAAACGATATTCTTGGCCTATTTCGACAAACTCTAGTGGAGTTGCCTCGATGATGCGCCGGCCAGGATCGAGGGATTCTTTCACGTAGCGGTCTTCCGGCTCCTTGACGAGCGCGCCCCCCATGGCAACTGCGCGCATGTTGAGCTTGGCCTTCTGCGCCGGGGCCTCGAAGGTGTGCTTTACCATGAGGCGGGCTCTAGTACTGCGCAGCAGATGCTCATACGCAGCGTTGTTGAGGTCACTGGCATCGCAAATCTCGAGCCATTTGCATCGTTCGCGCTGCATTGTAGCTGGAGCTTGGTTCATGGTGAAAGCGCCCAGGGCCAAGCTGCTTGTACTAGCTCATGAGGCCTCTTCTTGCACCACGTGGAGATTACGAGTTGCAGCAAAGCATCGCCGTGTCATTTCTGCTCTATTTTGGCCGTGGTAGCTGCGGACGCGGAAGGCGGTAGGTCTGCCGTCGACGCAGTGGAGGCCAAGGATGCAGTGTACTCTGAAACAGCTTCTGTGGCATCCATCAGTGGCAAGGCAAGTCCCGGCTCCGAGTCTGAGGCTGAGGACCATTGGCCGGTGCACGCAAAACGTTACAACCCTGTGACTGGCCAGGTCAACAAGAGGTTTTCTGCCATTCGCGAGCCCTTTCTCGACGATTTTTATGGCGACATCAAGGACACGAAGATGACGCCTGCAGGGATCTGGGCCCGTGTTTTGCCTGCGCTGAGCTCGCTGCTTGACATGTCAGCGGCGTTTCAGGCCGGGCTGTTGGTCGTTACTCATATGTCGTCCGCTTCGAGTGCCTCGAAGGCCGACGGCAAAACAGTGAGCGCATATTGATACAAGTATGAGACCGTTCTTGCCGATCAGCACCGCATGCTGCAGGAAAACGAAGCAGGCTTGGACTTCAGCTTCGACCTCAACAATCAATCTTGCTTCCCTTGCGGTGCTCACTCTATTTCTTGAGGAGGGTCTGCAGAGCAATTTGAAGATCTCACTTGACTCTCGCTTGAGCAACAAGTTTCTTAAGCGGCTGACTGGAGGGCCTCAACACCCAGGTTGGTGAGATGCAGAAGATGGCTGCTGGCACGACCCACAAAGACATTCGCAAAGAGCTGACTGCATGGGGGTTGACCCTCTTCTTTCTACTTTGGGAGCGCGATACTCCTTTGACTCACAATGGGTGTAGCAAGAAGTTTGCCAATCATTCCACTGTCAACGACTAGATTTCTGGAATGGCAGCTCTTGCAGACATTCTTGGGATGACAGACGACAACATGCGTGTTTTGGCCGACGCGTCCGTCATGCGTATCATACTCATGGTCAATGCTATCGCCGACGGGCCTTATTCTACGGAGCGCTCGAAGACGCATCCTTTCTCTCTTCGCGCCGCCTTCACGCAGAGAAGGTTTGCTTAGAGGAGGAGGTTTTGACTCAGACTAGTCAATCCAGGATGATTGGCATCATCTCCTGCAAATGTAGCGATTGCGGTGCCAGCACCAACGGTGCGGCGTCCGCAAAGAGCACTCCCGAGAAAGGAGCGAATGAGGTGGACGAGGCGCGCAAGCTGCATCAGAGCACCAGTCGCTAGAAGAGGCTTGAGCACGAGGTCGCGCAACTGCAGGCTGCGAATGTGCAGTTAAAGAGGGCTCGTGACGACGCAGGAGGTCGTAGCAGTGCCAGAGCGCAACGTCGTCGCTCTTTTTCTCCTCCTCTCAAGCCTTCGCGAGCCCGCAACGTCAAGGACCCATAAACAACCCAGACTGCAAGAACCGCGATTGCGAGGTAGGGTGGCTGTGCCGTAAGTGCAGGGGATAGGGGGGGGGAGGAGCATATGTCTCTCCATCCCCCCCCAAACGGAGAGTTTTCTTTACTCGATGTCGATGTGAGTATGAGAATTGCTCGTGTCATGTGTGTATCAAATTTGAGTTGCAGTCCAATGTAGCTTGCGACATGCGTGTGGGTTGCAAGTGCCGTGGGCGTCGTTCTTTTTATAAGCGTGGCCAGTGGAATGAGGTGCATGCTTCGAGGGCGATCTCACGCCCCGTTTGCGCCTTTCAGCGCTGACTCTTTGTGGGATTGGGTGGGTGAAAAACCAAGATGAAGGGCTGGTAGATGTCTGCCTGACCTTACCAATTGCTGCCACAGATCAGCGTGGACCAGGTGAGGTAAATCTGTTCGCGCTGCTCATCTTCCTCTGCGACAAGAACCGACTTCTATTCCATTTCTTTTTAAAGTGGCCCAATTTTGTACGAGGATTAAAAAGTTATCATGAGTCGACAAGTACGGTGTCTTGTCTTCGTCACGGTAAGAGAGGAGTGTGGCTTCTGATGCCCCTCTTAGTTCTGCATTTGCCTCTTCTCCTTTGGTGAGATTATCTTGTTATGCAACTACAGTTGCGTCTCACATTAAGCAACTAGAAGCTTATGTGATAGGCAACTAGATACTTTCAAGCGCACAGACAAGTTACTAGAAAGGCAGTGGGAAACGTATTGAGAGAGAAAGAATTTCTACCACCAGTCCTCACTGCATCAGCTGCCTTCTATCTTCAATAGTCCTCAAAGAAAATCCTCGTCATGCATTTTTTTTGATTCCAAAGAAAGGTTTAGATACCACATTGCTTGTCGCGACGTACGAGCAAGCAAGTCAAAACTGCCTTCAAAGCGAGGAAGATTTTGCCAGTCCGTATTTTCAACTGTATTTCGAACTCTATGGAGTTGAAGTGCTAAGATTTTTTCTACACGTTCCACCTTCATAGGAGCTGAGTATATTCTGGCATATTTCCGGCTCGTTCAGCCTCTTTTGCCTGGCGCAACTCAGATAGGATTAGATCGTGTACTTGAGCTGTACTCGTTGCCCACCTACCACACTCGTGCATTTGGTATGATATAGCTCGAAAAGTCTGCGCTGTGCACAAAAAGGCAAGGACCTCAAACGGTCCGATCTTGGTTTTGCGATCTTCAAAGAGATTTAACAACCAAGCAGGGCAGGGCAAGCTGGATCTGTATGCGCGCCTATTTTCACAGTGTACAACGATGACACCAAGTCCCTCTCGGCGAACTCTGTTGTCATCATGGTTTTTTGCGCAGGATGCATCAGTGTATACTAGCACCTTTTTCGCTGTCATGAAACGCATATCTGACTGAGCACTTGCAAGCAGATGAGGGGGAAGAAGAGATGACATTAGAGTGAACGAATGATACCTAAGTGCCGAGGGTCTAAATTCTAGTCGGGAAAACGACTCGCAATTTGAGGTGAATACGCCGTGTGTTTGTTAAGGGTACGCCTGAAGCTAACCAAACAAATGTCACGGCTTGTCTTCAGTCAGTATGCCGTATTCTAATCAACTTAGCGATTTAGAGATTTTACGAAGGGGGAGGGTACTGGGACTCGGCCAGTTACTTGGTGCATCGTGCTGACAAAAAAAATGAGGGGCCGTTTGGGGAAAAAAGTTGCACAGAAATCGAGAAATAGTTGTTGAGTGACTGGTGGGGGTCTGGGATCACACGGAAAGTTGACTCGGGGCTCAAATGGGCTCAGACCTGGGACCAAATGCAAACGCTCAAAGAATATCTTTGCTGTCACATGTATTGCGCTCACCTTGGTACCCCTTGGTACCAAATTGATGGGAT
>Ga0209491_10009991_pt1 | contig 11514 bp, 10 predicted proteins | sample BON02_FD_187213 | JGI IMG/M metagenome (GOLD analysis project Ga0209491, IMG submission 187213) | Freshwater microbial communities from Lake Bonney liftoff mats and glacier meltwater in Antarctica - BON-02 (SPAdes) (version 2) | ecosystem: Environmental > Aquatic > Freshwater > Ice > Glacier...
TGTTGGCGCCCCAGCGGCCCGTGCCGAATTGGGTGCGCGCTTGCAGCGTGATTCTTATACCGGCTTTGAGGTTGTTGGGGAGTTTGACGAACCGAGTGCCGAGCAGCTAGCTGATGATTCTTGGCTAACCGGTTTGCTGGCTCAGCTGGATAGTTCGCAGGCGAGTGCTGTCGCACTCGCACCCAGTTCGGAAATTAGTGGAGAAACAATCCGTCAACTGGCGTGGCTGATTGAAGCCCGCGGGATCGACTTGCTGGTGGCGCCGGCGATCATGGATGTCACCGGTCCCCGATTAACAGTTCGACCTGCTGCCGGGTTGCCGTTGCTGCATTTGGACGAAGCTCGACTATCCCGACCGCAGCGGGTTTCTAAACGGTCCTTGGATTTGTCGGGTTCTATTCTTTTGATTTTGGTGTTCAGCCCCGTGTTGTTGATCGTGGGGATGGCCGTGCGGTTTTCTTCGACCGGCCCGGTGATTTACCGGCAATCTCGGATTGGGCGTGGTGGTGAGTCGTTTACCATGCTGAAGTTCCGGACCATGAAAGTCAATTCCGAATCAATGCTTGAGGAACTCCGATCCGAGCACGGGATTGTGACCCCAATGTTCAAGTTGGATCAAGATCCCCGGGTCACGCGGGTGGGTCGGTTCTTGCGACGCTGGTCTTTGGACGAATTACCGCAGTTATTGAACGTTCTCGGTGGGTCCATGAGCCTCGTTGGTCCCCGACCCCACCCATTGGACGACGTCAATCGGTACGAGTTGGCCGCCTACCGCCGGTTGGCCTTGAAACCTGGCATGACGGGTTTGTGGCAGGTGGAAGGTCGATCGGATTTGGAATGGGCGCAAGCCCTGCAGTTGGATATCTATTACGTGGAGACGTGGTCACTTGCGGGCGACCTGGCGCTACTTAGCCGGACCTTACGGGCCGTTATTCGGGGTCAAGGAGCCCGCTAGAGAGACTCCTGAGGGGTTTTTAAGTGTTTGGGGACTAACGTTGCCTCGTGCCCCATGGAAAGTCGCTTATCGCTATCCCAGCGTGGAATGAACAGGACTCCATTGGCGAAGTGATTGCTAAAGTGTGGGAACACCAGCCCGAAGTTGATATTTTGGTTGTGGATGACGGGTCAACTGATCGGACCGCCGCTCACGCTGCTTCTCTGGGCGCTGTTGTGGTCTCTTTACCCTTCAATGTCGGGGTGGGTGGGGCCATGCGCACGGCTTTCCTTTTTGCCCAGCGCCAGGGGTATTCGGCTTTGGTTCAGGTGGACGCGGACGGTCAGCACGACCCGGCAGATTTGGACCGACTGCTCTCGGGGCTGGACACTGCTGACATTGTTGTGGGGACCCGCTTTCACCCTGATTCCATGTATTTCGTGGGAGGGCCACGCAAATGGGCCATGGTGCTGCTGTCAAAGTCCTTGAGTCGAATGAACCGATCACCGATCACCGACCCCACCTCTGGATTCCGCTCGGCAGGCCCGCGGGCAATTGAACTTTTCGCTACCGACTACCCGGCGGAGTACTTGGGTGACACGGTCGGGTCGCTCTCCATTGGGATCAATAACGGACTGGTGATCTCCGAAACCCCGGTGACCATGTATTACCGGGCGATAGGGCGGCCAAGTAAAAATGCGCTTTGGTCCGCGTTGTATTTGGGTAGAGCATCCCTTGCGCTAGTTGCCACGGTGCTCAAGCGCAGGAACCGCACGAGAGGGGATCAGGACTAATGCCGCCCAATCTGATTGCCGGTCTCGGCTCAATCCTTATTTTCATTTTTATTTTCGACCTGCTTCGCCGCGGAGTCCTAAAAGAAAAATATGCAGTGCTCTGGCTATTCATTGCTGGGGTTGCTCTGTTCTTCTCGGTTTTCCCAGGGCTCTTTGATTCAATTGCAATCTTCCTTGGGGTCTCCCAACCCGTCAACCTGCTGTTCTTCCTCTCCAGCGTGATCCTGGTGCTCGTGAGTGTTCAGTTCAGTTTTGAACTCAGCCGGCACGAAGGCCGAATCAGGCGGTTGGCCGAAGAAGTCGCGTTGCTGCGTGAGCAATTGGAATCACGAGATTCCAATAATTCTCCAGAGACTGAGAAATAGTGGTTGCTGTTCGAGATCCATTGCTATTGATTGGTTTTAACCGACCTGATCACTTTGCTCAACTAATCGAACGACTGCGCGAAACCAAGCCTGAGAGGATTTACGTTGCAGTCGACGGTCCACGGGACGGTAATTCAGTTGATGCCGCTGCGGTTGCTGCAACTCGGGAATTGGTGTCCTCCATTGACTGGACAACTGATGTTCACACGCTCTTTCAAGACTCGAATCTGGGCTGCGGCTTGGGAGTGAGTACCGCCCTGAATTGGTTCTTTAGTCATGAAGAACGTGGGATTATTTTGGAAGACGATATTTTACCGCAGAAATCATTCTTTGAATTCTGTAGCGAACTTCTTGATCGTCATGCTGGTGATCCGCACGTGTTGGCGATTTCTGGCTGCAATTTCGTTCCACCAGAGTTTCTGTCTGCTCCTACGCCTTACCGTTTTTCCCGAGTTCCCCACATTTGGGGTTGGGCGACCTGGCGGGACAAATGGGCAATCCACGACTTAGACATTTCAGATTGGCGTAAGCAAATGCCGCTGCGTAAATTGTGGGAGGTCAGTGGTCATTCTCTTGGAGGGCTAGTTTTCTGGCGCTCAATCTTTGATTTAATGGGCGCAGGAAAAATTGACACGTGGGACATGCAACTTGTCTTTGCTGGCATGGCCCGTGACATGTATACCGCGACTTCTAATATGAACTTGGTTGACAATATTGGTTTTGGTGACGGCGCCACTCACACTGACGTTCGACCGTCGTATTTGAGAGCGAGTGAGAATATTTCCTTGCCAACTTTGTTCGTTGCCGTCGCGGTTGACGAGAAGGCGGATGCTTGGAGCCGCGAGGTTGTGTTTGGTGCGACGACCAAGGGCTTGGTGGGGCAAGGATTGCGCTACCTTAATCAAAAGACACCGAGTCCGAAGTGGAGTGAACAGAAATCATGACAATTGCAAAAGGCCGTGCCCTTGTTACTGGTGGCGCAGGTTTCCTTGGTTCCCACCTCTGTGATCGACTCTTGGCTGACGGTTATGAGGTGCTTTGTGTTGATAATTACTACTCCTCAACCAAAGACAATATTGCGCACCTGATTAATAACCCGCGCTTTGAAGTGATCCGCCACGACGTGACTTTTCCTCTTTATGTTGAGGTGGACGAGATCTATCACTTGGCATGCCCTGCGAGTCCCATTCACTACCAACGGGATCCGGTCCAAACGACCAAGACTGCTGTTCACGGGTCAATCAACATGCTGGGTCTTGCTAAGCGCACGGGCGCCAAGATTCTTTTGACCAGCACCTCTGAAGTCTATGGGGATCCATTAGTTCACCCGCAAACAGAGGACTACTGGGGCAACGTGAATCCAATCGGACCACGCGCTTGTTACGACGAAGGTAAGCGTGCCGCGGAAACATTGTTTTTTGACTACCAGCGTCAACATGATTTGAAAATCAAGGTTGTTCGGTTGTTTAATACTTACGGCCCACGCATGCATCCGCATGACGGACGGGTTGTCTCCAATTTCATCATGAGTGCACTAAATGGTGAACCGTTGACCGTTTACGGTGAGGGTGAGCAAACGCGATCATTCTGTTACGTCTCGGACATAATTGAGGGTCTAATTCTCATGATGCACAGCAACGACTCCGTGATTGGTCCGATCAATTTGGGTAACCCAGGTGAATTCACTATTAGTGAGCTGGCGGAATTGGTTATTGCCGAGACTGGGAAGAATCCTGGTATTGATTATTTGCCGTTGCCTGTGGACGACCCAACTCGTAGGCAACCGGACATCAGCCGAGCGAGGGAAACCTTAGGTTGGGAGCCAACAATCCCATTGCGCGAGGGTTTGGCGACCACGGTCGCTCACTTTCAGGAGCTCCACAGCCAATAGGGGCATGCTGCCGTCAAAGCAGCTCTCCAACCACAGAACGATTACATCCAAGGAATCGAAGCTTTCCTACCGCCGTATTGCTTGCGCCCGAAATCCGAGCCAAACCGGATGGGTTTTTCCTTCGGGATTCTTCGCAAGATTTTCGGTGGAGCCTGAAACTCTGAGTAGTGGTGACTCTCGCAGTCCAAGAACGTGGCGAGCGAGTTGCTGATCTTTGCGGTCAGTTTTATCACGAGGAGTTGCATTCCATGTGAGGAACTCGGATCGGAGCCACCAGGCTTCACTCCGAAGGTGCGCCTTGAGAGCGGCATTTGATTAGGCATTGTCTGTTTGTTCTACACAACGCGTCTTGGTCAACTGGAGGCTCCTGTCCTTGGGTAGGAGAACCTGGTCGCCATAAGAAGTCTGAAGGATTCGGGATTAAAATCATGCACTCCTGATTTAACCGAAAAGACATTTCTTCGGAGGTTCTATATTAGCCCTTTTGACTGATTCTTCCAGATCAATTTTCTCAATTCCATTCATCACAAACTCGCTTGTCTCTGCGGGAGATTCTGGACCCGATCGAATCAAGAGAGTTGCAGTCAATCTTGCTAAGTCGCTGGTGTTGGTCGCGGTACTTGTTTTCACACTGCTTACTTTATTGAGCGCAAAACCGATACCGAGCAGATTCGAATCGGCGAGTGCCTTTCCTCGATCGAGATGGTGTGATTAATCCGGTCTCACCCGAGTTCTATTCTCCAGAGGCCTACGTTCTCAGTTCTGGAGTCGCCCAGCAAATCCAGCGAGCAAACTCCTTGGGTATAGCGGTTTTTGTAATTACCAACCAGCCGGGAATCGCGAAGGGTCCGTGACCTTTCATGAGCACGAAACCATGCCTGGGAGATCAAGAAGAGCCTTGGTTCTGGTATCTCAAACAGTGCCGTTGACGAATTCTACGGGCAAGGAATGAAAGCAGGCGAGCTTCCGATCGAGTGTTCCGACACCGTTAGATTTCTCAATTACTAGTCGAGGTGCCGGGATTATTCACCAATCGTGATTAACGGTTTGGCCGGTAACGCGAGACTTGCGGTGGTAGCCCCTGATAATCGACGCACCCATGAGTAATCCAAAAACCGGCTGCATCAGCTTTCCTCTGGAGACTGGTCGCCAAGCGCGAACAATAGGAATCGTCCAGAACATGTGCTTGCGAATCGCCAATTTACGATCAGGATGTCTGACAACGAAGTCGTAGTAGCCGCTGCCGTACGCCAGCCACTTAGTTTGGTTTTCATTCCATTCGGTTGGGACCACCCGTTTGGAGATTGCCGTGCCAATCCCTTGCCGCAGTCCCCTACCTTGGAAGTCAACTGAAAGTTGTGTATCTTCATGGTCGTGCCCAATATCTTGTCGAGCATTAACTAAGTCTTCAGTTCGGTAAATCGCCGGGTGGCCAACCATGCTGGTGTCTAGCGCGGGTTGGATTGACTCAATGAAATATTGATTCCAACCGGAAGACCAAAAATTGTGAGGCTCTGCTGCCCTTAGGCTGCTTTGCATCGCGGAATAGTTTCCACTCTGCAGTTCATGGAGTGAAACTTCAATCCAGTCTTCCTCTATTCGATCGTCAGCATCGACCATAGCGACAAACGGTTGTTCGGTGTTTGTGTAACCGAGAGTGCGTGAGGCACCACGCCCCAGCCTTCCCGGCACAAGAACTTTTGCACCGAGCGATTGAGCAATGGCTACTGTTCGGTCAGTCGAGCCACCGTCAATCACGAGAACTTCTGCTGGATTAGTCCGCCAAATAGCTTCGATACACGCACCAATGTTTGTAGCCTCATTTAACGTGATCACTTGAACGGAGACAGGAAAGATCACAGAACGGATTCTTCAAGAGTTTGATCTGATTCAAGGTCTTTCTCAGTCACGTATGTGCCAGCGCACGCAGTTGCAAGCAGTGTCATGACCACAATGAAACTCATATGGAGGCCATCTGCATGAATGTCACTGGATGATGCAACCAAGTAGGTCACCATGACGGCAAGCGGACCAGCGAAACCATGGTTTGCCGTTTTCAACATTAACCACAAACTCAAACCAATCACCAGCAAAAGCCCCATAAGTCCTAGAAGACCATTGCGAGAAAATTCATCGACGAAAATATTGTGTGCATCAAGGAAATCAATGGTTCCGTCATTACCAAGATCAAGGCCGTACTGACCGACCCCAGTAATCAGCGACGTCTCCCCTTGATCGATATATCCCGACCAGATCTGATCTCGCCCAGTAAGCCCTGTTCCCGTCAACACATAAAACACTCCAACAAGACCCACTCCGACGACAAGTAAAACCCATCTAGCGACCATGGGAATCTGCCGAATCAGAGGCAGGCTTGAAAAAAGCACCAAGATTGCAAGTCCAGCGATCAGGGCAAGAAGTGGTCCTCGCACAGAAGTCAGAAGCGTGAAAAAGATTCCAATCGGAATCAAGAACCAGGACCACTTAGTCCATCTTGCGATTGAGATAATCAACACGAAAGCACCAACCAAGGCGGTTCGATTGTGTCCAAATGGACCGGTCCAACGTCCCTTTTGCCCGAAAAGACCCTCAAATGGAAGCCAATAGGACGAGCTTTCCCAATCATTTCTCCCCTCAGGCTTCGGAAATGGTTGTACAAAGTCGAGCAGTTCGAGTATGTAGGCCGCCAGCATCATGATCGCCATAGTGATCGCCATGATCAATACGGTGGACCACAAGTCTTGCCACGTCGGGGCCTTGAAATATAGCATTACTAAAAGAAGGGGAACTAGCCAAACCAAATGATTGAAATTATTTTCGTGGACATAGGTCAATGAAATTCGAACGACCCAAAAGACTAATGTCAATAAGTAGACAAGGTTCAGCATTCCGGCTCGGGACCGCGAGCCCCGGTAGAGAATCCATAACACGAACGCCAAACCAAAGAAAAGGTACGTCGTGTAGATCTCAGGCGATTGAGCTTTAATCAATGGACCGTCACGGAAAATATATGACGAAAAACGAGCCGCTAATACCCCGATGGCAGTGGTCGCCAAGTAAGGGACTGCTGAGTTTCGGATCAATTGCTCGAAACGGCTATCTGACTTAGCCAAACTGATTGAACTTCCCGAGGACACTCCGAGATGATACCGGTGAAATCAAAGTTAATAAAGCACCTTCACATCACTATTGATTCTTGCGAAATAATTGCCTTTTCGAGTTGATCAGGATCATGGGATTGTATTCCTGAACGGTTCAGGACTAGTCGTGGAGAAAAGCCCCTGACCAAAGGACAAGAGCCTCTAGTCGGCCACGGCGGTTCAGCAGAACTAACAGAAAATGCCTAATCAAACGCAACTCTCAAAACGAATCTTCGGAGCGAAGTCTGGTTGCTCCGATTTCAGGCGTAAGTCAAACGGCACTAGCAAAACTTCGATTCCGTTGACGTAACCGTTCTGTGGTAGGAGAACTACGTTGACGCCAGCATGCCCCTATTGAGGGTAAGGTTCCTGAAATTGAATGACCGTGGTCGCCAAGCCCTCGCTCAGAACAATCGTTGGCTGGCAACCTACGGCTTAGGACAGTGGTGGGCACCGGTAGGTCGGTGACTCTTGGGCTGGAAGCCAACAATCCTTTAACGCGAAGGGCCAGCAACCACTGTCGCTTACCTCGCGGCACTACACGCTGAGTTTTTCATGGGCCTTCAAAGTAGAAGTAATTTCTCCATCAGGGACCAGGGCTTACTTGGTGCTCATGTTCACTTCGTGGCAATATGCGTAAGGTTGCGTCCTTGGCAGCTCGCAGTTGCAACTACTATTAAGGGGAACGGTGAATCTCATATCGCGCGTGATCCTCGTACCGTGCAATGGTTACATAAATAGACTGCAAGCAATCGCGAGTTCGCAGCTTTTAGCTCAGGAACTTGACGCCTCGTTTCATGTTTGCTGGATGAGCGAGCCGGCGGCTCCCCTTGAACCGAGCAAAATCTTTCAAGAGTCTTTTCTGAACTCTTATTTTATGGATTTGAATGCGATGGAAGCTGAACTTGGAATTCCTCTTCTCCAGTTTGCGCCTCACCTTCGTCACAACGGATCAGTTATTTCTTTGGCGGGAGACTTGTTTGGTGAGCAATATTTCATGCCCGAACTAAACGAAATGATCGAATCTTTGACGGAGCGAACATCAATTGTGATTCGCAGTGGGGGGAACTTTAGCCTTTCACACCATGACTCGTGGATTCAAAGATCGAAATGGTACGAATCCTTTGCTTTTAATCCTGAAATCGAGCAAGCAGCTCAAAGTGCGAGCAGCAACCACAAGCAGTATCTGGGATTGCATTTACGTTACACGGATCGGTCACATGAAACCCCCACACGATCTCAGATCAGCAAAGCACTATTTGAATTAATTGAGAGGACAGGAATTCACTCCGTTTTCATTGCCAGTGATTCAAGAACTGAACTCAATCGGTGGACAGAGTTGCTCAATAAGTCGGGAGTAGAAAGTTGGAGATACGATCCTGCGTCAAGTGAAGCGGGTCTCGAGATTCGAGGTGTGAACGCTCTCATTGATTGGCGACTTCTGACGAGGGCCGAAGCATTGGTCTATTTTGCTGCTTCATCTTTTGGCTCAGAGGCCGCCGTTGCCACCGGTCAATTGGAAAGCTCAATTTCCTTGGCCCCAAGTGAAAGAATCCGTCATCAAAATAAAGTGAAAGAACTCGGGCGTGCCCTTTACCGCTACCCCAAGAATCATGGGTGGATTTCATGATCGTCATGGTTGAAAGTGGCTCGCTGGGTAACCAAATTTTTCAGTACCTGGCGCTTGAAGGCATTCGGAAAAGGAACGAACGCATGCTGTTATTTGGCTTTGACCAGTTGAAAGCAACATTAAACCTTCCGTCGCAGGCCAATTTTGTACACATTCAAACCAACGCCTTGAATCATTTATATTCATTGGACTGCAACAGAGTGGGGCGTTTTCAGCGCAAATTACGGGCATTTCAAGTTGTGGGTGAAGACACTTCAGGAGTGGTAAACGTTCCGAAAGAGTCCCGGTTGAGGCTCGTGGAGTCATCCTGGTTTCAGAATCCTGCGGTATTCCAAAGCCCTATTTCACAAGGCATTGAGATCAAGTCTGAAATTTTGGAACATTCCTTAACTGCATTTGAGAGTAGCGGGTTTGATCCGCAAGAAACAATTGGGTTGCATATTCGCGCGGGGGATTACCGAACGTGGCCTGGTGAAGAGTTTCCTGCGATCCTCACGCCTGATTGGTACCAGATGCACGTTAACCAATTGAGGGATCAGTATCCGAACCTTAAAGTTGTGGCGGTTGCTAATGAACCCGAATACATTTCAGAGGTGCTGAGAAAAGTACCTGACTCTGTTGATCTTTCGCGCCATTTCTAGAATGACTATCAAATTGATTTTGGAGTGCTTTCGTTGTGCAAGTATTCGATTATCTCCGCGAGCACATTCTCGCTTTGGGCCCGCTACTTTGCCCACCGTCGGGACTCGGAGGCCATCAGCATCGCACCAAAATTTTGGGCAGGCCATGTTGTAAAAGAGTGGTACCCGGCCAACCTGCAAGTTGAGTTTCTTGACTACAAGGAAGCGTGATGTTAGTCCAGATATGTCGGGGTGGCCGGAGATTGAATTGGGTGAGCGCACATCAAATTCCTCCGGCGATCGGTACTCTGCCGTAGTGAAAAGAGTCGAACCATGTTATTTCTAACCATTCCCACGGCGGGTAGCCATCCTGAAATGTTATTTGAACTCATTGCGAGTAGTGAATTGCCTCGAGAGCAAATAATAATTATCCAGACTCGGCCTGGAGTTGAGCTGCCTGAGGGTGTCGTAATTATTGAGGATTTCGATCCTCCAAATATCCAGAAGTGGTGGAAAAAGGGAATTGAAGAATGTGTAGCGCGTGGGGCGAGTGTTGTAGCCGTGCTCAACGATGACATTCGGATACCGGCAGGTTCGCTTCAGAACTTGGCTGCTGAACTTACACGCTCGGGCGCCACGATTGCTAGCCCGAGCCGCCCCCCTCAGCGTGACCGCGTGTATCGCCGGCCACTGGTACCTTATGAGCCACGTCTGTGGGGCTGTTATTGGTTACTCGATGTGTCTTCAGGTCTCTTGCCTGACACCGGCTATTCATGGTGGTACGGGGATAACGATTTGGATATTAGAGCACGGCGTGATTATTCCGGCGTCCTAAACTTTGACGTCCCATTCGAGCACTTTTTCCCAGGTGAGGGAACTGGTAGATCACCAGAGCTGCAGAAGCTTGTTGAGCAAGACACTCAACGTTTCCAAGAACAAAATAGTCGATTGCTGTTTTGGACCCATTGGTTTAATAAAGTAATGCGAAAGTTAAGTTGAGTGTGTTGCCGTTGAAAAATATTGCGTGAGTCATTCATGAAGCGATTGGTTGACGCATAGCCTTCCCCAGTTGCGAATTGAGCAGGTGAAGTCAGTTGCTATTACATTTTCAGATTTCTCAACGAATTCATTCCACGCATCAGCCCCTTCACGCGGAATGAATCCCTTATCCACTATCAGGTAGTCCGTGGAGTTCAAGCAAGTAGGAATGAAGTCAAGAGTTGGTTGCAGGTCGTAGGTGTATTGCACAAACTGATAGCAATTGAGGGTGAAGGCTCCAAGTCCGTAAGCATGAGAGTCATCCGTATTCATTCCTAACCGCTGATAGGTGCCGGATTGGGCAATTGCCAAAAGGTCTCGGGTTGAATCGGCCACGCGACTTAAATCACGGAATCGAGTGGGACCTGACAAGGCGCTATCAATTACCGCCCGCATGGAGGGCATGCCTGCCAAGAGAATTGATATGAGGGCCACCAGTGCGATGTTGGCGAGCCTTGGGACCCGCGTTGCTGGAATGCTGATGAATAGGAGTGCTAGCGCGAGGGCAGCGGGTCCGTAAAAGAGTTGCCCGTGGTGATACCACAGTCCCGTGATTGCGGTTACGAGCAGGGCGCCAGCGAGGGATGCTCCAACCGAAATACGAAAAGTCCTGTGTTGATTCGGTGCAAGGACATGAGTCAATACCAAAATTGCGAGAGTAGCGGCAACAGTGATTACCGTTGCTTGGGTAAATACTGGTTCAATGTGTTTGAGAATCGGAACGTCGTAGGCATCCGAGATGGAAGACTGTGAGTAACCGACGTTACTTCGAATTAACTCGAAGAAACCAACAAGTTCGCCACGTAATGCGAGCAGGAGTCCTAGTAGTAGCGCCGCCATTGCAGACCCTGCGAGAACCTTCTTGGCGGCTTTCCACGTACCGCCATGGAGAGCGATCGGGATGACGGCCAGGATGGCGACCGGTACAACGATTATTTTGAAACCTGCCAGGACGATCAGCAATAGGCCAACCCAAAACCAACGCTTGTGAAGTGCGAGGGCGACGATCCCCAGCAGGATTGCGGTGGAAGGGAGGTGAGAGAAACCGGCGGCGTAGACACCACCGGTGAGAATTAAAGGAGTACCACCGAATCCGACGAGT
>Ga0209491_10009992_pt1 | contig 11511 bp, 12 predicted proteins | sample BON02_FD_187213 | JGI IMG/M metagenome (GOLD analysis project Ga0209491, IMG submission 187213) | Freshwater microbial communities from Lake Bonney liftoff mats and glacier meltwater in Antarctica - BON-02 (SPAdes) (version 2) | ecosystem: Environmental > Aquatic > Freshwater > Ice > Glacier...
ATGTAATTCGCATCAAAAACGCGAATCAGTGAGATAACACGCAAGCACTACGAAAAACGCAACAAGGAAAAGCATACCCGCACAAGATACGAGAAATGTAGAAGTATTACGTAAGGAATGCGAGGAATAGGTTTACGAATCATGAATTCATGTCGTTTTGTCAGTCGATCCTGCTTTAATCGGTTTCAACAATCGGAGCTGGTGCTGAAGTAGCAATGATGGTGGCGGCAATACCGAACCATCTCAATAGTGGTGAACTCTCCCATGTCGACGTCTTGGGTGTTCTCTACAAGGGCGGAAGTGGCGGACACCTCAATTCAAGAGACCAAGGATCTTGTTTTATTGCAGGAGATTGGGATTTACGAGTTCAATCATCGTTTAGCTAATGCAACCGCCGATAAGGATGTGACTGAACCCCTTTTTGCAACTATCGTGAGTCCGGTCCAAAAATGGAGTCACATTAGGTCTTTAACGCTCACCCAGAAATGGACGACGTTTGTGTGGTCTTTGACAAGTCACTCTTAGTTCCTTTTGATAAACCCGCACCTGAGTGAGCGAGTTATCGAGTAATTTCATGTTTTACAGGAATATTTTCATAAAAATTTGAGTTTTCCTGACACCTGTCCATGAATGGTTTAAACTTCGGACCTATGGATCTCCAGAAGCATTCCTACTCTCGGAAAGGCCAGGAAGTAGCCAAGCATTTGCGGGTTCAGATTCGCAGCGGCGAGCTGGCCGTGGGCAACAAGTTCCCACCCGAACGTGAGTTGGCATCGATTCTCCACGTGAGTCGACATGCGGTCCGTGACGCATTAGGTCTTCTGGAATCGGAAAACTACGTCATTACCAAGCGCGGGGCAGGCGGCGGTAGCTTTGTCAGTGAGCCGTCAGCAACAGCAGCGGTCTGGATCGAGTTAATGAAAGGCAACGTCGCCGAGCTTGAGGAAGTATTGGATTTCCGCATGGCAATCGAAAGCAAGATTGCCATGCTTGCAGCCGAGCGAAGGACCGAAATCGATTTGGTCGCGATGCGAGAGGCAATCGAATCGCTCCCCTTACAGTCCCCCGATAAGTCTGAGTTCCGCGAGGCAGATGGACGATTTCACGGTGCTATGGCGCGGGCAGCTGGAAACAAACACCTTGAGTCAGCGCTTCGGTCGGCTCGGGCAGACCTGTTTGTCCCAACAGACAACATCCCCTACAGCGAAACCATTGAGGTAACTAGACGGCAGCATCTTCAGATTTTTACGGCCGTCAAGCAGCAGAGCCAGCGGGCCGCTGAGCGTGCGGTCGTTCTTCACATAGAGGAAACGAGAAGGCACCTCCATTCGATATTAGATGGGGATGCATAGCCAATGTGGGCTCCCCTTATTGGAATTACTGCTCGGCGAGTTCCGCTTGCGGCATTAGTGGATGTGCCTTTGGGAATGGCTGATGGACAACTTGAGGGTGCATTTTCGGGATACGGAGACTCAGTTAGTGACGCAGGAGGCATCCCAATGATTATCGGTCGTAATGCTTCCATCGATTTATTGATGCCTCGACTTGACGGTTTACTGCTATCTGGTGGTGAAGATGTCGAACCGCACCATTACGGCGGATCCATCAACTCGACTGACTCTCAACATGACCATGACCGGGACAGATTTGAACTGGCTCTCATAGCCGCTGCCCTGACGGCACGACTCCCCATTCTTGCGATTTGTCGTGGTGTTCAAATCCTGAATGTGGCACTTGGTGGAACCTTGGTGGAACACCTTGACGATACCAACGGATTTTCACATGCCAATACCGATGAGCACCGCAGCGTCCTTCGACATGAAGTCACCATTGATCCAGAAAGCGAGTTGGCCCAAGCCGTCGCGGCCAATGTAAGGTCAGGAGACTCGATTGCAGTTAATAGTTTCCACCATCAAGCGATTCTTGACCCAGGACGTGGTCTTCGCGTTGTCGCTCACGCGAATGATGGAACGATTGAGGGAGTCGAGATCCCCGGCCGATCAGTAATTGGAGTGCAATGGCACCCCGAGATGCACGCAGGAACGGATCCGATCTTCAAGTGGTTTATTGATGCAGCCCAACAAATGAAGAGGAGCCAGACATGATCATTTCCCATACAGGCAAGGTGGCATTCATCACGGGTGCGGGTTCAGGAATAGGGCGGGGCATTGCGATGCGTTTGGCCTCCGATGGGGCGCACATAGCCGCATTTGATTTAAACTTGGAGGCGGCAAAAGAAACAGTCGAGATGCTTGTCGCATCTGGAGGCACCGGTATTGCCCTCAGGGGGGACGTACGCTCCCGTCAAGAGGTTTCGGGTGCAATTGATGAAACAACCACAGTCCTTGGTTCGCTCGACTTGCTCGTCAATAACGCTGGAGTCGTAACAATGAGTGCACTCGACGACTTGACGGACGATGAGTGGGATTTCGTTGTTGACGTCAATTTGAAGGGCCAGTTCATCGTGTCGCAAATCGCCGCCCGCGTAATGCCGCCCGGTAGTGCAATAGTCAACTTGGCCACAGTCGAGTCAGAGGTGGTGGTTTCATCATCGGGCCACTGCCAGGTCCACTACAACGCTTCAAAAGGCGGCGTCACCATGCTTACCAAGGCCCTTGCGGTGGAGCTGGGGCTTAAGGGAATCCGCGTCAATGCAGTGGCCCCGGGCCCGATTAATACTCACTTCACGGGTGGAGATGTCAATTCAGCTGAGGCGATGGCTTTCATGAGCCAACGGCTACTGGTACCTAGAGTTGGAGAACCGGAAGACATCGCGAACGCCGTGAGTTTTCTTCTTTCCGATGCTGCCTCCTACATCGACGGAGTCCAACTTCCCGTTGACGGGGGATGGCTAACTCGATGAAGTCCAGAATGACTGTCGAGGACTTACATTCACAGGGGTATGACACCGTGATCGTTGCGGCACCTGACATGCACGGAAGACTCATTGGAAAACGACTTACCCCGACGAAATTTGAATCGATTCTCGACTCCGGCATCGCCGTATCTTCGTGCACTTTCGGGTGGGATCTTCCACAGAACATCGGACTCAACGTGCCCTACGCGGGCTGGCATACAGGTTGGCGCGACTTCATGCTCGTCCCTGACATGGCCACACTCGTGCCCGCGGCTTGGCTCGAATCAACGGCAATTGTTATTGCTGACATTGTCGAGGAGTATGATCGTAAGCCCGTAGAAATTACGCCTCGAAGAATCCTTCAACGTCAAATAACTTGTCTGGCTGAACGCGGCCTAAAAGTTGAAGTGGGAACCGAATTGGAGTTCTATCTCTATCGCGAAGGTTATGACGAGCTTCGCAGTGGAGGATTTCAGAAACTAACGCCATCAACGTTGGTCCATTCAGATTACACAGTACAACAGGTCAATGCTTGGGAACCGTTCTTTCGTCGACTTCGGAATTACCTCGACGCCACGGGAATAGATGTAGAAATGAGTCAAGGGGAATGGGGGCTAGGGCAGTGGGAAATTACCCTCAAATACGGCGACGCGCTGGATATGTGCGACAGACACACGCTGTTTAAGTTAGCTGTCAAAGACGTCGCAACTCAAGCCGGACTATCTGCAACCTTCATGCCCAAACCGGTGGCAACTGGCGTGGGATCGTCCTGCCACGTACATGTGTCGCTCAAAGACTTGTCCGCGTCGGACGGCACCTCCACCCCGGCATTCCCATTCTGGTCGGACACGAGCAGCGACCACATGAGCGAGACAATGAAGCACGCTGTGGGAGGGATATTGGCTCACGCTCCGGACTTAATGGCTATTTACGCCCCCACAATCAACTCCTATCGACGGACGAATTCGAGCGAGTTTGCGGGAAATGGGGCGACCTGGGGGTATGACAACCGAACGGTCTCGTGTCGGGTGCTTGGAACGGCTCCCACCTCAATGCGAGCCGAATGGCGCGTCCCGGGGGCAGATACAAACGCCTATCTCACGGTTGCGGCGGTGATAGCCAGTATCAACGATGGTATTGCCAACGAGACTGACCCAGGCCCTGCCAGTCATGGCGACTCATACCAAAAAGACGACGGAGTCAGATTCTCTCCTCACTTGGGTCAAGCGGCAGACACGTTGAGAGCGAGTGCTTTCGCAAAGGAAGCATTTTCCGAGCCAGTTGTCGAGCAATACGCCATAGCAGCCCAATGGGAATGGCAACAATTCCTTGAAGCAGTTACGGACTGGGAACTGGATAGGTACTACGAAAACATCTAGACAAAGCGATACGGGTGTGGCCGTGCGGTCACACCCAACAAATAATTATGAAAGCTGGGTACGGATATGAAGAAATCCTGGATAGCCACCATGATGTTGCCCGTCGTGTTCCTTGCGGCGTGCAGCAGCGGATCTGAAAGCAGTGAAAGCACACCCAATGAGGGTGCAAGTGAATTAATCATCGGATTCGCAGCCGCGCTGAGCGGAGATGGAGCCGCAGGCGACGTTCCTGCACTTGAGGGACTTCAGTACGCCGTGGACCAGTACAACGCCAACGGTGGAATCGACGGTCACCCGGTGAAATTAATTTCCAAAGATATGAAAAGCGACTCTGCACTTGGGGGAACGGTGGCGCAAGAACTGATCGATCAAGGTGCCCAAATTCTTGTCGGACCAGCCTTTCCAGGAATGGCCGCCGGAGTCATTCAAGCGGGTGCCAAAGCGGGTGTCGCCGTCATCTCGGCCGTCGCCACGCAACCGGAGTATATCCTTGTGGGGGGAGAATCACCGGTATTTCTTGCTGCGTTCGGGGATAATGTGCAGGCATCAGCTGCCGCCGAATACGCGCTCAAGCAGGGGGCGAAGACCGCGTTTACGATCTCATCGCCGGACATCTCCTACACTGAGAACTTACCCAAATTCTTCACTGATGCCTTCGAAAAAGGTGGCGGCTCAACACTCGGCGATGTCACGTACAACCTTGGACAGACAGACTTCAGTGTGCAAGTCACGCAGATTGCCAATCTCCCTATTCAGCCCGACATTCTCTACGCCGCCATGTTTCCCCCTGACACCTCGAATTTTGTTCGAGCACTGCGATCCGCTGGCGTTACGGCGCGGATTTTCGGTCCGGATGGTTTCGACATGGCAGCACTTCTTGATGCGGGCACCGAAGCGCTTGAAGGCACTTGGTTTACCACGCACGGTTGGAACACGCCCGGAACCCAGTTCGCTGAGTTCGTGGACGGCATGACCACTGCCAATGGCAATGCTCCAGAAGCTCCCGCACTCGCGGCTCTTGGTGACACAACCGCAAAATTGATCGCAGCTGCCGTCGAGCAAGCCGGATCACTCGATCCGGCAGCGATTGCCACGTCCATGGCTAACCTGGTGGATGTGGCTACTCCCACAGGAACTATTTCCTATTTGGGAACTAACGGCATTCCGTCAAAGACCGTAACCATTGGTGCAGTCGAAGGTGGAAAATTCGTCTTCAAGGAGGACATCGTCCCTGTGTACATCGCGCAGCCGTAGGTCTCTGTTCATGCTCGAAATTCAGTCACTGCACGTCAATTACGGTTCAATTAGCGCCGTGCGCGACGTCTCGCTGGAGGTCAAGGAGGGCGAACTGGTCGTTCTCCTTGGCCCCAATGGGGCTGGCAAGAGCTCAACACTCGGGGCTGTTATGGGACTTATACGCCCGACTTCAGGCCGAATAATCTTCTTAGGCCAAGACATTACCGGATGGCGCCCTGAAGATATTGTGCGAGCTGGGCTCGTCCTCACACCCGAAGGCCGACGTATCTTGGCATCTTTAACTGTACGAGAGAATTTGCTTCTCGGAGGTGCAATCCGTAAGGACAAGAAGGCCATGTACGCGGATGTTGACCGATATCTTGACCGCTTCCCAGTGCTCGGTCGCCGGTCTGAATCCCATGCAGGGGACCTTTCTGGTGGGGAAGCACAGCAATTAGCGATCGCCCGATCCCTTATGTCTTCGCCTAAAATGTTGCTTTTGGATGAGCCAACCTTGGGCCTCGCACCCATGGTTGTAGACCAAGTTTTTGATACCGTGCGCGAATTGGTTCAAGGGGGACTAACAATTTTGATGGTGGAACAAAATGCTGTGCGGGCTTTGGAGGCTGCAAGTCGCGGGTACGTCATGCGCACCGGCAATATCGTTGCTGCCGGTGCGGCACGTGAACTCGGCGGCGCTGAGGGGCTCATTTCGTCATATCTTGGTATCGAGCGTCCATGAACGAGGCTCTGCAGCAACTTGTTAACGGCATCAGCCTGGGCAGTACTTACGCACTAATGGCCCTCGGGTTAGCCATCGTCTTCACCATCTTTGGCCTCGTGAACTTCGCTCATGGTGAACTCATAACGATCGCTGCCTACGCCATGCTGCTGTGCTACAACATCGGTATTCCTTGGTTTCTTGGTGCGGTGATAGGCGTAGCTGTCGCGGCTGTCGCTGCCGTGACAATGGAATTCGTTGCGTTTAGACCTGTACGCCACGCAGATGTTACAACGATGCTTATTACCTCTTTTGGCGTTTCCATCGTAATTCAGGCTATCTTCGCGGTCACTGTTTCCGCGCGCGTTCAAACGGCCACTCAGCCTGCTTGGTCCTCCAAGTCGCTCACCTTAATGGGCATAACCTTGCCCATCTACCAGGTCGCAACGATTATTGTTACTGCGCTTGCTCTGTTAATTCTGGTCTTCGTACTGAAGCGCACTACGTTCGGACTAGCGATGCGTGGAGCTGCCGAAGACTTCCAAACTGCTCGACTGCTCGGGGTCCGATCACACCGCTTAACTACCGCTGCGTTCGCAGTGTCGGGGTTATTGGCGGGAGTCGCGGCGGTACTGATTCTCGCTCGTACTGGCGGAGCCGTCTATCCAACAATGGGACTCGCTATCATCCTTAAGGCATTTGTCGCTATCGTCATTGGCGGGATGGGGTCACTCGTTGGTGCGGCCGCCGGTGGAATGGTGCTAGGAATCGCTGAAGTAAGCCTGCGCGCCTACCTTCCTGGATCAATTTCAGGGTTGACTGACGGGATTTTGTTCCTCGCGGTTGTACTGATCATAATTATAAGGCCACAGGGCATCCTTGGAACGAAACCAAAGTTGCGTACATGAACCAACGGACATGGTTAACAGCCCTTCGCGCCGGGATAATTCGCACCACGCTTCTCGCGGTGCCGGTAATACTTCTCGCCCTTGCTTATTCTTCGTTTCGTGGTGGTAGTGGCGAACGGCTCGCGATAACTGCGATCATCAACGTCGTCATTGTTGTTAGCATCGGCATATTTGTGGGAAACAGTGGCGTCGAGTCATTCGGACACATCGGTTTCGCGGCCGTCGGTGCCTACTCGGTAGCCCTCCTAACAACATCCCCCCAAGTGAAAAAAAGTCGGATACCTGATGCCCCCTTCGGGCTTACCCAAACACAGGTGAGTGTGTTGGTCGGCGTGGTCCTTTCGTTAATAATCGTTGCAGTGTTGGGGGCTGTGGTTGGATTGGTGGTCATGCGGTTGTCAGGCATCAGTTCAACCATTGTGACTCTTGCCCTTCTAGTCGTCGTGGTGAACTTAGTCAGCAACTGGGTCGACCTCACCGGAGGTGCTGAAGCTTTTTATGGCATCCCCACGGTCTTAACACTCCCAATGGCCGTCATTGCTATGGCGACAGTGCTATTCGTCGCTAGTGTCTTTCGATCCTCACCGTGGGGTTTGCTGCTCCAAGCCGCCCGAGAGGATGAGCTCGCTGCTGTGACTATGGGCGTCAACGTGGGGCTCCTACGCTGGTTCGCATTTGTGCTGAGCGCGGTAGGAGCAGGTATGGGTGGGGTTCTGTTTGCACTTCTCCTCGGTGCGATCACACCAAATGATTTCTATCTCACACTCACGTTTCTCACCATTGCCATGCTTGTATTAGGTGGAAAGCGGAGCACGACGGGCGCGGTCATAGGTGTCATCGTCATTACGATTGGAAACGAGATTTTTCGATGGATCGGTGACGGGCCCAACATAGTCTCATTCACGCTACCGGCCGTCCCGGGACTCACCACTCTTTTTCTCGGAATCACCATTGTCGTCGTCATGATCGTGCGCCCAGCCGGAATCATGGGAGATCGAGAGGTTGATGACTTCACTCTGCGCTGGTTCCATCGTTCTACCGAGGACGCCCAAGGTCCGGCTGTTGCATCGGAGGCGCCCACATCGCGACTTGTGGCGGCAGACTTGGTGAAGCATTTCGACGGGGTCAAGGCTGTTGATGGAGTATCCCTGGAGGTTGGACCCGGCGAAATTGTGGGACTCATCGGTCCCAATGGGGCAGGCAAAACCACGCTTCTCAACCTGCTCTCAGGAGTCCTCATCCCCGATCACGGCAGTGTCTGCATCGACTCAACCCCACTGCCACAACCACCGTATAGGGTCGCGCGCTCTGGGCTAGCAAGAACGTTCCAAAACATTCGCTTGTTCGGGAGCCTCAACGTCAGCGAAAATGTTCAGGTGACGACGATTGTCGCTAAAAAAGCCAACAGTCAAGGCATCGACCCGGCTGACCTATTGTCCGCATTTTCTCTCAACAAGATCTCACAGAGAAAAGCCCGCACTCTGGCTTACGGAGACCAGCGGCGACTTGAGATCGCGCGTGCAGCGGCTATCGGGTCACGATTTGTGCTCCTCGACGAGCCGGTCGCGGGAATGAACGAAGTAGAGTCATTAGCACTACGCGAGACCATCCATAACCTCAACGCCCTTGGTGGTGCCGGCATCCTTGTCGTCGACCACGACCTTTCTTTCATCCTTGGGATATGCGAGCGGATCTACGTCCTAGATGCCGGACGAATCATCGCGATGGGTTCGCCGGACGAAATCGTCGTAAACACTGCGGTGATCGACGCTTACATCGGAACATCGATAAATCATCAAGACAACGCCCTGCAGGATCCCAACATGCATGAGCAATCGACGACCACGAACGGAGAGGACACACGATGACCATTACGAACGGCACTGGTTTCCATCAAATTGACCGGATTGGTGGTGAACAAGTCCCTCCTTCCGGTCGACTTGACGGGTGGTTATGTGAGCCTGGATCAGGTGAACGCATCGCGCAGCAAGCAACCACTGACTTGGCTGGAGTCGAAAGAGCCATTGCAATCGCAGATGAGATCGACCGCTCAGGAACTTGGAGGATGCTCCCTACGGAAACCCGCGCCCTATTGCTCGAACGAGTGGCTGGGGAACTGGACACTCGCTCAGAGGAGATAGCGCTGGCCGAGTCGACTGGATCAGGGGTCGTGATCTCGGTAGCCCGCCTGTTTGTCGGCGGACTCGCTGGATCATTTAGGGGGGCGGCGGCCCAACTTCGTGGCGGATGGCTGCGAACTGACCTCAACGAAGACGGGCGTGAGGTCGAGCTCTTGAGATTGCCATGGGGCCCGACTGTGATTCTCGTGCCATGGAACGCGCCGGCGGCGATGGCCGCGACTAAGGTGGCAAACGCACTCGCGGTGGGGGCACCGGTGATCCTGAAACCACCGGAATGGGCTCCCTTCGGCTGCAACGTCCTCGCCGACGCCATTGATGCTGCCGGCCTACCCGCCGGGGTGTTCCAGATGGTTCACGGGGGTCCCGGCGTTGGAGTTGCGCTCACTACTGATCCTCGAATTCGGGCCATCTCATTTACCGGATCCGTGGCAACGGGACGAGCCATCGCACATGCGGCCGCCGAAGACTTCAAGGCCGTTCAACTTGAGTTGGGAGGAAATAACCCCGTGATCATCCGCCCCGACGCTGACATCGATCGCACGGCAGCGTCGGTGGCCGACGGGATGGTGAAACTCAACGGTCAGTGGTGCGAAGGACCAGGAAAGGTGTTCGTGAGACCGGAGATGCTCGAGGGCTTTGTGGACGCGCTCGAGCGGCACCTCAGTACCTACCGAATTGGCTCAAACCTTGACCCAAACACCCAGTTCGGTCCTCTCTCCCACGAGTCACACCGACAGCAACTGGAGGACCAGATCCAGAGGCTCGTGGATCAGGGTGCGCACGTGCGCATCGTAGAGTGCGATCAAGATCTCACCGGTTGGATTTGGCCCCCCAGGATTGTCCTTGGAGTTGACCCGAACGACTGCGTTGACGAGCTATTCGGCCCCGTCGTCACAGTGCATGCCATTGACTCGGACGAGGAAGCCATCCAACTCGCGAACGAGAGCCCTTACGGCCTGGCGGGGTACGTGTTTGGGCAAGACATACAGGCCGCTATGGCCGTGGGCCGGGCCATTCGATTCGGAGAAGTCAAGATCAACGGCACTAGCCTCCTTGATATGAGCCCAGTGTCGGCACAGAGCTTCTGGCGCAATAGTGGCATCGGTGGTCACGGAGACAAAGAAGCCTTTGCCTTTTTCTGCGGCACCCAAATTGTCGGTGTTGATCGACAAGGGCTTCCGATCTAGATGAAGCCTCACGCGACTGAAGGAGTTGCCATGACGGAGCATCTGGTCTCACAAATTTCAGTAGATCCCGCTGAGGAAGTGTCCCGCGGTCGGCGATTCCAGCAGGGTGCAGCATTCGTTTTTGAGGATATGTAGGTCGCTGGACGAGAGGGGATGCTTGACCAGCTCCGTGACGCTGAACCGTTGTCATGGGTTCCGTATCTTGGTGGTGGCCAAAACGTAGACCGGGGTTGCGCTTCACCACGTAGGTATCGTAGGCCGTAGTGGCTAACGCACCAATAAATAACGCACCTATATCTAGGTGTCGGCCAAAAACTTTCAGACCGAAAACGGTTCGCCCACCGGAGTTACCCAGTGACCACCGGGGGATGGCTAGTGCAAAAAGGGGAAAAGAAAAACCCTTCATTCTCCAGAAGCCGCCCGGGGAAGGAAGGAAACACGGACATTGATTTCAAGACCCCAGAAATCACTGTGGGGACCCGGCCAGAATATCTCTCGTCCGCACGGCGCCCAAACGGTAGAAACGTGGAGTAACTCATCGTGCTTGACGAAGATCCGCACGTGACAGATACTGAACAACATTACGAAGGTAAAACTTGGGGGAGTCATGAGTAGCACACAACAACATCCACAACATCTGGGCAAAAGTGTTGCTGCTATTGCCGTCAGTATTGTCGTTGGCCCCGTCATGATCTGGGCAGCATTTATCTGCGTCATCACAATTATCCAGCAAGTACTCTCCGGGTTCTTTGACTTCTCCCAAGCGTCCTATCCCCAAGCCTTTAACCCAGCCGTGTGGCTGGGTCTAGAAAGCATCGGTGGAACAGGTGGAATACTCGACGCACTGATCGGAGGCCCCGGAGCGCCGGGTGGAACAGTCAATCGATACGTCACCTTCATGCTTTTCGGTTTACTTACCGCCGCCAGTTACGCCGCCATTACCGCGACGTGGAATTGGGCAAACTTAGGCCACACAAAACCTCTCAGATAACCCCGACCCAATAACGAAGGCAACCCACAGTAAAAAATGCGTGCCTGGGCCAATGGGGAAATGCACGAAAAAAAAGGGGAAAAAGAAGAAC
>Ga0209491_10009993_pt1 | contig 11510 bp, 9 predicted proteins | sample BON02_FD_187213 | JGI IMG/M metagenome (GOLD analysis project Ga0209491, IMG submission 187213) | Freshwater microbial communities from Lake Bonney liftoff mats and glacier meltwater in Antarctica - BON-02 (SPAdes) (version 2) | ecosystem: Environmental > Aquatic > Freshwater > Ice > Glacier...
ATATATATATATATATATATATATATATATATATATATATATATATATATATATATATATATATATATATATACATAAAACATATATTTACATATATTTACATAAATACATACACGCACCCCCGATATCTCGGCAAATGTAACCGGCGCTGCGTTCTCTAAAGCCTCTCCCTCTTCTCGTAGAATTTGGTATACATATATGTATTTTTGCATGAATATACCAATATCTGTATATATATACACATATACATATATACATATACACATATATTTATATATATTTACATATATATTTACACGCACCTCTGAGATCTCGTCAAAAGACACCGGCTTTGCCCTTTCCGAAGCCCCTCCTTCTTCTCGAAGAACTTCGTACAGATATATGTATAGATACAGATACGGAATTATACAGGTATATACAAATATGTCATATTTGCATCTATATATATATGTACACGCACCTCTGAGATCTCGTCAAAAGTCACCGGCACTGCCCGTTTAGAAGCCTCTCCTTTTTCTCGCATAACTTCGTACAGATATATGCATAGATATGAATACGAAATTATACATGTACACATAGAATTATGTGATATTATATATATATATATATGCACATCTGAAATGCCTTTAAACGAAACCGGCGCTGTCTTTTTAGAAGCCTCGGGCCAACCCGAAACAAATAAACTATGCATGTGTGGATATATAAATAGATACAGTTATGGGAATATGTATGTACACATATATATGTACTATATATATATATACATATATATATATACACGCACCTCTGAAATCTCGTCAAAAGTCACAGGCACTGCCCGGTTAGAAGCCTCTCCTTCTTCTCGCAGAACTTCGTACCGCTCCGCCGCTCGAGACTCCATCTGCCACACACACAAAACAAAATCAAACGGTCGGTTTCGGCTTCGGGTTTTCTTCGGAAAACTTGAGTACGACTCCTTGTCACATAAAAAAAAAAAAAAAAGGGTTCGGATTCGGGTTAACCCGATAAACCGAAATAAGCACCAATCCGCTGCCCGAGACTCCATCTGCCACACACAAAATAAAAGAAAGTCGGATCAAAATGTACGTCTCGGGTTTGGGTTTCCTCCAACAAATTGGAGTCTGACCCCCTGCCAAAAATAAATCAAATAAACACATCAGTTTCGAGTTTTAGGCAAAACTTCGTACCGCACCGCCGCTCGAGACTCCATCTGTCATACACATAGGAAAATATAAGAGACATCAACGGTACGTTTAAACTCTGTGATTTCCTCCAGTAAATTTCAGGGTTAACCCGAATCAAACGTTCACACTGGTTAACCGCCATGATTGGGGGGGGGGGTTCGGGTTAAGGGTTAACCTGGGGCTGTTACCCCCCCCCCAAAACAGTGTTTAAGCTGAACTTCTTAACGCTCCGCTGCTCAAAATCGTCCCTTTCTTTTTTTTTCTAACGAAACTATGCGTAACTGTACACGTATATATATACACCTAAAGAGATATATATATATACATATACATATATACATATACATATATATATATATATATATATATATATATATATATATATATATATATGTGTGTATATATATATATATATATATATACAAATATATATATATATATATATATATATATATATATATATATATATATATATATATATATATATATATATATATATATATATATATGTGTGTGTATATATATATATATATACATACAGCTGAAGGCAGAGGCAGAGCATGAGAACGGCGATCAGACTCCACGAACGTGGCCATGGATGGTTGTGATGATGGACTTCTTCATATTGTGTATTATATATATGTATACGTATATGTATGTGTAGATATAGATATAGATAGATATATATACAAACATATATACAATACGCGTGTGTTTTCGTGTGCGTGCGTGCGTGCGTGTACGTTCGTGCGTGCGTGCGTGTGCGTGTGTGCGTGTGTGTGTGGCTAGTCACAAGTACATGGGGGCGCACCTCCTCTGGGTGGCAGGAGCGTTGAAGCCAGCTGAAGAGCTTATATATATATGTATATATAGGTATATAGGTATGTGTATACATGTACACATATATGTATATATCGATATGTGTCCTCTCTCTCTATATATATATATACGAGTATGGCAACACGCACCTCCTCCAGATGACAAGAACGTTGAAGCCAGCTTGAACAACTGAAGGGAGAGGCATGCATATATATAAGTATGTATATATATATGTATATGTATATGTATATGTATATATATATATTATTAGGGGGTTACACCAAACAAATTATGCGAATATTAGCACCTCTTCCGGGTGACAAGAACGTTGTAGCCAGCTGAACAGCTGCAAGCAGAGGCAGAGCAAGAGAGCGCCGACCAGACTCCAGGTGGCGATAAGCGCAGAGAGTGGAGCGCTAGCGGCGTCGGAATACGAAGCAGCAGAGCCCTGCGCGTAAGATGAGGGCGTGCGAGTTAACCCTGTACGGCGCCCTGCAGGTACTAATGAACCGCTATGGTTGAATTCGCTTTGCACAGGTACCTACGCGAGTTTCGACTAAGAGTTTCGTCGTTTTGATTATAGGAAACTCGAAGTTGAATCACTTAGGCGCACAGGGCACCTTTAACCCCGCGTGTTTGCGTTACACAAGCACGTGTCAGTGTTAAACACGCTGCGTTGCACACTTGTGTGCTGTGTGTGGCGATAAGCGCAGAGAGTGGAGCGGTTGCAGTGTCGGAATACGAAGACGACGCCGAACCCTGTGCGTAGAAAAAGGGCGTGCTTAGGTTAACCCGACGAATATGTTAACCCCGCTCGGGTTCACCCGAAGAAACGGGTTAAAGGTGCTCTGCAGCTACTAAGTAACCGCTCTAAGTAAATTCGCTTTGCTCAGGTACCTAAGCGAAATTCGGTTTCAAGTTCTGGCAGCAATTTACCTGCGATTTACCCATGAATCCGGAACAATTCGGAAGAAGTAAGCGATTGACGTGTCGAAACTGAAACGTCTTATATGCTATGAGTCACAGCATCAAAGTCAAAGTAATGAGAAGCCATTAGTACTGTTTGATTATGAACAAGCTGTTTCGAATTAGTTAGGCACACAGAGCACCTTTAACACTGGATAGATGGATGGATAGATGGATAGATAGATGGATGGATAGATGAATAGATGGATCGATAGATGGATTGGGTTAACCCTAAAGGAGGACGGGGTGTGTTAGATAAGCGCGTGTTGGTGTGAACCCGATATGTGTGGCGATAGGCACAGAAAGCAGCGCGCTGGCGCTGTCGGAATATGATACAGCAGAGCCCTGCGCGGGAATGGGGAAAGGGTTAACCCGTCTTACGGGTTAACCCGTAGGGTTAAGGGTTAACCCTTAACCCCCCCCCCCCCCCCCCCGCGTGATTTGGTTCGAGAAGAGTTAAGCGCCCGCCCCTGAGGGTTAAGATAACTCTGTGTTAAGCTAACCCGGTGTTAACCTCGGGTTAACCCGGGGCCAACCTCGGGTTAACCCGTTGGGTTAGCAGTGGGGTTAGGGTTAACCCTAACCCGGGTTAACCCGAGGTTAGGGTTAACCCTAACCCTAACCCCCCAACGGGTTAACCCGAAGCCCTGCTCACTGCGGTTAACCTCGAGTTAAGGGTTAAGGGGTTAACGGGTTAACCCCAACCCTGCGGTTAACCTCGTGAGACACGGGTGTGTGATTTGTGTGGCGATGAGGGGTTACGGTTGGAGGCGGCTGCCGCTACGCTAGAGGCGGGCGCTTTGCCCACTTATAGGTTGTATGTTTAGTATCTTTGTATTATGTGTTACACTCTCGTGAGGTCCGACGTGTGGGGGGGACCTGTGGCAGAGGGGTTGGGTAACCCGAAGGCAGAGGCAGAGCATGAGAGCTCCGACTAGACTCCAGCTGGCGATAAGCGCAGAGAGTGGGGCGGTTACAGCGTCGGAATAGGATGCAGCAGAGCCCTGTGCGGAAGTGGAGGGCATGCTTGTTTTAGACCGGGTTAACCTGTTGGGTAAGATCATCGCGTGCTATATATCGATAAGCGCGCGTTGGTGTTAACCCGATTTGTGTGGCGGTAAGCGCAGAGAGTGGAGCGCTTGCGCTGTCGGAATACTAAGACACCGAACCCTGCGCGTGGAACAAGGGCGTCGCGTGTTGGTGTTGGACACTCGGTTGCGTTATCTCGGGGTAACCCGAGGCAGAGGCAGAGCAAACGAGCTCCGACCTCTGGATTAACCCGAGCGATAAGCGCAGAGAGTGGAGCGCTAGCGGCGTCCGAATATGATGCAGCAGAGGCTTGTGTGGGAATGGGGAAAGGGCTAACCCGTCATACACACGGGCGTGATTTGGTTCGAGAAGGGTTCAGCGCCCGCCCCTGAGGGTTAGGATCACTCTGTGTTAAGCTAACCCGGTGTTAACCTCGGGTTAACCCGGGGCCAACCTCGGGTTAACCCGTTGGGTTAGCAGTGGGGTTAGGGTTAACCCTAACCCGGGTTAACCCGAGGTTAGGGTTAACCCTAACCCTAACCCCCCAACGGGTTAACCCGAAGCCCTGCTCACTGCGGTTAACCTCGAGTTAAGGGTTAAGGGGTTAACGGGTTAACCCCAACCCTGCGGTTAACCTCGTGAGACACGGGTGTGTGATTTGTGTGGCGATGAGGGGTTACGGTTGGAGGCGGCTGCCGCTACGCTAGAGGCGGGCGCTTTGCCCACTTATAGGTTGTATGTTTAGTATCTTTGTATTATGTGTTACACTCTCGTGAGGTCACACTCTCGTGAGGTCCGACGTGTGGGGGGGACCTGTGGCAGAGGGGTTGGGTAACCCGAAGGCAGAGGCAGCGCATGAGAGCTCCGACTAGACTCCAGCTGGCGATGAGTGCAGAAAGTGGCGCGCTAGAGGTGAAGGGTTAACCGCGCTCGCGGCGTCGGAATATGAGGCAGCAGTGCCCTGTGCGTAAAGAAAGGGCGTGCATATTCACCCTTAGCCCCGCGTGCTTGCGTTAGGAAAGGGCGTATCATTGTTAAAAAACGCTGCGTTTCACACGTGTGTGATCTGTGTGGCGATGAGTGCAGAGAGTGGCGCGATGGCGGCGTCGGAATATGATGCAGCAGAGCCCTGCGCGTAAGAAGAGAGCGTGCGAGTTAACCCTTTACGGCGCCCTGCAGGTACTAATGAACCGCTATGGTTGAGTTCGCTTTGCAAAGGTACCTACGAGTTTCGACTAAGAGTTTCGTCGTTTTGATTATAGGAAACTCGAAGTCGAATCACTTAGGCGCACAGGGCACCTTTAACCCCGCGTGCTTGCGTTACACAAGCACGTGTCAGTGTTAAACACGCAGCGTTTTCGCACGTGTTAGGGTTCACCCTTAACCCGTGGTGGTGTGAACCCTGACGCCGGGTTAACCCGACGCAACCACGGGTTAAGGGGGGCTAACCCTGAACGCGTAACCCTCCTTTCCCACGCAGGGTTCCGTTTTGTCGTATTCCGACAGGGGGTTAACCCTTAACCCGCTATGTGTGGCGATAAGCGCAGAGAGTGGCGCGCTTGCAGCGTCGGAATACGAAGACACCGAACCTTGTGGTTTGAAGGAGCAAGGAGCTAGGGTTCAGGCTGAACCCGTGGCTAGCGCCAAGTCGGGTTACGGGTTATGGGTTAACGCTTTACCCTTAAGGGTTAACCCCTAACTCGCAATTCTAGAATAGGATTGAGGTTAATCCAAGGAGATAATTTGGCGCTAGCCATGGGCGTGTGGTGTTGTACACAGGCGTGATTAGGGTTAACGGGTCAAGGGTTGACCCGACGTGGTAGGGTTAACCCACTCCAGGTAGCGATGAGTGCAGAGAGTGGAGCGCTGGCGGCGTCGGAATGGGATGCAGCAGAGCCCTGTGCGGAAATGGAGAATAGGGGGCGTGCGTGCGTTAGATAATCGGGTTAACCCGAGGGACGTGCGGGCGGGTGGGCGTTAGATAAGCGCGTGTCGGTGTTGACATGGGTTAACCCTCAGGGTTCACAGCCGTGGTTATGAATAACCCGTGTTTACACCAACATGCGCTTATCCGATGAAAGCACGCCCTCCGTTCCCTCGGGTTAACACGGGTTAACCCTAACCACGTGGTCGGGTTAGATCAGCACGTGCTTGAGTTCGAACAGCGGGTGTTGAATTAAACGCGATATGTGTGGCGATGAGCGCAAAGAGCGGCGGCGCACTTTGCTGTCGAAATACGACAAAACGGAACCCTGCGTGGGAAAGGAGGGTTACGCGTTCAGGGTTAGCCCCCTTAACCCGTGGTTGCGTCGGGTTAACCCGGCGCCAGGGTTCACAGACGGTTTATAATACAAAGGGGACACGAGCACACACGCACAGGGAACTGATCCGAAAGTGGCTTTGGCTGATCCGAAAGTGGCTTTGGGAGCCTAAGGGGAGCTCCGTGGAATATATCTAGATGCTTGGGGGCGGAGTCGACGCCGCGACCCTAGTGGCCGCCTTAGGCGCCGGCCCGCCGCCGTTCACACCACCACGGGTTAAGGGTTAACCTGCGAAGAGCGTGGTTGCGCTCGAGGCGGCGTATCATTTTGGGTCGCGACAAGAGCAGACAAGGCGCGTTGCGCTCTCAAAATACGACGAAACGGAACTCTGCGAGGGAAAGCAGGGTTCACGCTCGGGTTAACCCTTAACCCGGGTTAACCCGAGGGTTAGCCCCCTTAACCCGTGGTTAACCCGAGGTGCGAAATCGAGATATATATATACATACGTCGATATTTCTGTAACTTGTATGGATGAAGGGATAGATGGGTGGATAGATGGACAGATGGGAAGTGCATCTCTGCATCTGCTCAACGGCGTGACGTGAAACTGTAGCAATTGGAGCAGTTTTCTCCCGGCTGGGTCCGAGATCGATATATATGATATACGATCTCTGTATGTTGCACACACAAATAGATAGATACACGACTGGAGACAGGCGTTTGTATGTTGAGCGCACCGGCGTGGGTTACCCCAAAAGCACCGGTGGGAAACGAAACACGCTCTGTTCCGGGTGCACCCTTATGCTCGGCGGATGGGTCAACTCACACAGAGAGCAACAAACTATACCACAAGGTCAAACATCGATACCGCCCAAATCTTTCTCCACGCCAACGGCCAACAGCCAAATCGCGCCATGATCAGGCAGCGCTCGCGGCGTCGGCAGAGGCGCGGGGAGCCACACACCGAGCACGGCCTCGGAGTCCTTCTCGCACACATACGTCGATAAAACTGGCACTTGTATGGATGAATGGATAGATGGGTGGAGAGTGTAAATCTGTATCTGCTCACTAGCGTGCCGTGGGCGTGTAAGGCCGAAACTTAAAGAAACTCCGTCCTGGGTAACAAAACAAGACATACATACATACCTCGATAAATCTGTTACCTGTATGGATAGATGGATAGGCAGATAGATGGATGGACAGAAGGATAGCTGGACAGTGCATATCTGTATCTGCTCACTAGCGTGCCGTGGACGTACAAACGGCGAAACTCGGAGCTGTTTCGTCCCGGCTGGGTCCGAAATTTGAAACATACATATATATATATATATACGTCGATATATATGTTCCTTGTATGGATGGATGGATAGATGGATTGAGAGGGTATATCTGTATCTGCTCACCAGCGTGCCGTGGGCGTGTAACGGCGAAATTCAAAGAAAGTCCGTCCTGGGTAACAAACAAGACGCATACATACATACCTCGATAAATATGTTATCTGTATGGATAGATGGTTAGGCAGTTGGATAGATAGACATATGGATAGATGGAGAGTGCATACATATCTCTGCTCACTGGTGTGACGTGGACGTGTAACGGTGGAAATTCAAAGAAACTCCGTCCTGGGTGACAAAGCAAGACATACATACATACCTCGATGAATCTGTTACCTGTATGGATAGATGGTTAGGCAGTTGGATGGATAGACATATGGAGAGATGATGAGTGTATAATATCTGCTGAACGGCGTGCCGTGGGCGTGTAACGGCGAAATTCAAAGAAACTCCGTCCTGGGTAACAAAGCAAGACACATACATACATACCTCGATAAATCTGTTACCTGTATGGATAGATGGATAGGCAGATAGATGGATGGACAGAAGGATAGCTGGACAGTGCATATCTGTATCTGCTCACTAGCGTGCCGTGGGCGTGCAAGGGCGGGAAATCGAAGAAGCTCCGTCCTGGGTAACAAAGCAAGACATATACATGCATACCTCGATAAACCTGTTACCTGTATGGATAGATGGATAGGCAGTTGGATGGATAGACATATGGAGAGATGATGAGTATATATATATCTGCTCACTAGCGTGCAGTGGGCGTGTACGGGCGGAAATTCAAAGCAACTCCGTCCTGGATAACAAAGCAAGACATATACATACATACCTCGATAAATCTGTTACCTGTATGGATCGCTGTTTAGGCAGTTGGATGAATAGACATATGGAGAGATGATGAGTGTATATACATATCTGCTGAACGGCGTGACGTGGGCGTGTAACGGCGAAATTCAAAGAAACTTCGTCCTCGGTAACAAAGCAAGACATATACATACATGCATAGATATATCTGTTACCTGTATGGATAGATGGATAGGCAGATAGATGGATGGACAAAAGGATATATGGAGAGCGCATCTGTATCTGCTCACCGGTGTGACGTGGACGTCTAGCGGTGGATACCACGAGCAGTTGGGGGGTTTCAGTATATATATATATATATAGATACATCGGGTTCACCATAACCCGATGGATGAATAGATAGAAAGATGAGGAGTGAAAATCTATATCTGCTCACCGGCGTAACGTGGACGTGTAACGGCGGGAATCGGAGCAGTTTCGTTCCGGCTGGATCCGAGATCGAGATTGCGATGGAATCGTTGCGCAGCTCCACCGCTTGGTAGGAGGCGCCACGGAGCGCAGATAAAACATCGAATGGCCTAACAAAGGGGACAGGTTAGTTATGGGCAGCGTCTAAGCTCACGTTCTTTCGTGCATCTAGACGGGTTAAGGGTTAGGGTTAGGTTTAGGGTTATCTAACCCCCCCCCCCCCCCCCCCCCCCGGGGGGGGGGGGGGGCTAGTCCAGGAGAGAGAATAAGCTCCTTTTTTTGTTGCGCAGCTCCACCGCTTGGTAGGAGGCGCCATGAAAAGCAGCAGACACATCGGATGGCCTGACAAGTGTTGGGTTAGGGTTAGGGTTAACCCGATATATATGTATATAGAAATATAAACACACATATATCTATATCTATATCTATATCTATATATCGGATTAACCCTCGTTGCGCAGCTCCACAGCTTGGTACGAAGCGCCGCGGAGAGCTGAAGAAACGTCGGATGGCCTTAAACGAAAGCGGCGGGACTGTTTGTCATAGATAGGTTAACCCGGGTTACCCCGTTTGGGGTAGACACGAGTTCAGTTCTATTTAATTTCTGATTTTCTTGTAGCTCCACAGCTTGGTAGGAAGCGCCACGGAGCGCTGAAGAAACATTGGATGGCCTAAAAAGCAAAAAAAAGAAGGGTTATGGGTTTGGCTTAACCCGATATTCCTTCGTTATGGAGGTAGTTTGGGCTAGACATGAGTTGAGTGGTTTTCTCTTCACAGCTTGGTAGGAAGCACCGCGAAAGGCGGAAGAAACATCGGATGGCCTACAATCAAAAAGGGTTCGGGTTAACCTCAAGTTAGTTCGGGGTAACCTGACATAAAAAGACAAGTTAACCCTTAACCTTTAACTTATGGAGACACTTTGGGGTTGGGCCAACCACGGGTAAGCCCGAGGAGGGGGGAGGAATAGTCCAGGTGGGAGTCTACGTTCCATTGAAATTAAGGTCACGCAGTTCCACAGCTTGGTAGGAAGCGTTGCAAAGGGCAGACGAAACATCGGAAGGCCTAACAAGTGTCAGGCAGGGGGTAGATAAGTTATGGGCAGCGTCTGGGTTCACGTTTCTTCGTGAACTTAGGTTCGTCCAAGAAAGAGTCCAAGTTTTTTTGTTTGTTGCGCAGCTCCACAGCTTGATACGAAGCGCCGCGGAGCCCAGACGAAAGATCGGATGGCCTGACGTGAACAGGGGGTTAAGCTTAACAGAGTTGGTAATGGAGACAGTTTGGGGTAGACACACGAGTTGAGTTGATTTTTTGTTTTTGTAGCTCCACAGCTTGGTACGAAGCACCGCAAAGGGCGGAAGAAACGTCGGATGGCCTAACAAGGGAGACAGTTTAGTTATGAAGACAGTTTGGGTTAGACAAGAGTTAGGGGTAGCCTTAACCCTAACTAACCCGAAAACTCGTGTTAGCCCGAGTTTTTTTTGTGTTCCACGGAAGCGCCACGAAGGGCGGCAGAATCATCGAATGGCCTAACAAGCGTCAGGCGGGGGCTCGCTTAGTTGTTGAGAAAGTTTGCAATAGGCGCGGGATAAGTTGATCTTCATTTAGCTCCACAGCTCGGTAGGAAGCGCCACCAAGGGCGGAAGAAACGTCGGATGGCCTAACAAGGGGGAAAGGTTAGTTATGGAGACAGTTCGGGGCAAACAAGAATTAGGGGTGGCTCTAATCTTACCCCGAAAACTCGGGTTAACCCAAGTTTTGTTGTTAGCTCCACAGCTTGGTAAGAAGCGCCACCAAGGGCGGAAGAAACGTCGGATGGCCTAACAAGGGGGAAAGGTTAGTTATAGAGACAGTTTGGGTTAAACGAAGTTAGGGGTAGCCCTAATCTTCACCCGAAAGCTCGCGTTAGCCCGATTTTTTTATTTCAGCTCCACAGCTTGGTAGGAAGCGCCGCGGAGAGCCGAAGAAACATCAGATGGCTTACAAGAAAGAAATAAAAATGAAAAAAGGGGGGTTACGGGTCTTCGTAATGGAGGTAGTTTGGGCTAGACACGAGTTGCGTGGTTTTCTTTTCACAGCTTGGTAGGAAACGCCGCGAAGGGCAGAGGGGAAAGGGTTAACCCCCCTAACTCCTTCCCACAGTATACCCGCCCGCGCCAAACTCACGCCTAGCTAGAGCGCTTTCAAGTATGTAGCGGTTACGCGCGTTGTGTTATATGAATAAATTGCGATTGAGTCGTTGCGCAGCTCCACAGCTTGGTAGGAAGCGCCACGAAGTGCTGAAGAAAACGTCCAACAGCCTTACAAGTGTTGGGTTAGAATTAGGGTTAACCCGAGATTAACCCGATAACTATATATATATATAAACATATACATATAGATATATACATATACATATATATAGCGGGTTCGCCCTTGTTGCGCAGCTCCACAGCTCGGTAGGAAGCGCCACGAAGGGCGGAAGAAACGTCCGACGGCCTGTAAATACGGGACAAGATTGTGTTTCTCGTGTGTATATACGGAGGTGTGTATATACGGAGGTGTGTATACATATTGGTATATATATATTTATATATATATATATATATATATATATATATATATATTTATATATATATATATATATATATATATTTTTATAT
>Ga0209491_10009994_pt1 | contig 11508 bp, 6 predicted proteins | sample BON02_FD_187213 | JGI IMG/M metagenome (GOLD analysis project Ga0209491, IMG submission 187213) | Freshwater microbial communities from Lake Bonney liftoff mats and glacier meltwater in Antarctica - BON-02 (SPAdes) (version 2) | ecosystem: Environmental > Aquatic > Freshwater > Ice > Glacier...
GGGGGGAGGGCGGCGGCGTGGTAGGGGGCTCTGGCGGCGGGGTCGGGGGTCGGAGAGGAAGGCTGGGCGGGCTCGGAAAGCGTGGCGGACGGCTGGGCGGCGGTACAGGCGGCGGACTGGCCGGTGGCGCTGGCGGTGGCGGAGGAGGGCTGGGCGGCGGCGAGCCGGGTACAGGCGGCGGACTGGCCGGTGGCGCTGGCGGTGGCGGCGACGGAAGGGGTGCGGGTGCGGGTGTACCGGCCCTGCCAGTCGTGTCCTGAGGCTGTTCGCCAGCTGGCTCGCTCTGTGCTGCCCGCACCGTCCCAACTGCTTTCGCCCCGTTCCAAGAGTTGGCGGAGATGGCGATTGGCGTCGCGATGCCACCCAGCAATAAAACCAGCCCAACAGTCACGACGACAAGCATAGTGGCGCCGGCTTTCCGCTCAGGCCTCCAAGACACGGTGGTGGGGGTAACTGCGATTGCAGGGCCGCCGCCCCAGGTGCTGGCCGCCGCGTCGTCTCCCAGTAGCGGCGGCCGGTCCTCAACACGGACGAGGTTGATGTCAACCGTCGGCATGTCACCGCCCGTGCCTAGCCGCGTGCGGTTGAGCCGCGTGCGGTTGGAAGGAGCGGCGACGGCGAGGCAGACGTGCAACTGGCCGCGCTCGTGGACGTGCACTTTTGGACGCGTCCGGGCCGCGTCCATCAGGGGTAGAAAATAGACCAAGGGGGGGGCGGGGGGGGGGTAAAATTAAGGGGACGTAGGAGGTAAGCTATCCAAGGCTGGCGCACCCCTTGGGGGCTGGGCGTTGCAGTCACGGGATGGTTAGGTTGAAGGTTCAGTGCAGTGGGTTTGTCTCCTCGCAGCACCCTGATTGGCGCCGAGATTACTCGACTTTGCTCTGGGTGTAGCTCTAGAGCAGTACTCGTACCAGCTGACTCGTACTCGTACTGCGTATACATACGTATACGACTGCTCATATATTCGTCGTGTAGGGGTTTAACACTTATTTTCATCATCATCATCATTCAATGTCAATGTGCAATGTGGCATGTGGCATGATCATTCTCATTCTGAATCATCATCACTCACTCATATATATCTCATATTATATAATATATATATATAGGCAGTAGCTGCCTAAGCTAAGCTCTAGTAGTAATACCAGTACAAATGTTAAATATATATATATATATATATATATATATATATATGTCGTACGACCAGAGTACTCGTACGACCAACGACGTTCCAACGACACCCCCTTAGCCCTTAGCACTGTCACTGTGCACTGTAATAATAGCTTAATTAATATATATATATATATATATATATATATATATATATATATATATAAATAACTACAACTACAACTTACAACTACGAGTTACGAGTTACGAGTTACGTGTTGCGCGGTACGTGCCGATTTATAACTTATAACGAGAACGAGTACGAGCTTTTATATTTACAGTCGTATAGCTTTTACCTCTTTAAGAGAGGCCTCTTTAGGGAAAACGCTTTACCTTAACCTTAACCATTTCCATTTCCCATTTTACGTACAAAGTAGAGTATATACAGTTCACAGAGCGCAATCAACCCTTAACCTTAACCCTAACCCATACTGTCATGACTAAGTAATACTACCTCTGCCTTTATTCTACACATAAGCATACAGCATGCGCATAGATCTCTCTCACGCAATAAACGACCCAACAACAAAAATCATGAGAAGCGGCGCCGCGCCGCTCAGAGGTGCGGCGCTACTTGGCGACCCCGCCGCGCGCGGCCACCGCTGGGTGCCCGGCGGACCGCGCGCCCTCTTTTCTCCGCGCCCCTGCTGCTGAGAGGCGCGTATGCGAGCGCCATTCGATGCTGCTCCGCCGCTACGGCCGAGGCGTGGGCCCACAGCCTCGCCTCGCTCGGCATGAGCGGCAGCAGGCGTTCGGCGAGCGCGGCATAGTCGTGCGCCGCGCCCATGCCCTCCCGCCGGTGCGAGTGCTCCCGCGGCGCCGCGGCGACGGAGGCGGTGTCGACGGGCAGGAGGCGGGAGAGGGTGGCGACAAACTCGGGGTAGCGCTCCTGGACTCCGGTGGCGCATGTGGAGAGTATCCGCTCGGCGCGCTCAACGCTGCCGCCCCCGAGCAGGGAGGCGTAGAGCCTGCCGCCGCCCGCCGCCGCGACGAGGCGCTCGGGCCCGAATGCCTCGAGGAAGGAGGGGAGCGAGCGGTTCGACGACTTGCGGTGCACAAACTCATAGTAGCTCGAAGCAAGCCTCTGGATCGGGTCGCGCACCAGCGCCACACACAGGCTCTGGTTGAGAACGCGCCACACGGCCTCCTCCTCGGCCAGCCCGTCCTGCTCCCAGTGGCGGCGGCACCGCGGCCGGCCGTACGCCCCGCGGTCGAGCCGCAGGAGCAGTGGCACCGCCGACTTGCCCTGGGGCGTCGCAAACGGGAACAGGTGGCCCAAAAAGGCGACGTCGCACGAGGTGCGGTTGCGCCGCTGCGCCGCCAGCGGGTCGCACTTGCACGCGCAGTTGACGCATGGCAGGAGCGAGCGACGCGGTCGACCCACGGCGGAGTCGAGCAGGGTGCGCATGCTCGACCCGGCCGTCTTGGGCACATGAAAGAGGAATAAAGGCCGCCGCAGCGAGACCCGCGCAACCAGGGGCACGGCGGAGGCTGCCTCTGCGAGGCGGCCCGCAAAGCGCGCTTGCCACTCGGTAGACATTCCAGGGGCACGGCGGAGGCTGCCTCTGCGAGGCGGCCCGCAAAGCGCGCTTGCCACCCGGTAGATATTCCAAGCGCGGGGCGTGCGGGTACGCGACACGACCTGGCCTGCTCCTGGCTGGTTCCGCCGCGCTGAAGGAAGACGACTTCAGCGGCAGCCGCGCGCAAACAGAAACAAGCAGGGTCTGACCCCTTAGATTCATTCACGTGAACGTTCGGCCCCAGCTCCTGTTTCGTTGAAATCCGTCGACGCCATGCGACATCGGCATGTCCTTGCAGTCGGGCTCCTGCTAGCGGCTTTTGCGCCCGTGTATGGCAAGACCCGGCCGCCGGCCCTCAGCGTAGTGCGCTTTCGAGGCGGCGTCGCCCCCCCAATCGTCACGCCCGCGGGCGAGGTTGCTGCGGTGCATTCGGTTGAGGACAAGCGCGAGGAGGCGGCGCGGCGGGCGCGGCGGCTGCGACTGGCCTCGTACTACCGTCTTCGCCGCGGCCGGATCGGCGTCTTTATCTGCCTCTACCTCTTTGGCCTGCTCAATGGCCTCGCGCGCCGCGCGCTCTCATCGGCGGCGCCGTCGCTGGTTGAGCTCGGGCTGGCGAAAAAGGAGCGGCTCGACGAGCTATTCTCGATGGGCTACGGCGCCTTCGCGCTGGGCAAGTTCCTCGTCGCGCCGGTGATGCTCGCGCTCGGCCCGAAGCGCGCTGCCATGTTTCAGATCGCAGTGATCAGCGCCGCGTCGGCCGCGTTTTGCATCTGGCCGGGCAACGACAGCGTGCAGTTTTACGCGTTCGCCCTGCTGCGCCTCTTCTCGGCGATGGCCACGTCGACGACGCTCCCGTTCGTGGGCACCTGGTTCGGGCGCCAGTACTACGGCCGCGTGTGGGGCACGCTCGCGTCTTCATTCCAGACGGGCTACCTCGTCGCGTCGTATGCGTGGCAGCCGCGCCTTTTCTCGCAGCCCGACGCCTCTGGCCTGCCCTACTACCTGCCGTTTGGCGCCTGCGCCGTCGGCGGCGCGCTTCTGCTCGTGCTGTGCGCCCTGCTTCTGCAGGAGCGGCCGACGGTGGCGCCGGCGACGCTGTCGGACGCGAGGCAGCGGGAGTGCGACCAGGGGGCGAGGCAGGAGCAGCAGGGGCCGCCCAGGGTGGGGTCCCTCGAGGAGGAGTCTGAGCCGTCGCGCACGGCCGAGCCCGCTGGGTGGAGCGGAGGAGCCCCGGACCTCGCCTTGCTCGCCGCCTCGCTCGCCACCTCTCTCATCCGCGTCGCCAACCCTCTGCTCTGGACGCGTCCCTCCTTCGCGGCGGGCGCGGCCATGGTCTCGTCGGGCAACCCATACGCGACGCGCCAGCGGCGACGCCTGCGCCTCCGCCCGCTCTTCCGCCGCTTCGTCCGGCGCTGGGTCTTCTGGTGCATGTGCCTCGTCTACCTCGCCTTCACTCCCATCATCGACTATGGCGCCCACGTGACAAAGTACCTGACCGAGATGGCCGGCGCAGACGTCGCGCCCGCCGTGGCCCCAGCAGCCGCCAGTGCGGCGGCCGCGGCGCTGCCTCGCTTCCTCGGAGGTTCGGCCGCACTGAGTGGCGTGCCGCTCTTCCAGGCGCCACGGCGCGGCATCGTCTGCCTCGCCTCGTCGGCCTGCGAGTCGCGCTACCGCTCGTACGTGCTCGCGTACGTGGCCGCGCTGCTGGTTGGCTCCTTTGCCTACGACGCAATCTCTCAGCTGGACAAGGCGCTGATGATCGCCATCCTCTACCTGCTCAACGTCGCCTGCTGGGCGGCCCTCGCTCTGGCCGAGCCCGACGCGCCGCGGGTGGGCCAGCCGCCTGTCGACCTCGGCACCGCCGCCTTCTCCATCTCGAGCACACTCTCCAACGCCGCCGCCGGAAAGCTGCGCAAGGCGCTGGGTGCGCTCCTGGGCGCCAGGCGTGGGGCTGCGAATGACGCCGCCGCCGCCGCGTCCGCTGCCGCCGGTGTGGCTGCGGCTCGCCCCGAGCCCTTCCTCAGACTGTCGACTGCCGCCAAGACTGCGCTGGCCGCCGCTGCTGGAGCGACGATCGCGCTGCCGACGTCGCTGCCCACCGCCTTCTTCGCGCTCGACTTCGGCAAGGAGGGCGCGGCGGTCCTCTCATCCTTCCTCTCGGCAGTCGGCCTCATCTCGTCGATGCTCTTCTTCCGCCTCTTCCCGCGCGTGCTCGCGAGCAGAGGCTGGTTCGGAGTGCACGCGGTGCTGGCGCTGCTGGGGCTGGTTGCCGCCGCAGCAATGTCGGCCATCATGTTCGCAGACAACGCAAAGTTCAGCCGCGGCTACATCATCTCCTCCTCGCTCCTCAACGAGACGGTCGTCACGCTCCACGCCTGCCCCAGCCGCGCCTGCGGCGCCTACCCCATGTGGCGGCCCGGAGCCAACCGGCCCTGGGCGGTCGGCTCGGGGCTCCACCCCTTCTGGAGCCTGCGCGCCGACACGCGCACCTGCCACCGCTGCGGCGCCTCGGCGCTCGTCGAGTGCAAGGTGCGTCTCCTCTAGGCCCTCCGTCTGCGCCCAGGCTTCCTCCTGCTGACTCCCGCTCCTCCGGTGCAGGTGGCCGAGCGGTTTGTGGAGCTCGCGCTGACGACGCCCTACGAGCAGTGCCTGGCCCACTGGACGAAGCAGCGCTCCAACCTCTCAAAGTCGGACGCCGGCTGGGAGTTTGCCGACCCGATGTGCTACCCGCTCGCGCCCTCGCCCGTGCAGCCCTACGCCGACCGCCGCGCCTTTGCGAAGCGGCTGCGGCGCGAGCATGGCGGCGCCTTGGGCGGCGGCGGCAACTCGGGCGAGGCGACCGCGCCGACCGCTCCGCTTGGGGCGACCGAGGTGTCCGAGACGGGCCATGCGGACACGCTCCTCGCCAGCGCCAATGCAACCACCGCTATAACGGTAGGGGATGAGGAGGATATGTGGTGAGGTGTGTGTGTGGTGGTGGGGGGGGCGCGCTTCCGCCAGCGCGGACGCCGGCTGGGCTTGGGTGCGCGCCGACGGAGAGGAGTCGCCTCTAGGCATGTGAGTGCGGGGGGGGGGTCATGCGGCCCTGCGCAAAAGGTGCTCACGCAGCGGGAAGCCCCGATATTCAGTCTTCTTATATTGATAATGGAACTCACGCTCAATGCTCAATGAACCCCTGTGTGCTCCGCCTCCTCCCCCCCTCGAACCACACGCTTACGACACATATATATAAAAAAACATATATTATATATATTATATATATATATAATTATGATATTATATTTATAATATATTTATAGTTATATTATATATATATATATAAATTATACACGACTTATACTTACGTATATACATATAATATTATATGTGTTATAGATATATATTATATGCATATACTCTATTAGACTCTATTAGACTCTATATTATGTAATATGAGTTTCATATATGTACACTAACTATAGTAATACTATAGTTATAGTTTAACTTTAACTATACACTATACAGTATTATGTATTATACACTATTATTATTCATTTTTTTATATAAAATATTATTTAGATTATTTATGAAATTAAGGGGACCTAGGAGTAGGAGATAAAATACAGCTATTTATATATAAACTCAAACTCCAAACAAACTCAGACTCCAAACACTAACTAACACTGACACTGACACTGGCAACTGGCACTGGCGCGCCGCAGCCGCACCCAGAGCTACCACAGCCACAGCTACAGCGGGTTGCCCCAACATGAACAGGGGCTGTTCGTGGACACCTGTTTGTTTATGTTCAACAGTTCATTTAAGAAACTATCGCTGGCCTAGTTATACTTGCACGAGACTCTTCTAGCTAGAGCTACTTATTGCTGTGAATGAATGGTCTGTGAATTGATTTTTCAATGCGTACTTCATCAACTTGCGTTGTTGCGACGATTATTTTGGCGCTGGCCGCAACATATACCTTCGCGTCCCCTGCTGCAGCCGTCACTGTTGTGCCGCCGGGCAGCTGGCAAGGCGGTAGCAGCCAATGGCTGATGCCCGGCTGTCGCCGCTGCATCAGCCATTGGCTGCGAAGTGTACGCAGCAAATGGCTGCGCAACCCGCACATCGCGCGCAACCTTGGTACCACGCCGGGGCGGCATTCGGCCTGGCCTGGGCACTGGGTGTGTGTTTACGCCGAGAAGGAGCGGCTGGCCGCGCTTCTCCAGCAGGAGGGCGTGCCGTGGGTGGCCATCCGGGCCATTACTGCGATCCGCTCCGAGCGTCGTATCGAGCTGGACCGCCACGGCGACCTGGTGCTGCGGTCGAAGCTCGTGGGCGGATTGTGGAGGGGCATGCGTTGCGGAACGGACATCGAGTCCACCTTTTTCGGGTACACGTTCCGGACGCGCCTGACATGCAGTTCGAGGGGGCTCCTGGCAAGCTCGGAGACCACAGACTGGGCCGGCGTGACGAGGAGGACGGAGACCAGGCACACGCTTCAGATGAGCCACAGGGTGGAGGAGCTGCACGTGCTCTGCCTACTCGGCAAGGGCGCGGTCCGGCTGGTGCTGCGCCGTGCTGGAGATGACGGCTGAGGAAAGATGAGGAGAGGGGCGTTGTACTGGTTGAGCCTACGTTCGGCGGGCAGGGGTCGAGCTACTCAACATTTCCCTTCTTACGCCAGCTCGCTCTAGTCCTATTATTCCCTAGGCTCGTATCTCTTATGAAAGCTTATGACTAGTTATGACGGACGAGAGGAGCTTAACCCTCGGAGTTGTAAGCTGAGCATTTTCTGGATGCCAATGTGTTCATGAGGGACAAACTGAAGTGTCGCCGCCGGCTCGCTCTTCCGGAGCCTCCGGACGGGCTCGAGGGCCCACATGCATGCCAATCCACGTTTATCCATCAAGGACGTCTTCGGAAATGGTATGCGTACTCGTATACAGCGTATAGCTCTCTCTCTCTCTCTCTAACTATATATACTAAAAACTACTCTAACTACTATAGGTATAACTGTTATTATTATAACTACTTAACTACTTAGCTCTAATATATAACTATATAACTATATATATATATATATATATATATATATATATGCTATATATATATATATATATAATATATAATATATATAATATATAATATATAGATATATATATGTATGTATATAGTATGTATATAGTATATGTATATATGTATATTAAATATAAATATATTATATTACATAATAATGTATATAGAGAGCTATAGGGTTATAAAATAATTATAATTATATATAATAATAATTATAGTTTCATGGGAAATTATGAATTATGAATTATTATTATATATTATATTATTATGATGATTATGATTAATAATTATAATATTAACTACACGACTAGGACGCGGACACGACATTTATGATAAACAATGTAAAAAGAATCGTCGCCTACGCCTACGGCCTACGGTGATATGCGATATGCAATACACTGATACACCTCAAGACTAAGACTTACGACTAAGACCGTGCACCGTGCCGTGATTGTGATTGCCCGAGACTCTATATACGACTAAGACCGTGCACCGTGCCGTGATTGCCCGCCCGGGCCTGGGGCCGATGGCCGACACATGGCACACATGGACATGGACTCCTGTTGCCTGTTGTGTTGACAGCCAGGAGCAGGAGGGCCTACTACCACTGGACCACAATCAGCGCTGATTGTGGTTCAGTGGTCGAAGGTCCCTCCATGGCTGTCAACAACAACAACAACAACAACAGTAACAGTAACACAAATAACATAACTCACAAACACAACAACAACAGCAACAGCCACTCGACACAAGGGTAATTGGGGGAAGGTGTGGTATAATAGAGAAGTAGAAGGCTAGATAGAAGTCTCTTGGCTGTTGGCCTGCCCTGAGCTCTGATGGCTGACGGTGACGACAATCTCAAATAGCGTCCCGGGTTTCGGATATGGGCGGGCTATAGGCTATGGCGCATGGCGCGGGGATACCGCGGCGCGGTGGAGGTCATCATCAGTCACATCAGGCATCAGGGCTGCAACAACCGTGCAGAACACGCACGCGGCAAGGCACCTCTGGCCACCAGCCGCCTCGGCAGCTGCCATAGCCTCGCTGCTTCCTGCGCGGCTCGCCTCTCCACTGGCTCGGGCCACTCCAAAGTCGAGCCACCCCCGTGCGCCATCTCCCCACTGCTGTCGGACTGAGACCCTGAGCAGCAGTGCAGCCCCATCCGCGCACGGCATGGCTCCCCTCTGGCCATTCTCGACGCACCCCGCGTCCAATGGACGCCCCTATAATTGAACCCACGCCATGCTCCCGTGACTCGCCGAACCGGCGGCGCCATCTCCAGCTCCGCGCGCCCTGTCCCGACGACCCCCTCCCGTTTGGGCGGCGCCCGCCGGCTCCCGGCTCACGTCTCCTTTTTGCGGTCCGCGGTGTCTCCCTTGAGCATTTTGACCATGGCTGAGACCACCTTGAAGCCCCAGAAAAGTTGGAGGAAGGTGAGGACGGAGCAGGTGCAGAGGAAGATGCTCATCTGGACGGCGCCTTGCAGCTCGCCCGCCTGAGTCACCGTGATCAGGTCGAGCAGCAGCCGCAGCACCACCATGGGCCACATGACGCACCGGATGATGAGGAAGGAAACCGCGAAGGAGATGCGCACTACCTCGTTAACGGCGTGGCCGATGGGACCCTCGTGCAGCCCGGGGAACTGGCGGAAGAGGTCGACGAAGACGAGCGGAAGCGACGAGACCTCGACGAAGCCGAAGAAGAAGCCCCCCTGATACATCAGGTAGGGGCCCGAGAGGCCGCAGAGCGCGGTGGCGAGCGTGAGCCCGTGGTGGACCAGGTGCTCGAATTTGCGCATCGACGGCACGATGAAGGTCACCATCAGGTCGAACACCTGCATGCCGAACATGAAGCGCGTGAGGGAGAAGCACTCCTTGTTGGCCCCGTAGAGCCGGCCGTGCGCGGTGCTTCCCATCGCCGCGTGCGCCTCATCGAAGAACCAGAGGCGCGTGCCGTGGTAAGCGGCGTAGGCGAACGGAACGGCGATCGTTAGCTGGTGCGCCGCAGCGCCAATATCCGACGACATCGGCGTGCGAACGAGGCTCAGGAGGAGCATCCACGCCCCCTGCAGCGCTAGCAGCCCGAACGCCCACTGCAGCACCAGCGGGTCGTTGAATGCCTGGGAAGCGCGGTGGCGGCGGTGAGTGAGCAGTGGTGGGGCTGAGGACGACCACGAGTGCCTGCGGATGATACGAGATTTTGCCAATTGTGCTGCGCGGCACGAGCTGCGGCTACGCGCAGCAGGTAGAGCCTCGTCACCTCCCATAGGCTCAGGCTGGGGATGACCGCCACCGGTGGCGGCGACGACTTCCCAAATCCAAATGGCATTTTTCGCGCGGAGATTTGCAATGTTCTAAACGAGTTTTTTTGTAGCTTGTGGTCATCATCCAAAACTGTGTGTTAGTGTAATATCGCACTTTTTTCTAAATTCTAAGTCTCCAGAACACACACACACCCCGCAAACACCCACACGCACCGGACTAGCACACAGCACACGCACAAAAAGAACCGACCCAGTTTATGGGTCGGTATCACTATCCGCTACCGGAGACCGCTGCGGTGCAGAGCGTTGGATTGCCCTGGCTCGGCAGCGGGCGTCGAGCGTCAAGCCGAGCATGCGAGAATTCTCACGGCAGATGACAGCCGAGACGTGGCGCTCGTAGCGGAGCCGGTCATTGATGACGGCCCAGCCTGACTCGCCGTTCTTGCGAGCGGCCTTGAACTCCTTCTTGTAGTAGGGGTCGACGAGGGTCTTCTTGAAATCATCGCCCCAGTCTCCGTAGGTGGTGAAGGCAGCAGCGACAACGCGGCAGTCGAGCTTGGAGGCGAGGTCGTCGTACTTGGTGTGCTTGTTCTTCTCAGCGAGCTTGGTGCAGTGGTCGTTGGAGGCGGCGGCGGCGTTGCAGATGTGGGTGGGGCAGGTGGGGCAAGAGATGGTGACGTCAAGGATGGTCTTGGGCTCGTCGGGTTTTTTGTTTTGTTTTTTTGGTGGGTTTTTTTTAATGCCCGACAATGACTGTAGTTTAGAAATCGTCTCTCCTCGATGTTTTATGACGAAACCCCAAAAATGAGCTTGAAACTAGCTCGAAAAGAGTAAAAACTCGAAATAGCCGTGAGCCGCGCTCGCGTGGATGCTCATGGCTTATCCGCGTTGCGCGCCACAAACGTTCGTCATTCACATTCACGGTTCCTTCATGGATGGGCTTTATAATACAGACGATTATAAACCATCTGTGAAACGACAGCGATGCAGATTACCGCTTATGGCGGCGACGAGCTTTGAGCACAGGGGGGCACAGTGCCCCTGATCCTTACTCGCTCGACTAGCCCCCCTCTAGATCAGTTCCCTTATATGCCCGTGTCCCCTTTGTATTATAAACCGTCTGTGAAACTCGTCTGTGTGTGAAACGTTCTGCTTCTCGCGCTTGAAGTCCGTGTATACCCGCCACGCTCGCCAGGCGGCGCCATGCGCACTTGGGACGACGGGATGATTCCGTTTTGCACGTACGAGGACTCGCCGGCCAGGACCTGGTGTGCCAACCCACAGCACGCCCGCGTGACGCCACTCACTGGGCCAAACGAGGTGGGCTACCTGGCAGGGCCGTTCAACACGAGCGGTCAGCAGTGGATTTCAGTCGCCGACGTGTTCAATTTCGAGGTGCCCAGCATTCTCCCGCCGGAGATCGACCGCATCACATCCTACACGGGAGATGCCGTCGACGCCGCGGGCGTGGCCGTGCCGTACCCACCGCTGCACATGCAC
>Ga0209491_10009998_pt1 | contig 11507 bp, 14 predicted proteins | sample BON02_FD_187213 | JGI IMG/M metagenome (GOLD analysis project Ga0209491, IMG submission 187213) | Freshwater microbial communities from Lake Bonney liftoff mats and glacier meltwater in Antarctica - BON-02 (SPAdes) (version 2) | ecosystem: Environmental > Aquatic > Freshwater > Ice > Glacier...
TATATATATATATATATATATATATATATATATATATATATATATATATATATATATATATATATATATATATATATATATAAATATATATACAGGCGGATCTCGAAGCTACCCTCCATGAACGGTCTGACCCTGGAGTGTTGATGAGGCAGCAAGCTGGCGCTGCAGCAGGTACCTTTAACCTGCTGACTGCCGTAGGTATGTGTATGTGTGTATATGAGTCTGTGTCGGTGTCGGTGTCTGTGTGTCTGTGTCTGTATCCGCGTGTATTTATGTCTGTGTCTGTGTCTGTGTCTGTGTCTGTGTCTGTGTCTGTGTCTGTGTCTGTGTCTGTGTCTGTGTCTGTGTCTGTGTCCGTGTTTGTCTGCGTGTGTGTCTCTGTCTCTGTCTCTGTGTCTCTGTCTCTGTCTCTGTCAGTGTCTGTGTCTTTGTCTGTGCCTGTGTCTGTGTCTGTGTCTGTGTCTGTGTCTATGTCTATGTCTATTTCACGTTGTGTGTGTGTATTCGAGAGTTGTCTATGGCGCTCAGTTTATTTCTTTTACGATCTTAGGCTCCCAGGCTCTCTGTCTCTTGAAAATAGAAATTTCAATGTACGAATTTCACATATGGACACACCCCCGCACACACACACGAGTACACCGCACCCAAACAGACACATGTATAGACACATACACTCAAGCCCCGTCGGAAGCATGTGTTCTTTCATAGAGTTGTAATTGCAGCTGCAAACATCTGGTGGTTGGCGTAAATATTTGTGTATACATGCATACACAGATCTTCCGTTTAAAAATGTCGGAGGAGGTCTTGACAAAAGTAGTGCTGTGCTCTGGAAGAATTACAAAGGGGTTCTCTTGAATGATGGTGCAGTCCAGCTTGTGAATGGATGCGCGCAGATTGATTCTTTGTTTGGCAGGTATCTGTGTGTGCAAGGGTGTGTTTGTGTGTGTTTGTATGTGTGTGCGTGAGAAATAGAGAGAGATTGTGTGTGCCCACGTTTGTGTGTGTATGTGTGAGTTGGTGCGTGAGAGAGAGACAGAGCGAGAGAGGGTGTGTGTATGTGTATGTGTGTGAGACTGTGTGTGGGGTTGTGAGATAGAAATGTCAAGAATCTGCACTATGTATGTATGCAGATATTGCATGTGCGTGTGTGTATACTCGCAATCGTATAATAGGATTCGTCCACGATATGGGACTTGTATAGTATGATTGCATATTCTGTATATGTATGTCTATCTATGTGTGCGTCTATCTGTTTGTGTCTGTTTGTGTCTATCTGTGTGTGCGTGTGTCTGTCTTGTCTGTGCGCGTGTCTGTCTGTATGCGTTTGTCTGTATGCGTCTGTCTGTGTGTACTCGCAATACCACGAAAACAGGGCAACGTGTGAATCTTGGAAGAGCCTTCGCGACGATAAGAAAATGCGCATTTCAGACCTGGTGAGCATATTGATGTAGCGCTTCCGAGTCAAGCTGGATCCTAACAAGGATTCGATAGAGACAATGGGACCCTGTTTTGGGCTAACTCAGAGGTTGGCAGTGTCAAAAGGGTCTGGAGGGGCAGAGGAGGTGGCGGATAATGGCGTGCAAGGCATTGTTGACATCTCTCTCGAGCAACCAGCTGCAAAATCCTTTGAACTTTCCATGCACGTTTCTCCCAGGTTCAAGGTACCTACTTTCTTGACCTTCGTTCCACTCACGCTGCCAGGTGATTTAGTCGACAAGCACAGCCGCAAGACGATCTGTGAAACAATGTCCGAGAGTCAAAGAAAACATCTCGACGGCAACATGTTGGGTTCGGAAGAGTCACAAGAGGAGGTGGGCCAGAAAATTAATGATATCCCAAGGGTGGCCCTGCTGCTCAATTCGAACCTCTGGGGCCAGACTGGCACTCAGAAGCCTATGTGGGTTGGTATTCCCAAGTGGGACTTTGCAGATACAAGTACAACGTGGGGTTGTATCAGCTCACGTGGGGTTGTATCAGCTCAGTTGCTGGTGGGGACAGTCAGAGCATGCGTGTGCGTCTCGAAGGTCTCTCTCAGATGGACTTGAATGGCCTTGTTGGCAGCCGCGGTTTATTCAATGAGATAAAAGGGCGATATCTTGTGAATCTCGACGACGGAAGGAGCGTGTTAGTCCACCCGAAAAACATGATGCAGATACAGAAACCTGAGTGCTGGAAGCGCGATGGGATTTCGCTTTATACCGACGGTATGTGGGTGTGCGTGTGTATGTGTGCGTATGTGTGTGTGCGTATGTGTGTGTGTGTGCGCGTGTGTGAGTGTGTCTGCGTGAGTATGTATTTGTGCGTGGTGTTTGTGTTGTAGTGCGGTACGTAGTAGTGGATGTACATCTCTTCGTATCTTGCAATTAGTAACACGTGTAGTAACTACCCAGTAATATTGTGTCAATGTCAATGACTGCTAGAAGGTGCATGTATTTCTTTTTTGTTGCAGCCAAGGAATGGACAGAGCGCGAGAACACGGGAAGTGCGAATTTTACGCTTGAGGAGATAAGCGGATTTTGCCAAGACGTTTGTGTGTGTTACCACTTTGAAGTAGAGGGTGTCAGCAAGGTGAGAGACAGTACGTAGAGTGTGAGTGTCTGTAATGCAGAATCTTTGTCTTTGTACATGATTCATACTATTACTAGTATAGCTGTCACGCAGGTGATTGATAATACATATCCTCTTTATTATTTCAATCGGTGAACGGTTTTCTGTGCCAGTTTCACGTGAAAGTTTACGAATGTAACGAACAGTTTTGGTATGTGCAGGCTGCAAGAAATATGCAAGCCTAGTACACTCCTTCACTGAAGACAAAATGTGGGACGACGTCAATCATTTGATTTCTGGGAGGATTTCATACGCCAGCCCCAAGCCTGCTGACTGGCAAGGCTAGATGCTCTTGATTCGCATTACGTAAGTGGCTCAATCTAACCAACATTGAATCTGAGGTTTGGAGTTCAAGTTATCTAAGCGCACCAATAGCTCACGGGTAGCACCACCAGAGTTCGTGAGTGGACCGCTTAGCTATAGGTGGAGTTGGTGATCAGTTTATAATCTCAGGACTTAGTTTGGGACCTGAGGAAAGAGTTCTTGGACCTTTACAACAGAGCTCTTGAAAATTGTTATTAAACTCAGGTTGTGCTCGCATTTGCTGCACGGGTTGGTGCCTTACGATATTACATTACACATGCACATGTTTTGTGTCTACGGTCACAGGCGCTGACGGACCTTATGAAGAGGGATCATTTGACCCGACTCTGTCAGAGCACTCACGCAACAAAACGAAGAGCAACATATTTGGAATGAGCACGTGAGTGCATGTGATGAGCATACTATTCAAAGGTACTGACATACAGCACTTTGTCGACACACGTCGATACACGTCACATGTACTCGAAACACGAGTCCTTTGCTTTTGAGATACACTATACGTTCGAAGGCTACATGTTCATATCGTTTATGAAGTTTCTCATACTTCTCACAAGAAGAGCCCTTGTACTGAATGGACTCAAGAAGTCTATCCGAGTCACTACAAGACGAGGAGTTACATTTAAGTGCCGGTCCAGGTTGTAGGTGTGGAGACCCTTCGCCGAATGTTGCAGGCCTCGTGTAGCAAGAGAGAGAGAGCGAGAGAGAGAGAGCGCGCGGGCAAGCAAGCAACAGAGAGAGAGTACGTGAATTGGCACCTTCCGCCGATATCTGACGCTAGTGTGTTTATCTTCTGCAGCTCTGTATTTTAGTACTCTTACCTAGATCCAAAGGTTTCTTGTGCTTGATGCTGCAGGTGAGAGATAGATTGCCATGTATCTTCTCCTCTCTTGCTCACTTGCTGCCTTGCACTCTGGGTATGCTTGTACTCAACTCAGACAGAGTCCGACCGCTATGGCGCGCGGCGGCGTCTCCTTCTGCTGCCTATTAGTGGGCGCATGGCAGCGTCCTTTCGCCACCTCGCGCTTGCCAGTGATTTCTAAATCAAGGCCCCCGGACACAAAAAAATTGATCGCAACTATTGACAAGTGAAATAGGGTGAGATGTGTGATGCGCAGGAGCGATTGATCTTTTTTGATTCGTGTATCACACGATGAAGATCATTGATCTCAAGGAAAAATACATCTTTCCAGACCGTGAATGGAACAAATTGTGGGCAAGATCAAAGTACTGCGCAAGGTGGCAGACCTTGCCTTCAAGTCACAAGGGAAATTGCCTACAATGCCGAACGGCGCTGACGATGACAACGTTGGACGTTCGAAGAGTGGAATGCAAAGACCCACTGCGCCCTTCAGTCCATTCTGCGGGAGATCTGTAGTTTGAAGCAATTTCATACTTGCGAACGACATGTATGAGGGCTGTTATCATCGACTCGACTCGATCTGGGTATATACCATATTTTCCTGCCTTGTCAAAAATGTTGAATTTTTTTTTGTTGCGCAGCTTCGCAGTCTTTTCAGTGATTGTGCTGATCAACAGGTGCATATTTCCCTCCCAACAATTGCAATCTGTTTGTTTCTGAATAAGATTATGCAGAGGGGTATTGCACAATTCATTTTGGCTACTTGCCACGTGTGGGATTCTGGATATTATCGTTTGGAGAATTTCAGTGTCAATAGAGAGATAATGTTGTTTATTGGAAAACCAAAGGGAAGATCAATAATGATCTCCAGTGTCAATAGAATCACGGCTGCATGGAGAAAACTGTTACCGTGCTTATTGTTGGGGTTATCCTTTTAACATTGTTCCTGAAATTTATAGGAAATGAAATTGAGCACAGCCCGACCCGTCTTTCTGTACATATCAAACACCGCGTGAACCACACTTTGGGAAGTTTCGTTTATTATTGTAGGATTCTTTATAATCAGACCATGAATAAAATCAGCTGGGAATTCTGTTGTCTCGTACACAAAAAAATTTCTTGCCAGCAACGATTTGGGTTGCATTTTGCAAATTAAGGATTGTAGGGCGTCCCGTGAACATGTCCACATTTGGTTTGGAGTCGTGTTGTGTAGAGGGGATAGAACTGTCATCTCTACCCCACATAAAAGATTATTCATTCCGTGTTAGGTGGTGCAGTGCATGACTTCAAATAAAAGTGGTGGCATGACGACACTGCCAAAAGAAGCCCCACGTCGAAACACGCTGCAAAAAAGACGAAGGAATGATTGTGTCTCACGGTGCACGTGAAAGAAATGTGAGGGGGGGGGATGATTATCAGTCGATAACAACTGCCTTGGGTTAGGGAGAAAGTGAGAAAAGTTTTTGTATCCATTTTTGGAATGTGTACAAATTAATGGAAAACAAAAAATACAACACCCGTCCTAAGGTGTTGTTTAGTGTTGCACTTGAAACAAATATTGAGTTTTGAAAACATCATGATTTTTTAAAAACATCATGATGTTAAAATTCGTTTGAGACAACAGTCATTTGTTCACTATTTTTTCCTTTTTCGTTTGTTGTCATTTGTCGTATGTTGTCTAATTTGTTGTCACATGTTGTCTGATTTGTTGTCATATATTGTCCAACATTTTGTCATGTGTTGTCTAACATTTTGTCATATGTTGTCTCATTCTTGAACCACATGTTTATTTTTTACATATTCGGTAATGTTTAGCTTTCCATGTCGCCATATGATGTATAAGCATTTACACAAAATATAATTTTGGTTTTGTACAATATATGAAAATTGATGTATTTTTCTGATGGGCCACTAGGCTCGCTCGTAGCTCCACTTATAGTGAAGGCAGACCAAGAGGACTCTTCCGAATCCGATCTCAGATTCTCAGTTGTTTCTCGGAAACCATCACTACTACAGAGAATAGATGGAAATGAGCTGGAAAATGTAGAAATCGAAAAGCTCAATGAGCTGTCAAGATACGAAGTAGAGTCAATCTTCGCTCAATGGGCAGACAAAGCATCCTTATCAATGCCCTTTCATCTTCTAATAGTTGTCAGTGCAATAAAAAAGACGCAAGTCAATTTGACTACACATCAGGCTACAGTTTTCAAAGTAGTCTCGACCTTATTCTTGCTTACACCCGAGTGCTATTCAGCGACATTTGCGCTTGTCAAACACGCCATCTCGATGTTTCAACTCAAACACCCACATGTAGCCGATTATCAACGACTTTTCAGTCATATTACGCAAGGACTTTAAGTCCAAATAATTCATGGACTCAAGCTTACGAATCTCTTTGATCGTAGAATTCAAGTTGCGCCACAAGACGGAGTCCACAAGTCAAAGAGACTCTTCATATGAGCTCAGCTCAGTGAATTCTGAAGCTACGATACCATACACGAAGGGACAGGGAGGTCTGCCAGTGCGCTTCAGCACTGTCACGTTAAATGACAGATGTGTAAGCGCTAGCTAATCAGACACTAGATTAGACATCTTGGTATTAGAAAGTCAAAAAGCAGGAATCAATTCTAGCACCTTTTCAACGAAAATGATTCATACGTGGAATCTATTTTGTAATCAATTTTGTTACAAAGTGACAGAATCATATAAAGAAAACACCTTGGACTCTGATGATAATACCAATTTGCCGAATTTCTGCAGGATCATGATCGTGCGGCCTATGATGAGTGTATCATTGGATCGCAGCTCACCTTCAGAAAATGGCATCGTCACTACAGTCGTAACAGCGAGCTCCGAGACTTGCTTGAAAGCATGGCAGTAACCTTTCGTTTCTCATCTTTATCCTGTTTTCTATGAAAGGAGTAAACCTTGCTATCAAAACTGATCATCAAAATCAGCGAAAGAAAAGAAAGATTTCAAAGTTCAGGGTTGGAAATGATGCGTTCTGTCTGAGAACAAAAACGCATCTATGCCACATTTGATTATAGAGTGTTATATTCATATTCATGTTGTGTGACATGCAATGTGTGACATGCTATGTAGTATATCAATCAATGTGCCACATGCTATGTATAACATGCAATGTGTGACATGCTATGATGACGATTGCTTTTATTACTACAGAAAGTAGTTTAGTACCCTTGATTGAGGGTCTGTGTATGTGTAACATGCAAGGCGACACTGTTGTGACCACACACTGCAACACACTGCGACAAACTGCATCACACTGCCTCACCTTGCAACACCTTGCAACACCCTGCAACACACTGCATCACACTGCACCACGCTGCACTACAATACACCACACTACAATACACCACACTACAACACACTGCAACGCACTGCAACCCTCTGCAACACACTGCAACACACTGCACCACAGTGCACTACAGTGCACCACAGTGCACCACACCGCAACACACTGCACCTCACTGCACCACACCACACCTCATTGCAGCACACTGCAACCCACCGCAGCACACAGAGTACACATCGGCAACACCGCTGTGACCACAGCGACGTCACCACGTACTACACACACAGGAGTGGGAGCAACAGGTGGAGGCCATTACAGGCCTAGAGCACTCAACACGCCAATTCCCGCCACATCCCTCGCCACACTTACCACAGCCCCACCCCCCAACAACTGGACAACCACGTGGATGAGAATGAAAGAAAGTACTTTCCGACAGGGGAGGGGGATTTTTAGCTGGGACCAGGCGAAGAACTTTAAAGTGGCGGGAAGCGCGTGGCTCAATGTGCCAAATCATGTCTTGGCGAGCTTAGCGGTGGCCCTACACCTGGTGAAAAGTGGGCCTGTGCAAGCTGCTTGCAAACTAACTCAAATCCAGGTTTAGGCTATGCATGTTGCAACTTCATGACGCACCAGCTGCGCAATTGCAAACGAAGACGTCACATATTTACTTTAAGGAGCGTGTAGAACTCAGAGGCTAGCCACTGCTGAGCTGTTCAATGATTAGCTTCCACATTCAGTGGCCTACAAGATGATCTTGGTTTCATTGATTGCAATAAACACTGTGACAATAGACATGTGTCAGAGTCACAAGTTACTAAAGCGACTCTGAGGAGACAGACAAAGTTGAACGGTGTTTTCTTCCCTTTTCGAGTTTTATTTTATTCATCAACACTAGTAATCTTAGCCGCGTGAAAGCGTGATGGGCCCAAGCTCGCCTGTCCTTGTATAATTCCAACCTCAAGCCTACAATTGATTGATAATGCTTTTATTACTTCGTAAGAAATAGTCTAGTAGCTTTGCTGGAAGCTCTATGTGCTCGAATCCTTTTTTTTAGATTCGTAAATATCGGCTTTTTTTCTGACATTTTTTTTTGTGTGCAAGGTCGTTGTCTCTAACAAAAGCCTTTTTGCAGCCCCTCTAAACCAGGCTCCTGCGCCTGGTTGTCGCCATTCCTCTTGTGTGCTGATTGTACATGTGTGCTTGTGTGTGTGTGCCTCTATATGTGCATGTGAAAATGTGTAGGTAAAGTGATAAATATTTAGCAAATATAAGCAACGCCGTCACAACGTCACGTACATCATTAACATAGAAAACAGAAATGATTAGGTATGACAGATTCATTGCAGGAAGTCACCTTTCAGGAGTCGCCAGACATACTCTCCTGTCTCTCCTTCTTATTGACTAAGAACTCGGCCCATCATATGATGCGAAAGGCCTTGTGCCTGCATCGAACTCCATGGGATGTCTCCTAGAGTGCAATCCTAAATCATAAGTCTGTACGATTATGTAATAAAAACATTCTCTCTCATGAACTTGATTCTTCGCTTCCTTCCGGGCACGAACTTGTACTTTGAATCTTCGATACCCTTGACGTCACGGTCAAGGTTGAAGGCGAGGGGGAAGTGTACTTCTGAAGCACTTCCAATTTCACATACAATCCTGTACATGAAACCCCAATATACCTCTCAAGGTATAGATCACACTTAGGGGACACGAGATAGAACTTGAATCTAGCGTCTGTATAATAATCTCTGAGTCTCGAACATCACACATGCCAGTGTCGAGGTCAGACTCTGACATGTTCGCAGGGATGCTGGCTATTCCGACCCTGCACTTGGCCTTTCTTATTTTGTGTGTGCTCTTGCTGTGTCTGCCACCGTGGCATCGCAAATGCTTGGTATGTGTATGCGTATTTACATGTGTGATATGTAACATAGAATATGTAGTATATATATGTATATAGACGTTTTCACTCTGTGTCCTGGTGTTTCGTGGCCACCTCTATCAATCATTGTTACCTTGCTTCTGGGATGTGCTAGCTACTGCGTGTGTGCCTCTAATGCTCGCTGCGATGCATTTCTGAATTTTCGTGTCCTGCTGATGCGAATTCATTCCGAGCTCCTTGAGTTGCTGTCGCCACTGTTGTTCATTGATGGATCCGTGTATACCAATGACGTAGTTCTACTGTTTTACAACGTGATGCGGGAATGCCTTTCAGAGCGCGTGAAGCAATGAATTATACTTACACATTTTCTTAACGTGCGCTCGCAAGAGAGAATTCGGGGAGTCATGTGTGCGGGCGACTTCGATTATGTATGTGTGCTTGAGTTTGGTATCCTCAATCAGACCATCTGGTCGTTGGCTCAGTGTAGTATCATCAAACGGTTTGAGGAGCTCAGATTAACGGATTTGAGATTATTTGCATTGGCAGAGTGTGTCAAGAAAGTGAGGACCTTTCGGTTCCAGTGAGCATGTCTTGTCCCTGTATTGATATGTTTCACCTAATTTTCGATTACTTTTGCCACGTTTTTGTACGCAATTTGTTTCAGGTTTCGACGATGAGTAAGGTGACAGTGAAGTTGCTGGTGGAGAACTGTTTCGTCCACATGTCCGCAGTCGCACCGTGCAGTGGCCACTGTCCCCATTTCTTGAGATTCGATTTGACAGGAGATTGCCCCTGCGTGAGGCTGAGCATCCAGGCCCGTACTGCCCAATCCCATATGGAGCGAAGCGATACACCTAGCTGTGGACGCGCTGCATTTGGCCTTGCTGAGAATTTTTCGGCGTGAGTCTTTCGTGATCTAATTTGCAATGACATCTTCTCTTCGTGTGCCTTGATGCGTTTCTTCACTGTTGGGCATCAAATGTGTGATTATGATTTATCTACGTCATCAACCCAGTTGAAAACCACTCTTGGCCCCGGCCTCCTGGATATAAAGTGTGTTCGTCGTCTCCTCCTTGCACTGCCAGTCTATCCTCCTCTTCATGGAGTGGGTCGCCAGAGTGACCATGGACTTTTACAAAAAGAGTTCGTGAGGATGATTCTGATCGCAACTCGAGTTCACGCAAGATGTCAGGGATGACGTGTCATAGTCCGTGATCTTGTGCTCGGACGGTCGGAAGTCGTGACTCCGAAACCATCGTATTCTTTGTATAGCCGCAGCGCTGTCAATGAGATGGTAGCGTTGTGCCACATGACCCCCGCTCCCATGGCAGGCTCTTTCGTGCTAGATCGATTTAGTCGTAGCGATCCATCAGTGGCTACCACCTGATAACCTTTACCAAAGTACTCCCAACTTGGGAGCGCGTTCACATATCGTTGTAGTCATGGCGAGGCGTTAATTCGATCGGGCGTCCAACGGAGATTTGACTCAATATCTGAAGCCTGAAAAGTGGATCTTTCAGTTTCGAGAGATGTACTCACCAAAATTTCGTGTGACTGCTGGGCCTTGATTTTGATTCGTTCGCCTGTTTGCCACCACCCCTTTCTCAAACTTACCTTGGCGCCTTTATCCAACCGATGTAAGCAGGAACCGTGATGTTGCAACCGTGACTTTAGCGCGCCCTGTACCCGTTTGTCAGTTGTCATTGCCTCTAACGATCAGATGTAATCTGAGAAGGAGGGGTCCACAGTAAGAGACTGTGCTGCAGCGATGGAACCAAGTTTGAAATGTTGGCGTAACCATGAAGTAATCTACCAATGGAGTGTGCGTCCATCCTTTTTTTCCCATTCGTCTGTTTTGACCTATTGATAATTCCAGTTTGCAATAACTTCTGAGGAAGAATTCCAATGTTTTAAAAGCTCCCATCGAGATTCCTCAATGGCTTTGGTGCCCTGAGGCTTTCGTTGCCGGACACCTGCCGTCTTAAGAACGCGCTCTTGACGCCATTGAGTCGTTTTGTTTTTGTCGATTGATGAAGGCTGACGGGCCTGACCGCCTCTCACTGTGACCTGCACTGTGTTGTCTTGATGGGGCCATGTGCTATCAATGACCCGTGATGCTCTGAAGTCCTCTTGAAACTGAACCGGGTCTGTAAGGTCAAACGTAGCCCTTGGTTCCCGCCTGATTGGATTAGGTGCTGACGCTACGATCTGCTTCACCCTCGCTGACGATCCGGCGCTATCATATTTTTGAAGAGCTTGACATGGCCGAAAACCCCCTTCTGTCAATTTGCCCAATTCTGCACCAGAGAGGCTCATCATGAGCGCATCTCTTTTCAAACCTGCAATTCGCCGCAGTGAGATCTCTTTGCCCGGAGATGTCACGTTGATGTCGCCGTGACGATGGAACTTGTCTCGATGTAGACTCCACACCATGACGACTGTTGTGCCATTGACATCCGAGCGCCTTCCAACAACCTGTACAATCCATCCGAATCTGTTGGATGATGACGACGTCG
>Ga0209491_10009999_pt1 | contig 11507 bp, 17 predicted proteins | sample BON02_FD_187213 | JGI IMG/M metagenome (GOLD analysis project Ga0209491, IMG submission 187213) | Freshwater microbial communities from Lake Bonney liftoff mats and glacier meltwater in Antarctica - BON-02 (SPAdes) (version 2) | ecosystem: Environmental > Aquatic > Freshwater > Ice > Glacier...
TCTAATCGCCTTCCGCACCCCCTTCTTCCTCGTCGACTTTTGATCTTCATAGCTCACCGTATCTCCTTTCCAGCGAGGCTCTTGCCATGTGAAAACAGCTCGATTTGTCCCAGGGAACATCTTTGCCTGAAATAGCCTCTGAAATAGCCTTGTCTGCTTGAATGTTGGCTTCTTCATTTGCATGTTCTCCTCGATGCGCTTTCACCTTGACCAGAAACGTCACTGCTCCTGCTGTTGTTCTTTTTCGGAGCTCTTTGATTGCATCCAGTAAAATAGCTGCGTCTGGCGCTCCTACTAACGTCGCTTTTCCGCCTTCACCTACCCATTTTAACAGCTTTCAGCAGCGATTGGTCGTCGCACAAATACAGCATAGGTTTTGTCACAGCCGAAGAGTAAATGTCAGATGGAAGCCACTATCAGCATCAAATGATATGGAACACAAAAGCTCACTTTGTTTGCGAATGCAGCAAATAAGTGTGCGCCCATCAGTAGCGCCTTCAAGTGACGTACCGAAGGTAGTACAAAGCCTACTTCAACTTACAAAGTCAATTCAAAAGCAACATAGTATATACCTACGATCATTTGTGGAAGGAGAAAGTCAGTCTGTTGGTCACACAGATCAGGATGACAAGTTACAAGCTATGCTTACTTTGAAGAAAAGGAAAAACGTCGAAATTAATCTTGTACAAGATTAATTCTGGCTTTCTTCACAAGGAACACGTCATTACTGATGGATTTTGGGCAGGAATACAAGTGGTTCCCGGAAGGCAACACAATGGACAGAACTTGTTGTAGAATCATGTGCATTACAAAGGCTGTGTCATGGTGGCAGGTAAACCGTACGTCCGTTCAACTTGGGGAACCCAATGGGAATGACGGTACCAGTGAAGAAAACAACTTCTCAGAATCTTTGGCCCAAAATTCTTTCGAATTAATGAATTTAATAAAACCGCGCGAAAGGCGGTTTTTTGCGGCATCAGCCGCGAAATTTTGAAAACGTGACATTCGTAGCGCGTCGGTTTTTTGGCCATTTTTTTGGTTGATGAACTCCTTCCAAATAGAGGTTTTTTTAGTACACAAGGATTCACTCGCTTCTTGTCAACGGTGTCGTCACAGCGTCGAGCCACGCGCTCTGACGTGTCCTTTCAAACAAAGTAATCTGAGTGCTTGGTCACGTCAAAATCTGTAGGCTTTAGGTAAGGCATTCCCTCTTCGGATGTTGTTTCTTATAAACTGTTTTGGAATTGAAATGGTGCTGTGCGATTTGAATCTCGAGAGGTTTGATTTGACGAAGGGTTTGTTATCTGAAACTTTCCTAATTACTGTTTGGTACAAATTGTGTCGTTGTGATCATTCAGTATTGGAGTTGGAATCATTTTCACCACCAATGAATTGGTAGACAGAATAAGAAACTTCAAATCAAATGCATCCCAGCAAGTTTAAGAAAAATTTGTATGAAAAAAATGCGCCGTAGGCCAGATTTTTAAAAAACAAAATGCGCCGCAGGCAAGACTTATCAAATAAATTACGCCGCAGGCCACATTTTTGGACTAAGTCCTGATGGGTACTCTGTCCTATTGATGTAATATGTAATTTGTATTTCACAAATCACAGCTCAGAATCTTCTTCTTTTAATCGATAAATTAATGAATGAATCATTAATTAATGAATGAATTAATCTTTGGCCGGCCTATAGTACGTTTGTTTTTCCTACTGGACGGTACGTGGACTATCACAGGAATAAAGTGCGCTGCGATCAAAAGACTGATATCGATCATGTGCTCTGGCGATAAAATAGAATTTATCAGCAGGCTAAAGACTCTGGATCTTACTAACCGAAACGGACGTATTTTCTCTTAGCGAGATCAAATTCAGATGCCTATGAATCAAGTGCTGACTGAGGAAGTTGCATCACAACAACAATTGGCAGTGGCAGAAGGCCCATTGCAAAACGTGACTGTAATGTGCGAACAGTGTAATGTTACTTTCGTTTTTACAAAGATTGAGTAACAGTTCTTTCAGGGGAAAAGGATGGCGCACTGAAGTTGAACCAGCGTGATGCCCGGAATGCAGTAAATGGACTCGTGAAAAGCGAGCGGAAGCATCTAGCAAACATCATTTCCAGGATAGTCCTTCTGGGCCTAAATTCAGAACTTAAAAAGTTGCATGGGCTATGTGTGAAAAATGGACAGAAGTTAGAAAAGGTGATGAGAAAAGTGGGATGCAAGCACAAGAAACGCAGCAACGAGAATTAGTTGAAGATACTCCTCGAAAGTTCTCGTGGATCAAATCAGGATTACTGGCGCGAGATTTTTTGTCAGCAGTGGAATACGGCGGCATCCCAGAATTCCTCAGCAGAATCAAAGCTCGAGGGCATGCACTAATGGCGAAATGAGGTCAAGATATCTTGCTAGAGAAAAATAGCAACCAAAAAGATCTCAGTTAATTATCAAGTTGGATACAATGGCAGTGGCAATGGTCCTTGGAATTATGTAAGAGATGGCAGCCGCAAACGAGTGCAACAGGTTATGTTATTTCATGGAATCTTGGACCCGGTGACTTGGTATACATGCGGCACGACCTTACATCGCATAGACCATGCGGAAGAAAGCAGCAATTATACTGCTGCAGGAGATCCGGATTTCCTGAGGAAGCAAGTTCAGAGTTCAGCAAGAATTCAGGCGGAAGTATCCAGAATACGAATATTACATTGCTGCAGGCAGCAATATTGACCTAGTAGCAGATGTGGACGGTGACCAAATACCCAGTGATGGATACAACGACGGAAGAGCGCATATTACAGTAGTCACCTTTCTGCACAAACGTGTGTTTCGCCCCAAAGCACTTGTTGTGAATTGGCATAAACCCCCCCCAAAAAAGGCGCTGGAACACGTGGCCTATCGACGCGTTGTGTCGCTTGATGCGGTGGCGCACGAGAAAGAGCGTATTAGCATTGTTAACATGCATCAAGAAAGAGCGAGACGGCCGGACCTTCAAAGACGTGCAAATAATCATATCATCGAGTCCAGGCGGAAATGCAAAAGTCAGAAGGGCGGCAGAGCATCATGGGAGGGGACTGGAATGCAGCAACGTTGCGTACGGGATATTCCATCTCCACAAAGTCTCATTTTGAGAAAGTAGATAATCAGTTTCAAGAATTTATTCAAAGAACAGGAGGATTACTAATTCAATCTGATGCACATACACGCAAAGATCTCATGGGTAGTGTATCACGTGATGATATCAAAAGTGCAACACTTGACCACATCATCACATGGATTTTTTCAATGATGACACAGTCGAAATGCTGGCACCAAACAGTGCAGTGCATTGGGTAGGAGCGCGTGAGAACAATCATGCGTTGATATCGTGCACAATGCCACGGATGAGCAACTGTTGAGCTATCAAGACCGGGGGCGCGAGACCCTGGAGGCTGAACTGGAGCCATCAAGGCGACAATAATCGATCAAAAGCAAATACTGCACATTCAATCAAAACTTGACGCAATCATGCGCCCAATCGCCCAACAAATCATCATTGACATCAACGATGGAAACTGTATCAAAGAGATGGGTCTCCGGTGTGTGGTTGAAAGTCGAGTTGCGATAGCAGGGATGCTCATGCACAAGAACCCATTAGGGAGAGATAACCGAGCACGGGAACGTGGCCCTCATAAAAGCCAGGAACAGGTAGAAATCTTGAAAAATTTAGCAACATTGATAGCTGCACGAACAACTCGAGCCGGGAAAGCCAGGCCGAGCATGTCTAGCAGTTCTGAATTGCATGGCACAATTTGGACTTTATGGCCATTTCAAGATGACACCGCAAGAAGTGAATAGGGTAGCCAATCTCCCGGAATGGACGACAGCACTAGAAGTGATGATCAAATCTCGACGAGCAGATCTCGCATTTAGAACGACGAAGCAAGAACGGTGGAACCAACGAGCGCAGGATCGACAGGTGCACAGGGATTTCCTGGAAGAGCATCGAGGCACTGGCAAGTTTTCAGGTAAGTATGCACCGCAACCTCAGCAAACAGAACTGATCTGGTCAATGCCGTGGGGTTGCTGGGTAGAGCTCGAAGACAAGGACATGCACTGTAAGGAGTGGGCATGTATAATTTAAAACTTTGCAGAGGAGGAAGCGAACACCTCAGTGCATCAAATCTATGGTCAGCGTGCAACACTCAGCGTTAATTAGAAGCCGGGAGAATGGGACAGTGTACGAGCTTGGATACTGAAAGCGGAATCAGGTTGGCATTAGGTAGAAACAGTAGAGGATTCGCAGAATATGAACACGTTCGCAGCAGGGTCACTAGGAGCGGTCACAACACACCGCATCATGTGGGTACTCTCGGGCCGGTCGGCAGTGGAGCAAATGCGACAGTGGCAGCATGTCTCATAGCAAGCGTTGCAATCAGAGCAGACTCAAACGTTGTGGACGCTGCGCCCAAGAGGGTCGACACAAGAGGGTCTTCCCATTCTCAGCATTTCAAATCAATTGAAACAAAGGAAGGAGGTATGATGGTTATTACAACAACAAAAAACACGCAAATGCATGATATAGTGAAGACGTTGCATGACGGACCAGAAAGCGCTAAAGCAATCCTTTGGAGTGTGTTCCTTGGCTGGGAGAAGAGCTTGAGAAAGCATGGGAAAACTACTATGAAGTACAGGGTTACTTGCCCTTTGCAACATGTGGTAACGATCAGTGTAGAAGCACAGACCTCTGTGTGCTAACATCCACTGCCTTGCCCTCCACCAGTCTTTCGTCCCCTTTGCACACCCCTTTTATGCCTTCTAGTCCGGGCCCCCAGGTGCCAGGCGCGGATTCACCATACTCACCAATGAATTAGGTGCGAGGTGGCATCTTTCCAAGTAGAGGCAATGAAGCAAAACACGGGCTCGTCTGTCTCAAGCGACTGTTGAGCAGATCAGACGAGAGTTAGTCGCCTTCTGTCAGCAATGCTGGCAGTTTACGAATTGCAGGCATAATAAGGGCGAGATAGGCATCCTGCCTTTGATGGGTAAATTTCCGATTGACACGTATAGGACAGCAGAGCATCAAACAGGTCGTTTGAGAAAAGAACTCACCAGCCAGGAGATTATAAAATATGTCGCAATGTGTTTGAAACCAGGTAAAAGCACAGGTCCAAAAAGGTGCCCTAATGAACTCACAAAAACAATGACGTACGAGGAGTTCCAACTTGTGAAAATGTGGGTGAAAGAAATTCTGACAGGAAATACAACTCAACAGCAAGCAACGAACGGTACCATTTCGCAGCTTCACAAAGGTTGCGGCATGAATAAAACGTCGGACCAAGGACCCGTAGTCTTGCTAAACAGCGTGTATCAACTGCTGAACTATGTCATTAATGAACGGTTGAAAAATATTGTCGAACCAGCTAACATCTTAGAACCAGGGCAAGGTGGAGGCAGGCAAGGACGCTGCGTCGGAATTAAGATGCAAAAAGTGCACTTCATCCAACAGGAAGCTCGGAGACAGGGCAAGAGAGTTCATCAAGTTGACATTGACTTTAAGAACGCCTTTAACACTATGTCTCAAGCAGCACTCTGGCAGGTGGATAGGATGTTTGATATTCCAGATGTTGACTTATTGGAGCAGAAATATGAAGGCTTCATGGTTAGGCTGGCCCCAAACAATGAGGAAAAGTGCGACAATCACCTTCAGCACAGGTTTAGCACAAGGTAGTATCACGTCTCCACAGATTTTCAACATTTTCATCGATGCCCTGCTCCGCATGCTTACAGTTACAGGACAGAATGAGGATAATAGTCACGGGCTGCCCATCGGTAAGGATCAGAAAGGAGACAACCAGCGAGATGAGAACGGTTATCAATTCAACAACATAGAGTTCATCGACGATATCTCAATCTATGCTGACGCACCAGAGGGCATGCAAAAGCTGCTAAACGTTGTGCAGGAATTCACGACCTGGTGTGGAATGTAAATCAATGTGAAGAAAACGTATTTGGTGGTAAGAGATAATGATTAAAGGCGTGGAGAGCAAGAGCCAGCACCGCTATTGACAATCAGCAGAGAACCTTTTCAAGCGATGAATCTCGATGATGCGTGCAGATATCTGGGATATTGGGGCACGGGAAATGGCAATATGAAAGCAAGTTGAAGCAACCAAGGAAGTGAAGTGGTCATGCAAAAGATCATTGCAGCACGTGACCTGATCAAATTCCATCCTCTCACACCAGAGCTAGCAACGGAAATGTTCACACGCAAGGGGATGGGAGTCTTCTACTTCTCAGCGGCACTCATTGGGTGGTCTGAAAGTGAATTGAACGACGTGAACGATTGTGAGTCCAAGCCTACAAAAACGCTTGGCACTTGCCACGATCAACAGCAAGTGCTCTCTAATCTTCCCAAAAACACACGCAGGCAAGGAAAGCACACTGCCCATAGTAATACTGACACAGGAGTTGTTGCTGCATGCCGAGAGATACATGCGACTTGAGGATGCGGTCAAAAAAATCCTGCTTTAATCTGCACTTTAGACAGATGGTTATGCGAATCTTTTGCTGAACTCATTGAGGACATGAAACTATGTAAGTGGGATGATGCAACCAGAAAAGTTTGGTCGAGACTAGCAAAAGCACTGCAGCAGAACAACATCTCAGTCACATGGGCAGAGCAGTTGCACAGCAGACTAGCATCAGTGCATACTACTGGAAAATGAGCTGGGCTGCAGCAACTAGATCCATTAGGGAATGCAAAATGAGGATTGAAAGAATCATTGGGTCGCGACTAGATACAGATTGAGAGGTATGGGGTCTCGATCAAACAACATGGAAGCTGATGTGGGCGGGAGAAGTTGCCATGCGAAAGAGCATTCCCGCTCTAAGACAAGCTGGATACAAAAGTATACGAGATTTGCCTAGAATTCAGCAGAGTTATAGAAAGAATGCATTCGTTCGTGGTGATACAACCTGTAATGAGGATATGTGCAACGTCAAACGGCGAGCAAAGAGTTTAGGTGTTAATTCCGGTAGTGCAAGGACTGTCACGGAAACAGCGACAGCTTATGCAACAGTACTTTGCACTAGTGGATTGGCAAGGACTCAAGCTGCCGTCAGCCGAGAGGAAACAACGAGACAGTTTTGAAAGTTTTGGAAGCTCAGTCGAAATGTGGAAAGACTGGATACGTCTCAAAAAAGAACTCGCAATACTTGGCGAAGAGCTGCCTCCAGCGGAATTGTTACCAGCCAAGCGCAAGGAACAGAGTCCAGATCCAACAAAGAGGGACGCAGGCACAGAGGAGTTCGGACGAAGAGTATTAGCATGGGGCAACATGTTTGGAGCTGTTGTCATGTCTACTGACACTTTTGGAAAGTTTTGACAAAAACAATCTAGAGATGGGGACAGACAGTGTGCCACTGTGGCAAGGCAAATGCATCAAAAGACGGTGCAGCACTACTGGGTCAGCATAGTCAAGCAATCGGTCACGGGGGAGGGTTGTCCCACACTCAGAGACACGTTAATTCAGCCGATGGAGGCGGTTGTGAATCAACCCATGTTTCTAACACGGGAACGGGCAATGTTAGGGAAGCGATTGGCGAGCATACAACGCAATAAAACGCAAAGGTTAAGGGTATCATCAACAAAGACCGTCAAGTGGCGCCTAAACGGATGCCACTTGACGCGCGCGCTGTGCGGTGAACACATGTAACATGAGGGGGCGTTTTGTAGAATCAGTGAAGAATGCACGGTGTTCGGTGAGCCTGTAAGAGGCGGGAAATGGACTTGAAAGCATAATTGAGTTTCAGGTCCCCATCAAAGAACGCAGCCAGCGAGAGTATGAGGACAAATGGCAAGAATGGTAGATTTGGACACATGAAAAGCTAGCGACAAGAGTGATGAAGAATGACCAGCAGCTGGTTACTACCAGCTAGGTGGTGGCCTGACACGTTGCCAGAGATTGAACTTGAAAGTGAAGGATGGTGGCAAAGGCCACACACGCGAGTGAGGTGCAGGCAGTGTAAATGTAGCTTAGTTGAGAATCTTAGCCTTAGAAGTAACAAGTGTCATGGGTGTAAGAAGCAAATGATGACCAAGGGTAAAAGAATGGACGGCAAAGTTTTCACCAATGCCGATCCACGGTATGCAAGGAAACTCGATTATCCACAAGGAGTTGACGCGACAATGCTGATGCAGCAGGTTAGAGAAGTCATGATGGTCATTCAAGAGATGGCAGACGAATCATGTTGGATCTGACTAACGTTGGAGCAGCCTGAGATGGGGTTTTCGCTACGGTCGGAATTTGAGAATAAGAATCACGGTGAATCTGGAAGTTCGAAACAATGGAATGACTAGCGTACTGATCAAGCCACATATCTTTGGCGCCTATCATCACAGGTTTCATTCGAAACACGAAAAGGGAACTCTACGATGAGAAGCTCGATGATGTGCTTGAATTGCTAGCTTTGGAATGGTGCAAAGACAAGGACACCAGAACACAGGGGCACCAGTTGAACATCGGTCCACTTCACCTAGGAAATGCGCTCAGCACGAATGGTCCAGCACGGGGTTAACGGCAAATGCAGTGGGAAGTGCCTTGCAAACCCTTTGCTGTTGATGACCCTTTACTTCTGATGGCACGAGAAGTGCGTGTAAAAAATCGGCATAAATTGGTTTTTAGATCAAGACATACCGTCACATCCCAAAAGGAGGGTATGTTAGAATCCTAGAAGAGTCATTATCCTGAGAAGTACGCCTTGGGAAAACAAGAATAAGAACTACAGAGGGCCTCACTACATGCATGGAGCCGCACAGAGGGTGGATAATCGCGAGCAGCAGTCGGGTTTTTTTACGAAAGTGATCGTTGGACCGAGAACAAGACTGATCACGTTCATCCAAGAGGAAATTAAGCGAATGGAAGAAAAGGAAGAAGCTGGGCATAGATCACCAACATTGTCAATACTTAAAAAAAGTAGCAGTACAAAGTGTGACGTGAGGAAGAGGGCTCCAGCTCAAATTGGCCTGAATTGGCTGCGTTTTCACTGGCGCTTCATGACACGCTGATAGAGGAGCTGTTGCTATATTTGTGTGACAACCAGTCATTGTTGAAGCCTTCTGAGGCAGTCAATAGGTGGATTGGTGAAGGTAGAAAGGCAACGTTGGTGGGGGCACCTGACCAAGACAATTTGGCAGCAACCATCGAGATACTACGAAAGAGGATTGCAGCGGGGACAGCCACCTTCTTGGTCACCTGAGTGACAGTGCGTCGAGAAGAACCAGCGAATGAGGAAGACGACATTCTGACGGACAAGGGTATTTCAGATCCGAAGGTAGGCGAAGAGTGGTGCCAACGGACGAATCGAGCAGTCTTCACGTGGGGAAAACTTGAACCGTGGCGCAAGGCAGGGAAAGTAACTAATCAAGATCGTCATTCGACATTTAATAATAGCGTGAGGAATGTAATACGAAGAGGGGTAGCGGAGAATGAGGTGCAAAAACATGAAGAGAGGCTTATAGGTGCTTGGGGACAAATGGGCACGCTCAGGCGACGATATGAAAAATGGTGTAAAGGTGATGACATAGAGGACTGCACTTACAAGAAACAATACGAGGCATCATACCAAAGCACGGTGAATGTCTTGCAACAGAACACTTAGATTGATGACAGAAAATTCTTGAAATCATGTGTGCGAGATACGGCAGAGCAAGACGATATCAATCACCCTGCATATGGCACGTGGACGGCAGACTTCATGTAATGGCAAAATGGAAGCAGGGCGTTTGTTAGGGAAATATTTGAACGACCCGCGTGTCTCTTCGAGACATAAAAGAGAAATGATGGCAATTGCAGGGATCATTCCGGTAGCCAAATAGCTTGCAAAAATCAAACGGCGATCAGATGTAGACTACAGATTATGCAGTAGGCGCGAGAACAACCCGGTGCGAGCACTGAAAATTTGCAGGATGGGACGTATGGGCACATCAGCAGTGCCTCTGCGATGGAATGGCGACAATCGTCACGGTTGCCAACCACTTCATCAGGAGATATCTGTATGCCAGCATGCAAGATGCACAAACACCAGCGAGTAAGCCCAGGTTTGTCACACCTCATAAAGAGACTCGGTAGTATGAACATGTTGTGGCAGGAGGAAGAGTTTGAGCAGGTATGCAGCAAAGAATAGCTGACGGAAAAGGCAGCCGGAATTGCAATACCGATCTCTGTGAAAGAGCAAGAAAGGGAACGCCATGATTTTGATCCAACAATGTTTTATGTAAATCGTTTTTGGAATCAGAGGCCGGATGGCAGGTGATTGACAAGAATCATCGAACATTAAACATCCTAAAGTTTAAACAGTCATCTGGCAGAAATGAGGATCTTCTGGGGGTAAAGGAAGATGAGGCTAATGAGCAACACACAAGTATCGTCAAGGCGCTCAAAGCGGCTACCCCGGAATGGACATTTGAGCAGATGAATTTTGTGGCAAGGTGGTGTGGGGGAGTAGTGGAAGACGATTTCTATAACAAGCTCGAAAGGCTCAGTGTACAAGCAGGAAAGAAAACCAAGATTCTGGCGGCGCATGTGCGACGCATATGCAAAGCGCATGACACAGTAATCCGATCCTACTATCAGCAAATAAATGGGTCGGGTCGTCTGGCCCGGGGGCTAACGCGACTACGTCGATGGAGAACCTCGGAGAACAGGTGTATGTGTTAAGAACTCACAATCCCCTTGTCATCTGCTGCTGAAGAAAAGTGAAGATGGGGCAAAGCTCGAGTAAAATGAGCAAACCAACAGCGTCACAAATAGAAGACACAGCACAAGTGTCAGAACAGTTCAATATTTTGGATACTGCCAAGAAACTATACTCAGGTAAAAGTAATAGTTGAATCGCTGCGGTGATAACGACCAAATTGCAAACAGGGACTTAGAGCTGAAATTCATTTCTATCAGAACAGCAAAGGCAGAAGAGGAAAAGGTAAAAACACGCACGCAGGTTCAAAGATCGGGTTTCCGTGATTCAGCAAGAGTGAAACAATTGAGACAAATTGGAGCAGGTATGGTCCAAGACTCAAAAGCGACAACTTCAGGAGCCGGGGTTGCCAGTGCAGGCTGCAAGACAGAGACGCAGTGCAAGGGCAGAGTGAGAGCTGACAGCATGTCGTCGCTCATCGTCGTCGCAGCCGGAGGAAGGCGCGGCTCGCTCGGGGTGGGATTCGAGAACGTGAGGCGTCCTTGGGTCATGAAATGAGGGGCCCCTCAGGGACTGGGCGTGGTAGCGTCTCAATGGCTGGGGGGCTGTACAACCAAGGCTCGGGGAAGGGGAATGGGGTGCCAATCGGAGGGGCCATTGCTTTCCATGACCGCCATGTTTTTTTTAAGATTTACTTATGAAGGGAGGTTGCTAGCCAATATCCGTTCTGTGTACTCATATACATGAATTCTTATATATTTCACATTTATTTCATTTATAATATTTTTTCCTCAAAAACGCATTTAATATTTATTTTTGTACATGCTT
>Ga0209491_10010007_pt1 | contig 11494 bp, 10 predicted proteins | sample BON02_FD_187213 | JGI IMG/M metagenome (GOLD analysis project Ga0209491, IMG submission 187213) | Freshwater microbial communities from Lake Bonney liftoff mats and glacier meltwater in Antarctica - BON-02 (SPAdes) (version 2) | ecosystem: Environmental > Aquatic > Freshwater > Ice > Glacier...
CAATCTGAAGATTATATCTCCCGGGTTCGACTCCCGGGAGATATAATCTTCAGATTAAGATTACATCAAATACAACGTGCCTTTTCGCGAAGAGTCGTGCAGAAGCAGCTGCATTTACAGCGGTCCATTACACAGTCACAGCCGTGATGCCGTCAGCCAGCATCCGTCCACCCGCGCTTGTGCGGAGTCAATCCAGCTGATCTATAGCGGGCGCGCATTACAAGCACTGAGCGACCTCGCTCGGCAATTTCAGTGCCACCCTATTTTTTGGCGGGAATTCTTGGGTATATATGATATATGTACATATATATATATATATGAATATATATATATATATATTTATATATATATATATATATTTATATATATATATATATATTTTTTTTTATATAAATATATATATAAATATATATATAAATATATATATAAATATACATATATACCAATTCCATGAAATCAAAATACTGCACTATTCAAAATGCTAATTAGACATGCCAAACAAGTACGCTCCAAAAATGCCGTGTACTAAAACGTAAAGTCGAACAGGGAGTGTGCCGGTTCCGTGAAAATTGAATTAAGTGAAAGAGCGAGCTTGACATGAACGCCAATGTCGTCAAATCAAATCATTACAGCCATCAAATTAACCAAAATACAGTCCAACCCAAATTTACAATGGATCTAATTTTGTTCCAAAAGTAATGCGATCATACGAAAATGATGTGACGATACAATTCATATTTGGGAATCTTGGTTGACCCCAGATGTACATCTGCACAAATATGAACAGAATTATGTAAACATATTGTACAATTAGATGTCTTTCAGGTGTACATACAAAACAAACACGCGAAGACCCACAAACTTACAGAATGAAACAGGACAAATGCAAAAAACAACTTCACACCAACTTTCAAACGCACCCGCGCGACTGCGCGCACATGTGCACACGCTGTCACACATGCATTAACACTCACTCACACACGCACACACACACACACGCAGTGACACACACAAACATACACACACACACAGGCACACGCACACGCACACGCATACACATACACGTACACACGCACACACATGCACTTGCACGCATGCATACACATGCACACACACACAAACGCACACACACACACGCACACACACACAGAGAGAGAGAGAGACACATACACGTGTGTGTATCAGAGAGAGACAGAAGAAAAATGTGTGCGTGTATGTGTGTAGTGAGTCTGTACATGTGCGTGAGTGTGCGTGTGTGTGTGCGTGTGTGTGTGAAAGTGTGTGTGTGTGTGTGTGTGTACGATTGTGCCTGCCTGTGATCGTGTGTGTGTGTGTGCATGCGTGCGCGCGCGCGTGCGTGCATATGTGCGTGCATGTGCTTGTGTATGCGTGCGAGAGTGCGTGCGTTTGTGCGTGCGCGCGTCTGTGCGTTTTCGTGCGTGCGTGCATGGTTCACCTAGTGTCTGGGCGAGCTCGCCCCCGCGGGCGCTGGTGCCGCCCCGTGCGATGTTGATGGAGCCCAGTGCAGTAAAGTGGATAAAAAAATACAGAGAGGCTTGTTACATGGGCAAGTGCGCCTGCACGCCGACAAATGCACAGTGCAAAATGTAGCCATGACCCTGGCGCAACAATCATGACAGCTCCAGAAGAGGCTGTTAGCTACATGCAGCTGCAGCTGCATTCGCTACCAGTAAAAAAGTGGCGCAAACGCAAATCCGTGGGTGGAAATAGGCACCTGCAGGATGCAAAAAAGCACGCCCGACAAATTTTGCTGCATGAAGTGGCAGGAGGCGGGCTGGCGAACCATCGCTACAGAGGGGCCACCTGCTTCTGCCCGCTCCTTCACCCTTTCAGCCGCGTTCTGGCTCGAAATGGTGTGTGTGTCAAGGGTACCGAGACTCGGCCAGATTACTTGGCGAATCGTGTTGACCAAAAAATGAGGGTCACTTGCGAAAAAATTGCACCAAAATCGAGAAATAGCCGGCGATAGTGCGGTGGGGGTGTGGGTACATATGGAACGTTGCCTCCAGGCACGAATTGACTCAGTCCTGAAACTAAATACAAACGCTCAAGGATTGCCTGTGCTATCACACCTAGTGCGCTCAGCTCGACAAACCTTGAATCTAAATTGTTGGAGCTTACTGCGCAATCTCCAATTAGAGAGTCCCGGTACCCTCATTTCTGTCAATTTTCAACACTTTTCGATTTTTCCGAAAAAAACCCCAAATCTTGGGGTGTTTGCAAAAAACCTCAGCAAGGTTTGTTTGCGGAAATTGTCTCTGTTTTGCTCACCTGTTTCTCCCAGTTGGGCTGAAAGAGACCTAATTAAATTGTTGTTTAGTTGGTACAAAACTTATCATAGATCTCTTTTGGCAGGCACTTGTAAAAGTAATACTGCGGACATTGGAAAGAGATGAATTGAACTAGACCCAGACGAGTGTGAACGGAGGGGTGCATGTGGCTTTTTAGATTTGTATATGTAATGTTGATTCGGATCTGCGTAGGAATTCGTACGCAAGCAAATCTGTCTAAAGGATAGTACAAAAATCTATTCATTCATTTGATGAATTGAAGCACTCAAGCGCAAACCTTTTAAGAGTTAACATAGATGGGAAAAAGTGAATGGGTCATTTTTTCCAGGCCAAATCAGAAAGTAAAGTCATTGCATACAAGAAGCCAACAAAATAACGAGGGGCAATTGTTGAATTAGGCAAACGGGATTAGACTTGCCCACACAATTTAAATAATATGTAAATAAATGATTCATCATTTTCGGCATTAAATGAATTGTGCCGTTCTCAACAAAAAGATGTGATTTGAAATTTAAATCGATTGGCCTTTCGACAAGAAAACGGTACGGCCCATCGAGTACAACTCTTATCATAGCGCAGTTGGTAGAAACGGAGACTAGTGGCCTGATGGACTTTGGTTCGACTCCCGGTTATGCACCGTGTTCTTGGTGACTTTTTTTGTTTGGCCTCCATACCAGGTGAGTACACAGTGTCTCAGAAGTAGTAAGTGACTGACAAGGGGTGGGAGGCGTCCTAGATGTGAGAATTTCTGTGCAATGCACTCACAGTGCTTGCCAAAAACAGTGCTCCTGAACGGGTTCAGAAACGGTCCGAATTTGGCCGCAAATAGAACAGAATACGTTTTGCTGACAACCTGATATGGAAATTCCATCTTTTTCTCAGCAAACCGGGCTCGGCCCAGTTTGCAAAACTTACCGTTAAATGGGTTTACGGAATGGAATTTCCTTTGTAAGAAGGAAAAAGCATATCAGAATCGGGAATAAATTTGATTGTGTGGAGGGGGTTATGAACGCACTCCACACAAACGATTGGAAAACTCGCCCTTTTTGAGAAATTTTTTCATGGCCGAAAGGAAGAGGCGAGGACAGGGTGAAGTAATGTGGACAGAGTACCACAAAATATCAGAAGCAAATCATATAGCTTGGATCAATCTGATTCAGAGTAACACAATAGAGTAACACAACGCATTGCGCTAAGTTGGGACCAATGAAGGTGCAAGAAAGATACATTGATACCTCCAACGCTCAAATGACCTCTCCAGGCCTCTTTGAGGGCTTTTCCTTTCGCGGTTTGAAAATCTGAAGGGGGGGGATTCATGAATCCAATCCAGAGCCCAAAGGAAAGATCACAGTAAAACGGAGTTCGGAAAGAAGAATTCCGAGGAATAGTCCGGAGAATCAGAGATTTTTTACTGGAGCAAATTTAGTCCTGCGACCAGCGTGATCTCCTCCGTGAGCGGAATCCGCTGAAATGAGTTTTGCCCATTTCACGAGATTAATAAGGGTGGACCTGAACCCTCCGAAAAAGAAATTCACGAGATTTTAGGTTCGAAACGTGAGGATCGATTTCCGGATCCTTTTTTTGATTTGGTACAAAATACAAGTTTGGATTGTTTTTCGTACCTGCTTCGCCTCTGCAATTTCTGTAAGGCCCCGCGGGACATGCGAAAGTTCCCGCAGAAGTGCCAGAAGATAGCCGGGTGTTGAGGGCGCGCTGTTTATGGTTCCAGACCTCCAATTGCCTCGACACCTGGCGCATCCTCTCCGGAATGACCCAGTCTAGACAATTTCCCGAGTCAACCATGGTCTGACGCAACTTGCCCCTGTACCACCTCTTGAAGTGCTTACTTCCGCTTTGTCACGCTCTTTTTGTTGAAAAAGACAAGACAAAGTACTAGAAGCAGTGTTACAGGCCCGGGCACGTTGCGTCAGACCATGGTTGACTCGTGATATTGTCTAGTCCGGGTCGTTCCGGAGGGGATGAGCCAGTCGGCGAGGCAATTGGAGGTCGAGAACCATAAACGGCGCACTCTTAGCACCCGGCTATCTTCTGGCACTTCTGCGGGAACTTTCGAAGTGTCCGCGGGCCCTTACATAAATTTCTGTTATGAAGCAGGCACGAAAAATGAACCTGACATTTTTTTGTACCAGTTCAAAAAAAGGGTCAGAAAATCGATACTCACGTTTCGAACCTAAGATGTCGTGAATTTCTTTTTCGAGGGGTTCAGGTCCACCTTTCAGGGATTGATAAAATAATGGTCTTACTTTGAAAAAGTCTCTCAGAATTCGAATTCTGACGCCGGTTGCAAGACTAAAATAATTCCATGTCAGGTTGTCAGCAAAACGTATTCTATTCTATTTTTGACCAAATTCGGACTGTTTTCAAACCCGTTCAGGGGCCGTGCTCGATGAACGTGCGGAATGAACCTGTTCAAGAATTCTTTTGTGTAGTAAAACGTGAAACCCCCCCCCGGGGGTATGGAGGTGGAAACTTTGTGAGTTTCAACATAGAAAAAGCATATCAGTTTCGGGAATAAATTTGATTGTGTGGAGGGGGTAAAATTTGCTCCAATAAAAAGTCTCCGATTCTCCGAACTTTTTCTTGGAATTCTTCTTTCCGAATTCCGTTTTACAGTGTTCTTTCCTCTGGGCAGTGGATTCATGAATCCCCCCCCTTCAGTTTTTTCAAACCGCGAAAGGAAAAGCCCCCAAAGAGGCCTAGGGCGGTCACTTGCGCGGATGAGGCATCAATGTAACTTTTCTGCACCCCCATGAGCCCCAACATAGCGTAATGCGTTGTCTTACTCTGAATCAGATTGATCCTGTATAATTTGTATCCGATCTTTAATGGTCCTTTGTCCACATTACTCCACTCAGTCCTCGCCTCTTCCTATCCGCTGTGACAAGATTTCTCGAAAAGGGCAAGTTTTCCGATCGTTTGTGTTGATTGGTTTGATGGGAAAGCTGTTTGAGGTGTAATAAAATCCTGAGAATTCGAAGGAAATTTGAGGTGTAGTAAAATGCTGAGAATATGGAGGGAAAATTCGCTGAAAAAAGTTTTGTCCTTTTCACGAGAATACTGGGTTTACTTTGACATTACTTGAAAAAGATCCTCAGAATTCGAATTCTGAGGAGAGTTCGGAAAATCGAGAGAATTTTTCTGTGAGCAAATTTAGTCCTGCGACCGGCGTCACATGAGGAGAGTTCGGAAAATCAAGAGACTTTTTATGCGAGCAATTTGATCCTGCAACCGGTTCCTCACGTTCATCGTGCATGGCCCCTAAACTGGCTCGAAATCAGTTCGAATTTGGCTGAAAATAGAATAGAATACGTTTTGCTGACATCCTGAGATGGAACTTTTCCTATTAAGGCAGGGTTGGATATTTTCGAAACGAACGTGCGTATTCAGTGGAATCCAGTTTACAACGCATTTCATCGAATTCGTTGTTGTGGAAACGAAACAAATTGATAGTAGCAATTCAAACGTGATCTTGACACGGCAAACCTGCAGCCAGCGCTCAGGCATGGCTGCGGGAGGCAAACGCCGAGTGATAGCATTTTATTCTCCCGTACGAATTTGCTACATGTTCCTTATGTCAAAATGTAGAGAAAAGTCAGATCTAGGTCTGTGCATGACTTTGGTACTTGCAAAGAGAATGCCACTGCGCAGTGCTGACTTCCGATGAATCTTGCGGCCAAACACGTTTTAAAACCGGAAGTTGGCACTGCGCAGTGGCATTCTCTTTGCAAGTACCAAAGTCATGCACAGACCTAGATCCGACTCTCTTCTACATTTCGATATTAGGAACACATAGAAAATTTGTACGGAAAAATAAAATGCTAGCGCTCGGCGTTCGCCTCCACAGCCATGCCCGAGCGCTGGCCGCAGGTTTGCCGCCTCAAGATCACGTTTGAATCACTACGAACAATTTGTTTCGTTTGCATAACAAAGAATTCGATGAAATACGTTGTAAACTTGATTCTTCTGAATACGCACGTTCGTTTCGAAAATACCCAACCCTTCCTTAAGGGCGGACCTGAACCCCTCGAAAAAGAAATCAACAAGATTTTAGGTTCGAAACGTGAGGTTCGACTTTTGGACCCTTTTTTTGATTTGGTACAAAATACTACTTTGGTTCGTTTTTCGTACCTGCTTCGCCTCTGCAATATCTGTAAGGCCCCGCTGGACATGCGGAAGTTCCCGCAGAAGTGCCAGAAGATAGCCGGGTGTTGAGGGTGCGCCGTTTATGTACACAACCTCAGATCGCTTCGACACCTGGCTCATCCTCTCTGAAACAACCAAAGGTTCGACTTTTGGACCCTTTTTTTGATTTGGTACAAAATACTACTTTGGTTCGTTTTCCGTACCTGCTTCGCCTCTGCAATATCTGTAAGGCCCCGCTGGACATGCGGAAGTTCCCGCAGAAGTGCCAGAAGATAGCCGGGTGTTGAGGGCGCGCCGTTTATGTACACAACCTCAGATCGCTTCGACACCTGGCTCATCCTCTCTGAAACAACCTGGTCTAGACAATATCACGAGTCAACCATGGTCTGACGCAACGTGCCCCTGTACTACCTCTTGAAGTGCTTACTTCCGCTTTGTCACGCTCTTTTTGTTGAAAAAGACAAGACAAAGTACCAGAAGTAGTGTTACAAAGGCACGTTGCGTCAGACAATGGTTGACTCGTGATATTGTCTGGACTGGGTCGTTGCGGAGGGGATGAGCCAGGTTTCGAGGCGATCGGAGGTTGCGTACATACACGGCGCACCCTCAACACCCGGCTATCTTCTGGCACTTCTGCGGGAACTTTCGCAGTGTCCGCGGGCCCTTACAGAAATTACCGTTTTGCAGCAGGTACGAAAAATGAACCTGACACGTTTTTTGTACCAGTTCAAAAAAAGGGTTGGAAAATCGATCCTCACATTTCGAACCTAAGATCTCGTGAATTTCTTTTTCAAGGCGTCCAGGTCCACCCTTAAACGGGCTCCGGTTCGCAAAAGTTACCGTTAAGGCAGGGTTTGGTATTTTGGAAACAAACGTGCGTATTCAGTGGAATCCAGTTTACACGGTATTTCATCGAATTCGTTGTTGTGGAAACGAAACAAATTGTTAGTAGCAATTCAAACGTGATCTTGACTCGGCAAACCTGCGGCCAGTGGTCGGGTGTGGCTGCGGTAAGCAAACGCCGAGTGATAGCATTTTATTTTTCCGTACGAATTTGCTAAATGTTCCTAATATCGAAATGTAGAGGAAAGTCGGATCTAGGTCTGTGCATGACTTTGGTACTTGCAAAGAGAATGCCGCCGCGCAGTGCCAACTTCCATCAGTTCTTGCGACCAAACACGTTTAAAAATCAGATGTGAGCACTGCGCAGTGGCATTCTTTTTGCAAGTACCAAAGTCATGCACAGACCTAGCCTGAGATCTGACTATCCTTTACATTTCGACATTAGGAACGTACAGCAAATTCGTACGGAAAAATAAAATGCTATCGCTCGGCGTTTGTTTCCTGCAGCCATGCCTGAACGCTGGCCGCAGGTTTGCTGCATCAAGATCACGTTTGAATTACAACTATCAATTTGTTTCGTTTCCAACAACAACGAATTCGATGAAATACCGTGTAAACTTGATTCTTCTGAATACGCATGTTCGTTTCGAAAACCCAACTCTGTCATTCAATGGGTTTATTATGGAATGGAATTTCCTCAGGAATAACTTATAACACCGGTCGCAGGACTGTTTTTAATAACGCGCCTTGGTTTTGAAGAGATTTTCAAAACGCAAGGAATTTTCAAAATTCGCCGGTTACTTGCAATCACTTCTTCAAAATATAGAAAGAAAGAAAGAAAGAAACAAATTTAAATTGACATGTCAACTTACGTAAAAATTATTCGAAACCTCCTCGGGCTGATGTAACCTCCTTGGTTGATATTGGTTGACCAAATTTGAACAGTTCTTTTCGAAAGAGAACAAAAGCCCCCACTTAAAGCCCCCAAAAAATTTCGGGATTTTGAAAATTCCTTGGGGTTTTCGAGCTCAACAGAGTTGAACCCGTAACACGAGAATACTCGCAGTACTCCTACATTACTTGAAAACGTTCCTTGATTTTGAAAATTCCTTGCGTTTTGAAAATCTTTTCAAAACCAAGACGCGTTAAAAACAGTCCTGCGACTGGCGTAAGGAAAAGGCATATCTCAGAAACTGGAATAAGTTGGATTGGGTGGAGGGGGTGAGGATGAAACTAGGTAATAAATGTAGTAAAAAGTGTTGTAAAAACACTTTAAACAGTAACGTGTTTGTGTCGACATGGACTTTTGTTCGCGGGTTTATGGAAAATACATTTATTCAATATTGCATGCAAATAGCTCATTTTGAAGCTCTACTCTTGAACAATTTTATCACAAATTTAAATTATGTTTGAAAATCGAAAATCATGTTGATACCTAGCGCTGTCCACACATTCCATGTTACAGCCCGTTCCCTGGAAGATGAGACTCGAAATGGTGAAAGCAATACACATCGAAATCCTGAATGGTGGGGAGATTAGGTTTAGAAGTTGGTGAACTGAATTTCTTGCTTTCTTTCTCTCTTGGGTTTCGAAGACCCAACCTAATCACTGGACTAAGCGGATGACGACCACCCGATTAGCCACTTAGGACCCAAGAACCTGTCCCGGACAGGAGGACCGGAGCATTTCCTAGTTTACGGTAGACCTAATCAAATCCCCAACCTAGTGGGTAAAACAGATAACAATGTTGGTGGGCTGGCATGTATCCTCGGGCTAACCAATTTCTACAATTAATCTCCCTAACTACCAAGAAAAGTAAAATCTCCCCACCATTCAGGATTTCGATTTTCATTTCTTTCACCATTTCGAGTTTCACCTTCCAGAGAACGGCGCACTTTGAAGTATACATTTTTGCTTGCTATACAACCTGGTACCAAGTTTCAATTTTGTGGTACAAAACTTGTTTTTGAAAAACACCCTTTTGCGATTGTGATTTCAGAATCGGTGGGGGTGGTAAAAAACGACCTAAATTGGTTGAATGAATCTTTTCAGTACTGAGGGTTCTTGGCTTTGACGCGGAGTGACGGATCATCAGAATCATCATTTTCGGCCTCCGCCGAGGGGATGGGAGCTGAGGAAAAAAGGGAAAAACAAAAATTATTCCTGGTACTCAGCCAAAGGCCCGGACCGGATGGCCCAAACGCCTCAGGCTGGTACAGGCGACTCCGTTAGCTGATTTCGCCGTTCTCGATGTTCAACTCTGTTCAACAATAACAACTATTTTCTCGTGGGTGGACAATTTTGCTTTCAACTATTATTCATGACCTAGATTCTAGGACTACTGCCAAATATTCACAGGTCTTACATTTTGACAGGTCTTACATTTTGAATATTTGGCAGCATCCTACTGCCGGATACAAGCTGACATACCGATGTCATCTGCATGGCTAGGACCATCCTACTGCCGGATACATGCTGACATACCGATGTCATCTGCAGGATTAACCTGTGACGAACCAGAAAGCCCCGAGACCAGTCTGTAGTACTCTTGGCAACGAGCCTGGCGAACATCATCAATAACCGCGCAAGACCATGCGTGATTCCCCCCCCTCTCCTCCCCTCATTCGGACTTCTCAAAGCCATGAGCACACCTTCATTCCTGGCAGTCACAGGACTCCCAGTCGGACACAGATCGGCCCAGGCTTCCTGAGACCGCAGACCACACCAGCTGCTAACAAGTCAACAGACAAGCAGACACGCTCACCTGCTTTGACTTACGCAAAAAATCCACTGGAGAACAGAAAACAAATAGCAGCGAGCAGCCTGGGACTAGGCCGCTTTGAAATTGAGCCTCGATTTTCAAGTGCGCCGTCGCTTGCAGGTGTAAGCTCCGAGTCCAGTCGAGACGCTAGGTCATCCAAGTCATGTACGGTCAACCGAAGAACACAGAATATTCTCAACACTCCAACAACCTCTGGATCGAAATTCTATGCCTCCATCATCAAATCTGCTGTAGAAAAGGTGCAAAACGAACGTCGTCTGAAGAATCGTGAAGACGTGTTCGTCAACGAGCTTTTGCGAAAAGAAAGAAAGAAGGCAGACAAGTCTCCGAGTCGTACAATTTCAAATTTTGAGCAGCCTGAGCCCCCGACACATGAACTGCGCATAATTGTTGGATTAGCCCTATTTCCCATTGCCCTCTTGATTGTCTGTCTTCTCATTTCAACTTCGATGTGTCGTGACGAGTACGATTGCGATTTGCACACCACGCCGATGATCACTGCAAGCACCTTTGGATTTTCCCTGGAACGTTTGGAAATGACCGAAGGTGCCGATATAATCAGGAATTTTGGCTGGATCGCAGCTTGGTTGCAAGTAATCGTGCTTCCGTATATTTTTCCCACGCCTTTCAGCCTCATACTGAAGGAATTTCAAGCGTCAGACAAATTCCAGAAAATGAGTGTTTGTGTGTGTGTCTGTGTAGGATCCTATGTGTGTGTGTACATACGTGGAAATCACACGTCTAGTCCAAGTATATGAACTTGTGACAGATCCGAGTCTCTCTTGAGTCTTTAAAGTCGACTTCGCTTGATTAAGTGTGCCAGTGTGCCAAATCATAGAGCGCATCTATGCGCAGAAAGGAGCGTGTAGTCTATGCGAGTGCAGAGACTCCGAGGCATAGGGGTACCTTTTGGGATCCCAGCATTACCGCTGTGTCACAGTCGTTTGGTAGTAAACTGGTCCAATAAACATCCAAATTTAATCACCATTCAAGCCGTTCTCTTCTAGGAACTTGATGCGACAGAGAAAAGCGGATAGGATTGAAGATGCAGTCACAGAGCTAAATGAGTCCGAAAATTTACCAGTCAGGTCTCGGGGCATTGTCCAAACAATCATACAACCTCAATGGACTCCAATCTGACATGATGATGCATCTCATGAAACTCATTTTTGCCAAATCGAGGTCGTAACTCAAACTTCATCTAAACACAGCAACCTTGTGGCCAGCACGCGAGCATGGCTACGGAAAGCAAACACGAAGCGCTTGATTGATGATGATTGCTTTTATTACTATAAAAAGTAGTTTAGTACCCTTGATTGAGGGTCTATGCGCTCAAATCTATTTTAGATTTGAGATATCGGTGGTTTGCTAACATCTTCTTCTTTTCTTTTTT
>Ga0209491_10010009_pt1 | contig 11491 bp, 8 predicted proteins | sample BON02_FD_187213 | JGI IMG/M metagenome (GOLD analysis project Ga0209491, IMG submission 187213) | Freshwater microbial communities from Lake Bonney liftoff mats and glacier meltwater in Antarctica - BON-02 (SPAdes) (version 2) | ecosystem: Environmental > Aquatic > Freshwater > Ice > Glacier...
CACCGCGCCGTGCGGCCTTGGCCGCCGTATCCAGTTGATTGCCCACCGCATCGATTACTAAATCCGCCCCCAGATTTGTGATTTCACGCACGCGGGCGATCAGATCTTCCTGGGCCACATTAATCACGGCGTCAACGCCGATTTCCTGGGCAAATTCCAGCCGGTACTTTGCGATATCGGCGACGATAATTTTACCGGCGCCCAGCGTGCGGTACAGCAAGGCAAAGAGCAACCCCATTGGCCCGGCGCCGATGATCAGCACATTGTCGCCGGCCTGGATCGGCGCGCGTTTGGCGGCGCCGACAACACACGAGAGCGGCTCGAAGAAGACAGCGTCATCGCGTGGCACTTCGTCGCCAATTTTAAAGAGCCCGCGGGCGGGTAGGCGCACATAGGGCGCAAACGCGCCATCGAGCGTGGTGCCAATCGTCTGGTAGTTGCTGCATTGATTGTCTAGCCCGCGCCGGCAGTAGGCGCATTGGCCGCAAGTGAGGCGGGGCGCGATCACCACGCGGTCGCCCGGCTGCATAGCGGTCACGCGGGCACCGACGGTCTCGACAATCCCAATCCCTTCATGGCCAATCGTGATGCCAGGCGTCGCCTTGTGGGCCGGCGGAGTCGCGAGGATGTTTAGATCGGTGCCGCAAATGCCACAGGCGGCAATTTTAACCACCACGTCATCCGGCTGCTGGGGTTGTGGACGCGGTCGCGCCATATATTCTAAAACGCCGTTGCCTTGAAAAATGGGGACCTGCATCGTGTGTATCCTATTCAGTGTAAGTGGTTTGCGACGGTAAACAATGCCGGTTAAATAACGGGAGACTAGCGATTGGAGATTATAAGGCAACAATCTCCAATCGCTAGTCTCCCGTCATTTAACCGCGGCTCCTAACTGCAATAATGCGCTGGCCGTCTGGTCGTCGGTACAGAGCACATTTAGAATGCCCGTGCGCAGCGCGCCGAAAATGGCCTGGACTTTGGCCTCGCCCATCGCCACCGCCATCGTTAATGGCAATTGTTTGAGCTCGGCCAGGCGAATGCCGATCACGCGTTCGGTATAGGGTGATGGATGGGGCGTGCCGTCTAGCCGGTAAAATTGCCCTGCCATCTCACCGACGGCGCCCGTAGCCACCAATGCGGCCAACGCTTCTACGTTGAGGAAACCGGCATTGACAAAACCAGATGCGGCTGGATCCAGATTGCCGATGCCCAGCAGCGCAATGTCGGCGGTGCGCGCTGCCTGTAGCGTGCGTTGGATATCGCGTTGCTGGCGCAAAATGGCGGCGGCCTCGGCGCTGTCGGCCATCAGCGGCGATGATAAATAGAGCACCGCGCCGCCCAATTTATGCGCCAACTGGCGGGCCAGCGCGGCACTGTCCAATTCTTGCAAGGCAAAGGGCAAACTGCCCATCGCCTGGGCCACATTTACTTGCGCACGAAACCCAGGCCGGATCGCATGGATTACCTCGTAGGTGGAACGACCCAGGCAGACGGTCATTGTCATGCCGTCCTTGAGCGTTTGCTCCAGGTAACGCGCACCCAATTGCCCCAATCGATGCAAGGCATGTAGACGATTTTGAGCGCCGGCTGTCAACACTAAGGCTTTGGATAGACCGAATGTTTCTTGCAGGGTGCGTTCCAAGCCGGCATCGCGTTCCAGCGGCCAGTTGATCGTAAACTGCACGATCTGTTCTTCACGTGCCTGTTTGAGCAGACGTTGAACCTTGACGCGCGAAAGCCCGAGTTGCGTGGCAATCTCGTCTTGCGTCAACTCCTCTTCATAATAAAGAGAAGCAATCTGGGCTAAGAGTTCAGTTGGGTCGTTCATTGGCATGCAGAGTATCTAGCGCATGTGCAATTGTTCAAGAAATGTACAATTGCACATAAGTCTACTGCACTGAGGGACGCTTGTCAAAAGGGCGGCGTGCTGTTTCAATTTGAATGTACTGTTTTAATTTATCCATATCAATCTAGCCACCATCGGTAAATGGTCAGATTCCCCATAGACCGAACTCGTCCAACTGCGTGCTGCGCTAAATTCCCCACTAAAAAAGATCATGTCAATGCGAAATAGCCGCGGTAGAAAACTGACCCTGCGAATATCGGCGGCATGGGTAGGATAACTGAAGCCGAAACCCCAGCCCGCAGCCCGGTACGCATCGGTTAAGTAGGTGGTCATGGTGGTGTAAACGTCGCTTTGTGGCGTGCTGTTAAAGTCACCGGCAATCAGCACCGGACCGGCCCTATTTTGTACATCTTGCACCAGCTTTTGTGTCAGCTCCAGGCGTGTCTGATAACCGGTGGCAATCTTGTTGCGCACGACAGCCCCGTGGCCCAAGTCGTACAACACATCGCCAAAGCTTAAATGGAGGTTGTAAAAAGTAAAAGGTTGCTGTGTCGCTGGCGTGGGATAGACTGTCGCGATTTGGACGCGCAGGGCAGAATCGGCAAACGCACTACTATCCACCATCGTCAGCGGGAAGCGACTAAAAATGCCCAAACCATAGTGATAGGGCGTGATATCGAGTAGATGATAGGGGTAGTGGTCGCCAACCTTTGCCAAGATCAACTCGGCCATGGGTGGTGTGAGCTCTTGGAGGGCTACGATATCGGGCCAGCCATTGGCCGCAATCACATCGATCGTTGCTTGGGAGCGACTGCCGGCCCAAATATTGAAGGAGAGCACGGTAAGCGAAGGATCGTTAGCTGCGTGGGCAGTTGTGCGCACGGGCGCAAAGAATGGACCATATAAGGCAAGAAAAAGGATGATCGGCGCTAGCAATGGCCCATATAGTAATGGGGTGTAGCGTCGGGCACTTATGGTTAGCAATGCCAAGGGCAGTAAGAGTAAAAGTGGCGCAAAGAGCCAAGGGGCAATCGCATTGAGCAGACCCAACCACCAGATGCGATCTCCATAAAGTAGATGCAGGATGTACCAACCAACAACAAATCCACTGTAAGACCAGATTACGCCAATCCAGGCGCGTTTACGTTTTATTTTTATGGGATGATGCAAAACTATGATCAAACCTCCGCGTGTATAGTCGGTGGCATCACTTTGCCACCCTATCGGATCGGCACCAATGTGGCGAGTACTGGCAAATGGTCAGATTCCCCATGCGTGGCGCTCACTGTGCTCGCCACGGCACGAAAATCTGCCGTGGCGAAGATCATATCGATGCGCACCAGGCGAGCTGGCGTTGGCACACTCATCGTCCAACGATTCGCATAAGCAGGAAAGGTATGGCCAAAGCCAAAGCCTGCCGCACGATGCGCATCGTGCAACAATGGTGTTAGCGTCGCATAAACGTCGCTCTGATCTGTACTATTAAAATCGCCGGCCACGATCACAGGACCGCCACGCATCTGAATGTCCTTGACTAAAGTCTGCGCAAAGCTGAGCCGATCTGCATAACCCTTCGCCACAATTTTGCCCATTGCCAGCCACTGCCGTCGAAAGGTCAAGACATTCGTGCTGTGCGGATGTACATTGTAAAAGGTAAAGTGGGTTTTGTCTGTGTGAACGTTGACAATCTGAATTTCGCTGGCTAGATCAAATAGTTGCGTTGGTTTGATTGCTTGTAAAGGGAAACGGCTCAATACCCCCATGCCGCGATGGTCGGACCGCGCGTCCAGAACCCGATATGGGTATTGGTCACCCACCAGCTTGATAATTACATTGGCCATGTAGGGCGTTAATTCCTGCAAGGCAACGATGTCGGGCCAATCGTTGTCAATAATAACCTGGGCGGTTCTCTCGTGTACGCTGTAGTTGTATAAGTTAAATGACATCACGCGTAACGTCTCATCGTTGGCCGCTTGAGCACGGGCGACGGATGGTATAAACAGCCCACCATAGAGCACTAAAAAGAGGAGAACGGGGGCAAGTAGAGGCAGCCAACTGCGTGGATGTCGATCTAAAAAGGCGAGTGAGAGAAAGATGGGCAGCGGGACAAATAGCCAGGGTACAAAGGCATTGATCAGCGCCAACCACCAGATGCTGTCGCCATACAGCCAATGCAACACAAACCAGCCCAGCAGTAAACTACTATAAAGCCAAAGGCTGCCTAACGTAACCCCGCGGATAAAACGGACAAACAAATCCATGATCGGCTCAATTTGTGGCGTAGGCGGCGACTTCGGCAATTGATTCATAGATCTCGGTCGGCTGGTAAGGAAAGCGCTCGACCGCTGCGCGCACCGTGACGCCGCTTAGCACCAAGATTGTGTTCATGCCACTGCTGACACCGGCCACAATGTCGGTGTCCATCCGGTCACCAATCATCACCGTTTCTTCAGAATGGACGCCCAAATGGTTCAACGCCAGCCGCATCATCAGCGGATTGGGCTTGCCGACGAAAAGCGGCGTCACCCCCGTCGCTTTTTCGATCAGCGCGGCCATCGCGCCACAGGCTGGCACCATACCCGCATCCGACGGCCCGGACGGATCCGGGTTGGTGGCAATAAAGCGCGCCCCGTTGCTGATCAGGCGAATAGCATGCGTGATCTGCTGAATATTATAGCCGTGAGTTTCACCCAAAACCACATAATCTGGATCATGATCGGTCATAATGTAGCCGATGCTATGAATGGCCTCGGTTAAGCCACTTTCCCCAATCACAAAGGCTTTACCGTGTGGCTTTTGTACACTCAAAAAATCGGCGGTTGCCATGGCGGAGGTGAAAATCCGTTCGCTGGGGATATTCAACCCAATTGTTTGTAGGCGATGGGCCAGATCGCGCGGGGTGTAAAGTGGATTGTTAGTGAGCACTAGATGTGGAATCTGGCGCTGATTTAGCCAATCAATAAAGGTCGTCGCGCCTGGAATTACTGTGCGCCCGCGGACAAGTACACCATCCATATCCATCAGAAAATTCTGCGGGGTTTTCATACTATCTCCTTTTGTCGTCTTTGTTGGATCTGATCGAGCTTGGTGTACAAAGGGGTGAGCGCTTGATAGGTGTCCAGAAAAAGCGGAACTAGTTCATCATACATGGCTACATTAGCCGCTTGGGGCATCACAGTTTCTACCACTTGCGCCCGCTGCGCCGCAATCGACCAATCAAACAGGCCAACGCCGACGCCGCCGGCGACGGCTGCTCCCCAACTGGTGGCTTCACCCGTTAGCGCTAAGCCATGGATGGGTAACCCAAAACAATCGGCCAAAATCTGACGCCAAAGTGGACTCTTGCTGCCGCCGCCGATCAGGCGGATGGCGTTGATGCCAGACACCTGGGCGCGCAATGTGTCCAGAATCAAGCGCAAATTCAACGCCACCCCTTCTAGAACGGCGCGTGCCATTTCCCCCTTTTGGTGCGACATCGCCAGCCCAATCCAAGCACCGCGGGCCGCTGGGTTCCAATGCGGACTCCGCTCACCCAGCAGATAGGGTAGAAAGAGTAACCCATTACCAACAGGAGCCGCGGCCGCGGCTGCGTCGAGATCAATCACGCCATCGGCTAGCTGTTGCCAGGCCCAATCGCGCGCACCACCGGCTGCCTGCATTGTCCCCATCGGACAGTAGCGTTCGGGGTGTAAATGGTGAAAGGTAAAGGTGCGCTGCTCCGGGTCCAACACCGGCTGTGCGCTGCTAATGCTAATCCACGCCGAAGAGCCGATATAGCAATAGGCCGCGCCCGGTTCCACAACGCCCGCCCCCACTCCTGCACATGCGCCGTCGCCGCCGCCAATTACCACCGGTGTGCCGGCTGCTAAACCGGTTGCCTGCGCCGCTGTCGCCGAGACATAACCGACGATGTCGGTCGACTTATGTAGGGCCGGCAGACAGTCGATTGCCAGATCAAGCGCCTGCAATAGGGCCTCATTCCATCTTCGCCGCGTCAGATCAAAGAGCAAGGTGCCCGACGCGTCCGAATAATCGGTGACAAATGCCCCAGTCAGGCGCTGCACTACATAATCCTTGGGCATCAAAAAATAAGCTGCCTGACGGAAAATATCTGGCTGATGGTTGCGCAACCACAGGATTTTGGGCGCGGTGTAGGCGGGGCTAATCCGATGGCCGCTGCGTTGATAAATCTGGCTGGCATCATAGGCTGCGGCGATTGCTTCTGCCTCGCGTTGGGCGCGTTGATCGGCCCAAATGATACACGAACGCAAGGGCGCACCCGACCGATCAACCGGCACGCAACCCATCATCTGGCCGCTAAAACTAACGCCAGCGATCGCCTGGGGATCCGTGCCCGTTTCTGACAGTAGCTGAGCGGTGGTACGGCAAATGGCATCCCACCAATCAGCCGGGTTCTGCTCGGCCCAATTAGGCTGCGGGTAATGGGTTGGATAGGCGGCAAAGGCGCTGCCTAACAACGCGCCATCGCCATCAAATAGATTCGCCTTGTTGCCGGTTGTGCCTAAATCATGGGCCAGAATCAAACGTTTATCAACCACAGGTCTGCTCCTTCAATGGCGTTGCGATAGCCTTGGCTAGTGTAACATCGCTGAAGGAGAGTGCCAAAATGGCTGACGGGAAGTGCGTGAAGTTGGTCTTTTTACTAAAAAGTAGATGAAATAACGGATTGATGATTCGAAGTTGAGATGATATTATCTAGACAAACGTCGCGCTTGGTTGATAGCTTTGCCCTTATTTTGAATAAATGAAAACACCTGCGATGGCGTGAGATAAAAGATCGCCAGAAGGAGAAGGATCATGTTCCAGCAATGGCAGCATAAAATCTATCGTCGCACCAGTCGGTTCGCACTAGTTTTGCTCGTATTGATGACCGGCAGTTGTATTCGTCCCCCAGCGGCTACTGTAGATAGTTTTGCCGCGTTTGATGCGCAAGTTTCGACGACTTGGTTTGAACTGCAATTACAATTAGTGGAGGAGACGCCTGGCTTTTCGCCACCGGTGGCTTCACGCGCGTTTGGCTACACGGGCGTAGCGCTTTATGAGGCAATTGTACCTGGTATGACCGGTTATCAATCGTTGGCCGGCCAACTGAACGAACTGCCTGTGCTGCCCGCTATCGACCCAGCCCTCGAGTATGATTGGCCCACCGTTGCTAATGCGGCGTTGGCTGAGATTACGCGTCAATTCTTTGCCACGGCCTCGCCAGAAAATTTGCAAGCTGTTACTGCGCTGGAGAAATATTGGGTGGATCAGTATCAGCCGGCGTTGACCCAAGCTGTGCTGACCCGCTCGATTTTGCAGGGCCGTTTGGTTGCGGCCGCCATCTATGCCTGGTCGCGCACCGATGGCATCGCTAATGACAAAATAGCCTATACATCGCCCAGCGGCGATGGTTTGTGGTTGCCCACGCCGCCTAAAAACCTGCCTGCATTGTTGCCGCGCTGGGGTGATCATCGGCCCTTTGTACGCGCCGAGGCTGCTTGTCCTGCCGCACCGCCCCCAGCCTATTCGACAGAGCCTACTTCAATTTTTTATACCGAGGCCCGCGAAGTATACGACGCAGGTGTCAATCTCACGCCTGATCAGCGCGCCATCTCGCACTTTTGGGCGGACAACGCTGGCGAAACTGTAACCCCGCCGGGCCACTCGATTTCGATCCTGACCCAGGTTTTGCGCCACAAACAGGCATCGTTGGGCGAGGCCGCTGTCGCCTATGCCAAAGTGGGTATGGCGATTGCCGACGCATTTATCACCTGTTGGCAGACCAAGTATGAATATAATTTGTTGCGGCCCATCACTTATATTCAAACTGTGATCGATCCAAACTGGATGCCGGAACTACCAACACCGCCTTTCCCTGAATATACATCTGGTCATTCGGTGCAATCGGCGGCCACGGCTGCTGTGCTCACCGATCTTTTTGGCGACAACTACGCCTTCACCGATCACACGCATGACGGCCACGGCATGCCACCGCGCTCTTTTCGTTCATTCTGGGACGCGGCCGAAGAGGCCGCGATCTCACGTTTGTACGGTGGCATCCACTATCGCGCGGCGATTGAAGAGGGGATAGTACAGGGCAAATGCGTCGGTGCCCGCGTCAATGCCCTCAAGTTTATGCAGTGAAGAGGTGAAGGGATGAAAGGATGAAAGGATGACAAGATGACATTGGGACTCCCAATGTCATCTTGTCATCCTTTCATCCCTTCACCTCTTCACCTTGTCATCTTCTCATTCCTGCGGCGTCACAATGTCGAACCAGAACTTGGCCGCGCGCGTCCGCGTCAGATCGACATGAATATGTTTGATCTCGGTATAGGTATGTAAACCCCAGGTGCCAAGCTCACGACCAATACCGCTCTGTTTGTAACCGCCAAAGGGGGCTTCGGCATTGATCAGGTGGAAATCATTGATCCAGACGGTGCCGGCGCGCAAACGATTGGCAACGCTCATCGCCCGCTCAATATCTGTGCTCCAGACCCCGGCTGCCAACCCATAAATCGTGTCATTGGCTTGGCGGATTGCCTCATCCAAGCTGTCATACTTGATTACGCAGAGGACCGGCCCAAAAATTTCCTCCTGCGCAATGCGCATGCGATTGTCCACGTTGGTGAAGATGGTGGGTGAAATAAAGTGACCCTGGGCCAGCACCGGATCGGTCGGTCGCTCACCCAGCAAGATTGGCGTTGCGCCCTCCTCAATGCCCAATTGAATGTAGGCCTCCACCGTTTTTAACTGCGCTGCGCTGATCAACGGTCCCAGGTCGGTATTGCCGTCGCTAGATAGACCCACTTTCAAGCGCCTGGCACGAGCAACAAGGCGATCCATAAATTCATCGTAGATCGAACTTGGTACAAAGAGGCGTGTACCACTTTCGCAGGCCTGACCATTATGCATAAAGGTGGCCCACAAACTGCCGTCCACCGCTACGTCCAGATCGGCATCGTCTAAAATGATATTTGGGCTTTTACCCCCCAATTCCAATGTCACCTGCTTAATCGTGCTGGCTGCCTGCTGCATAATCGTGCGCCCCACCTCGGTGCTGCCGGTAAAGGCAATCTTATCTACCAGTGGGTTCGTGCACAACTCCGGCCCCACGATCTGGCCTGGCCCCGTGATCAGGTTGAGCACGCCGGGCGGCAGCAGATCGGCTTCATGGATAATTTCTACCAATTTGAGCGCGCTGAGGGGCGTATAGCTGGCCGGCTTGAGGACCACGGTGTTGCCCGCCGCCAGCGCCGGTGCAATTTTCCAGATCGCCATTAAAAAGGGAAAGTTCCAGGGGATAATCTGGCCACAAACACCAATCGGCTCGCGGCGCACCACGTTGTAGGAGAGGGCGGGGAAGGTGATCTGTGGCACTGGTTCCAGCGGCTCAAAATCGGCCAGCTTGGCAAAATGGCGGAAATGAATCAAGCCGACGGGAATGTCCATCAAGTTGGCCTTACGCCAGGTACACCCGGCATTGCGCATTTCGGCGTCAGCGATCTCGGCCTGACGTGCTTCGATCGCGTCGACTAGGGCGTGCAGCCGGCGCGAGCGCTCACCGGGTGACATCGCTGCCCAGTCACCATTATCAAATGCCGTGCGCGCCGCTTGAATGGCGGCCTGGGTATCGGCAATGCCTGCTTGCGCAACGTGGGCCAATGCTTCCCCGGTTGACGGATCAAAGATCAACTGATATTGCTCAGTTTCTGGTGTACGCCATTGCCCGTTGATGTACAAATTGTAAAGTGGAAGATTTGTCGATGAATGTAACATACCGTGCTTGAACCCTTTTATCCTCATCTATATGCCATGCTTTAACCCGTGGCTTACTTGCTCAGGCATAATCATAAGACCGGATCGTTCTGTCGTAATTGCGGCGTGATTGCCATCCCGTTATCGACAAAGTAGCGCATAAATTTAAGCTACTTACGTTAAACTAACCGATTGACATTTTTAATAAATCTGCTATAATGAGCTTAACGAAAAGTAAGTTGAATGCTGTATATTACCGGAGATGCTGGCTATATCGTCTAGTTATACGTTATATATTTGTAATTTGAGTAGTACTTCGGTCATGCAGACAAATTTTTTTTCTGTGGTACCCTATAAAGAATCGGTAATCTAGATAAACCTTACTACCAAGTAAGCGAAGCTAACAACTTTTCGGGGTTGTGCTAGCCCGTTGAACACCCATCATACCCACCATTACTGGCATACAGTTCAATTGACCCAGAAGTAGCAAAGTGGAAGGAATTCATTTTATGTTAACGCTTGTTGTTGTTGTTTATTTCATCCTAAGCCTCGTTTGTTCCGTTATCATTTATGCAGCCTGTGTCATTGCCAGTCGCAGTAACGAACTTGTGCATACAGAGGAATTATCCACTTTTGAGCGAACAAATGAAAGTGTTGCGCGTTTAGGGCGTGCAAATTCAGCCTCCGGCGTTGCTGCCAAAGTATCGAATTTATTTTCTCCGACATCATCGCTGAATTGAGTCGTTTCTAGCGCTAGATAATTAACTTCGCATAGATATAAGTAGCTGATAAATATAGCCTTTTGCGTATTTTATCCACAGCTTGCATAGGATTTGTGCCGCAAGATCAAAAACGCCTTACCGAGTTTACCGGTAAGGCGTTTTTGATCTTGCTAGATTGAGTGATTGGCTAGCCAGAAAGTGGGGCACTTTCCGATCAAATTTTTCACAAATTTAATGGGCAATGGGTACGGGCGCACCGGTAGGTGTGGTGGCAAAGATCGGTTCGTGATGCGCCAAGCCACGGAGCTCATTCACATCGGCAATTGCATGCGCTGCCATCCACGCTACCAACTCGGCATGGATCTGTTCCAATGCCGTAGCGCCGCGGTAATAGATCGCGCTGCCGACGCCAACAACTGTCGCACCCGCCATCAGCATCTCCACGGCATCCTGCCCGGTGGTCACGCCGCCCGTGCCAATAATTGGAATCGTCGGGCAGGCTTTGCGCACATCGTAGACACATTTGAGCGCAATCGGTTTGAGCGCTGGTCCACTGAGACCACCGCTGCGGTTCGCTAATACAGCTTGGCCACTCTCTGTATCGATCACCAAGCCAGGCATGGTGTTGATCGCACACAGTGCATCGGCGCCGGCTTCCACGACTGCCCGTGCAATGCGGCCTACGCTTGGCACATTAGGCGCCAGTTTTACAATCACAGGGATATCGGTTCCGCGCAAGGCCTGTTTGACCTGCCACGTCACCGCGGCGGCGCTCTCTGGATTGGCGGCAAATGGTTCGCCAAACTCACTGTGCACATTGGGGCAAGAGATATTTACTTCTAACAGATCGGGTTGGGCTTGCGCCACTGTGGCGGCCACCAACCCAAATTCTTCGGCTGTGCTGGCAAAAATACTGGCGATCAGCGGCACGCCCAGTGGCGCCAAGCGGACTTTGGCGGTTGCCAGTAAGGCAATTTCTGCTTCAGCACCGGGGTTGGCCAGGCCAATCGCATTGAGTAAGCCATGACCCCAGTCGATGCAAGAAGGGTTGACATGGCCCGCGCGCGGGGTTGGCCCACAGCTCTTGGCCGTTACCGCACCACAACCGGCCTGCGCCGCCCGCTCCAGTAGGCTAACCGTGGTACCCCAAATCCCGCTTGCC
>Ga0209491_10010012_pt1 | contig 11489 bp, 10 predicted proteins | sample BON02_FD_187213 | JGI IMG/M metagenome (GOLD analysis project Ga0209491, IMG submission 187213) | Freshwater microbial communities from Lake Bonney liftoff mats and glacier meltwater in Antarctica - BON-02 (SPAdes) (version 2) | ecosystem: Environmental > Aquatic > Freshwater > Ice > Glacier...
ACAAACCTGACAATGAGTCGCAAGCTGACTGAGACTGCTATATGTACCTGGAGGAATCGGAATATTACTGCTGCTGGGAATCAGCTCGAAGTTATTAGCTGGGAGTTCTATAGGTATAGCTGTGATATCACCGAAAAGGCTTAATTGAGATTCTGGGGATGCTGAAGACATAGGATCGTCTATTCAAGTTATACACTTATGATATTGCCGAGCACTAGCGATCGCGAGTTGGGTAGAGGAAAATCGATCGAGGCTAGTTACGATCTATGGTATTGCTCAACCATCATCCCCAATCGCCATGCCTCATTTTTTGCGCTTTAACATTTCCCATGCTAATTTAGCCGCACCAGTTATCCCTGCTTGATTTCCTAATTCTGCCTCAATTAGTTTAAATCCTGGGCGAGAAGTAACCATCACTCGCCTGTCGATTTCCTGTTTGGCTGCGGGTAGAAAGTATTTGGCACTAGCACTAATACCGCCACCGATAATCGCGACTTCTGGTGTCAGAATATAGCTGATACTCGTCAAACCAATACCAAGATTTCGACCATAATTATCCCAAAATTCTAGCGCAGATCGATCGCCTGCTGCCGCTAATATACCCAGTTCTTTCGGCTCTTTACCAGTGATGCGCCGAATTGATTGCCCAGATAGAAACTGTTCTAGTGAGCCATTATTACCACTCTTACAGGGATATCCCGTTGCATCAAAGGTAATCAAACCTAATTCTCCAGCACTCCCCGCATGTCCCGTAAATAATGCCCCATTGATAAACACTGCTCCACCAACTCCAGTCCCCAAAGTTAGGAGTACTGAATTGCGATAGTTTCGTCCTGCACCCAACCAATTTTCCCCCAATCCGGCGCAGTTGCCATCATTTCCGACGATTGTCGGCACCCCAGTTCGAGACTGGATCAGTGTCGCTACCGGAATATCGATCCAACCTGCTAAATTAATCGCAATTCTGGCGATCCTCCCCCCCGCATCCGCTGGTCCTGGCGCACCTACACCAATCGCGCGAATATTCATCATCCCTGGGGCTAATTTCTCGATCGCATAAATCATCATATCGATCGTCACGTCGGGATATGCTGGATGCGGTGTGGGAACTGACAATGACTGAAGACAGGTCCCATCTTCAGTAAATCGTCCTAATTTAATCGCCGTACCACCAAGATCGATCCCGATTACTTCTGTCATGATTTACAACTCTTATCTTTGTCTATCCCTGGGATTTATCAACTCAGTCAAACCTTCACCCAAGAGTGACAAGCCCGTCACCATCAACGTCAAAGCTAGCCCTGGAAATAACGTCGTCCACCAAATCCCCGTCGAAAGTGCGGGCAAAGCCTGTTTGAGATCGTGTCCCCATTCGGCGATTTCGTCAGGTAAGCCCAAACCAAGGAAACCTAAGCCACCCAAAACGAGAATCGCATCCGCAGCATTGAGCGTAAATAGTACGGGTACGCTCTGCACCACATTGGCAAATAGATATTTTGTCAACACATGGCGGGTAGATGCCCCTAACGCCTGAGCCGCTTCGACAAACATTTGCGTCTTCAAACTGGCTGTCTGATTTCGTACCACTCGAAAGTACTGGGGAATGTAAGAAATACTCAACGCGATCGCCGCATTAAACACGCCTTTACCAACAATAAACGCCAGCGTCACCGATAACAATAATCCTGGTAACGTGTAAATCGTATCCATGATAAACAGCAGGACTCGATCGAGATTGCCGCCTAAATAGCCGCTCACCATCCCCAACGGCACCCCAATCAGCAAACTAATCAAAGTTGCCAGTATCACCACTTGCAGAGCCGCCTGAGCACCAAACAGTGTCCGTGAAAAGACATCATAACCCTCCCGACTAGTCCCAAACCAATGCTGCCAAGATGGAGCTTGATTAATTGGGTTGTAGGGCGGCATGGCAGAGCCGAGTAGGTCTTGCGGATCTTGTAATAAACCGATCGCCTGTAATAATGGTGCGAATAATGCGATCGCGACAAAACTGACGGTAATTATTAATCCCAGCCCTAATAATTGGGTAGACAAACGATCTCGGCGTTTGTTGAAAAGTTGTTTGATAGATCCAAATGGAATTTTACTGACAGCCATAGGGCAGTTTGCGGCGATCGACGAACGGTTCAATTACTATAAGGCGATCGGTACTCTAAAATTTATTAAATTAGAGATTAATCTGGCAACTCCCAACTCCACATGAAAATCGAACTTTATCCCTACACTGTCAATAAACGGTTTGCGCTGACAATTAGTCGGGGTACCAGTAGTCAAAATCAAAACTTAGCAGTGGGGATCACCGCAGACGATATTACTGGCTGGGGAGAAGCGGTACCATTTACGATCGGTAGTCAAGTCCAATCATTCGATCTGATTACTACTGCTGTCAAACAAATTATCCCTCAGTTAGCAGCCTATCATCCCCTCCAACGCCAAGCGATCGAGAGTCTGATGAATGCTTTCCAATTACCCTCCTCAGCAAGAGCCGCGATCGATCTTGCCCTACATGATTGGCTAGGGAAGAGTGTCGGATTACCCCTATGGCAATTGTGGGGATTAGATCGCGAAAAAATTGTCCCGATTTCGGTGACGGTGGGGATTAATACGCCCGACGGTGCCAGAGAGAGAATTCGCGGGTGGTTGGAAGTATTCGAGGCGCGGTTTTTAAAAATAAAACTGGGGAATCCCTTGGGAATTGGTGCCGATCGCGAGATGATGTTGGCAATCAAGGATGAGATGCCCGCTGCCAAATTAACTATCGATGCCAATGGCGGTTGGAGTCTCGCAGATGCGATTTACATGAGTCAGTGGTTGGCAGATTTGGGCGTAGAATATCTGGAACAACCATTAGCACGAGGAAATGAAGGGCAATTGGTAGAACTAAAGAAAGCATCCCCGTTACCAATTTTTGCCGACGAAAGTTGTTTTACCAGTCGAGATATCCCTAGATTGGCTAATAAAGTAGATGGGATTAATATCAAGCTCATGAAGTCTGGCGGATTGACTGAAGCGATGCGGATGATTCATACTGCCCGCGCTCACGATTTGCAGGTGATGTTTGGTTGTTATTCAGATACGGTGTTAGCAAATACCGCCATAGCGCAGTTGTCACCGTTGGCAGATTATTTAGATTTGGATAGTCATCTAAATTTACTAGACGATCCATTTATAGGTGCTAAGTTAATCGATGGGCGGTTAATACCAGGGGATTTACCAGGATTGGGAATCGATCGAATTTAGCAATGAAGTAGGGGCAATTGATGAATTGCCCCTACTTCATGAACTGATTAGAGCTTGAGAATAATTTCATCAAAATTTAACAGAAAGTAACCTGTCCATCCTTGCGTAAAGCTCCAACAGCCATTTAATGCGAAAATATACTCTCTGGGCAAGCTGCCTTGAGAAGATTGTGAGTCATAGTTGAAAGAATCCCATTGAGATATCCATCTGTTACCAATCCGCCACTTTACATATTTGCCAAATGTATTTTCGCTGATGGTTTGAGTGTGAATATTATCGGAGGATTTACACCCAAGTGTTTGCCAAATCTTACTTTGGACGCTAAATCCAAAGCGACCATTACTATACTCGACCCAAAGTCGATCGATAGCTAGTCAGGCTTGAGGCGAGATACTTTTAGCATCTGCCGATCATAACCTGTACTCGTAATCGATCGACTTAATTAGGATGCCCAAACCTTGAAGGAAACCCAACATCTCCATCTATTGATTCCTAACCAAGTCCGTACCAGGTAGATCTGCCATTGCCATAGCGAATCAAGAGTCGATCGATCGTTAGTTGTTTGAGCCGTGATTTAATCGTACTAAGACTCTCACCTGTGGCTTGTTCGTTTGAATTCGTCAATCTCAGTGATGAGTAGCAGTAATTCCTGAGTGATTTTAATGTCGATATTTGCCATTCGATCGCGAACCTTCTCAAAAGGAGAATGGGACACTGTGTCCCATTAATGAGCCAACCATAACCGATTATGTCCAATTAGGCGTTGGTGTACTATTGCCAAAGGCGAGGCTACGCCAACGACTTCATTCAGCACAAGTAGCCTCTCGACAGGAGAATCATTGAGGCGATTCTCCCGTCGAGAGGCTACAACCGAGAATCTGAGTCTGAACTAGTTTAAGATCGAGACTGAAGCGTGAATCTAGAGTAGTAAAGTTGTGGTTAAAATTGGCATCCTCGGACTGGGAACCGTTGGTACGGGCACTGTTCAAATTTTACTAGATCCCGTAGGACGGCATCACTTGCTCCAGTCTGTGGAGATCCAGCGCGTGGGAGTCAGATCGATCGATAAGCCTCGCGCTGTCGATCTCCCTGCTGAGTTGGTGACGACAGATCTTGACTCGATCGTCTGCGACCCCGAAATTGATATCATTGTGGAAGTAATGGGCGGGATCGAACCCGCACGGAGTCTGATGCTCAAAGCGATCGAGCATGGTAAACACATTGTCACCGCTAATAAAGCTCTGATTGCCAACTTTGGGGATGAAATCTTTACTGCTGCCAATCAAGCTGGTGTCTATGTGATGCTCGAAGCGGCGGTCGGTGGAGGGATTCCGGTAATTCAACCATTGAAGCAGTCCCTGGGAGTCAACCGGATTCAACGCGTGACGGGAATTATCAATGGTACGACTAATTATATCCTCACCCGCATGACGGTCGAGGGAGGTGAGTTTACAGATATCCTCGCCGATGCTCAAAAACTCGGCTATGCGGAGGCAGATCCGACCGCTGACATCGATGGATTGGATGCGGGCGATAAAATTGCAATTTTGGCATCACTGGCGTTCGGGGGCAGAATCCAGCGCGATGAGGTGTATTGCGAAGGGATTAGGAAGATCGGGGCGGCGGATATTGCTTATGCTGATAAACTCAATTTTGTCATCAAATTACTCGCGATCGCCGAACGGGTGGAAGGTGGTGCGGTATCTGTACGGGTACATCCCACCTTCATCCCGAAAGATCGTCCCCTCGCGACTGTCAATGGCGTGTATAATGCGATCTTAGTTGAAGGCGACCCCTTGGGGGAAGTGATGTTATTTGGCCCTGGTGCGGGTGCTGGCGCGACAGCTTCGGCCGTGGTTTCGGATATTCTGGCGATCGTGGGTGTCCTCAAAAGCAATCCCCGCCGCGAAGAGGCGATAGATTCACCTCATACATCGCTCCATCCTCTATTGAGCTGTAGCCACAACGACTATAGTAAAATGGCTCCTTTATCGAGCTTACGGAGTAGTTTCTATGTCAGATTTTTGTGTCTAGATGTACCAGGGGTCATTGGTAAACTCGGAACTAGATTTGGGGCGCATAATGTGAGTATTGAGTCGATCGTTCAAACTGGTTTCCAAGGAGATCGCGCAGAAATCGTTGTAGTTACTCATGATGTCTCTGAGGGAGACTTTCAATCAGCATTAGCCGAGATTCGTGGCTTGGATTCGATCGACAGTATCCCCAGTATCATCCGAGTGCTTTAGGTTTTACCATCCACCGTCAACCATCCACCGTCAACCATCCACCATTCACTCGCTTATGAATTGGCAATTACTCGGTTTAACTTTTGTGACAGTATTTATCGCTGAGATTGGCGATAAAAGCCAGCTAGCAGCGATCGCCTTAGGTGGTAGCAGTCAACATCCACGGGCGGTATTTTTTGGCTCTGTAGCGGCTTTATTACTTGCTAGTTCGATCGGTGTATTAGCAGGTGGTGAAATTGCGGGATTTTTACCTACTAAGGTACTCAAAGGGCTTGCTGCTTTTGGATTTGCACTAATGGCGTTACGATTATTGTGGGTAGAGGAGTAGAGAATTCGACGGCGAACGGATAAAAGTAGGGGTAATTCATGGATTACCCCTACTTTTAGTCGCGAACAAATACCGCCAATTTTTATTGTTAGTCAAGAACGATCGAGATGGTTGACGTTAAAGGAGCTAGCAAATACCGTTGCTGGATGTTTAATATTCTCGATCGGTTTGCGAGTATCAGTAATCAACCAATCCAACGAAGCCGCTTGAACATCGATCGTCGCACCATCTTTATCGACACAATATCGTCCGAATACTAATTTGTCAGTCAGCTCTATATCAGCTATTCGAGAATACTCAAAAATCACACTGTTATTGATGTGTGCGCCACTACAAATATGGCAGTTACGACCGATCATTGTGGGGCCAGTGATTTTAGCTCCATCTTCAATTTTAGTCATGCCACCAATATAAACAGGACCAGTAATATCTACTTTGTCCCAATTAACTGCTACATTAATTCCGGTAAAAACTCCTGGTAATACTTCAGTTCCAGGGATTGGGACGTTCTTAACTTTACCCATCAAGACACTGCGAATCGCTTGCCAATAGTCGGGGACTTTCCCAATGTCTACCCATTGAAAATCCATAGAAATCGCATAAAAAGGCGCACCCATCTCGACTAATTTAGGAAATAGATCGCCACCAATATCATACTCTTGACCCGAGGGAATATAATTCAATACTTCTGGTTCAAAAATATAAATTCCTGTATTAATATTTGTACTCAGAGCTTCTTCGATTGAAGGTTTTTCTTGAAAAGCTTCAATCCGACCATTTTCATCAGTTACTACCACTCCATAGCTAGAAACTTCATCACGGGGTACAGATTTCGTGACGATTGTCGCTAGCGCACCTTTTTCTCGATGCCATTTGACAGCGGCGGTGAGGTCGAGATCGATCAGTGCGTCACCACACAACACCACGAAGGTATCATCAAAGAATGGATAAAAGTCCTGAATCCGGCGCATCCCACCAGCCGAACCCAAAGCCTGTCCCTCTAATTCGCCATTTTCGCGGATCGTTCCCTCAAAAGAATAGGCAATTTGCACCCCAAATCTCTGTCCATCGTGGAAATAGCTTTCAATTTCCTTGGCAAGATGGCTAACATTGACCATGATTTCGGTGAAATCGTGCTGCTTGAGCAAGTCCACCAAAAACTCCATCACTGGCTTGTGCAAGATGGGGATTAATGGTTTGGGGATAGTGTAAGTAATTGGACGCACACGGGTACCTTTCCCAGCAGCCAGAATCATTGCTTTCATATTAAATCTTGGATACTTACATTTCCCTATTTTACATACTGTAGCAGCGATCGATTGTCACTTACACCACACTAATACCCTGTGAGAGGAATAGCTAATTCATCTCTACCGATTCTAGTTCCAGTCTACGGATCGTCAGGGTTTGATAAAAATCTGTTTGATGTAGTTCAACTTTTGATTGAGCTGATAATAGTAATAGTGCCCAAAACACACCCACTCGATCGTGATTTGCGCCATGATGTTGTCCTGGAGCGGGCGGAAACTTATCTGACCAGAGATTTACGAGGTCATCAAGAGTCCAGCAATCGGTCTCACTAGGATCGGCGACGAGAAACTCTGCCACAAGTGCCGCCATTTCAGTTAAATTCTCATCATGAGCCAGTCCCACAATAGTCTGGGTAGCCTGTTTGACGGACATGACTTTACTCCGAATGGAGCGACGGCGAGAGGTTGGCTCGGCGATTTTATCAGCAATTTGGCTGAGTTGGTGGATCAGATCTTGGAGCGTGACCGGACGAGTGCGGGGTGGCGGCGAAGTAAGCCGGCGGCGAATGTGTCTTTCCAAGTTACGGGGTAAACCAGATCCCGCGATCGTTTCAAAGTCAAGTTCTTCTTCGATGAAGTCAAGATCTTTTACTTGAGATTGACTTTGCTCCAAACTTTGAGCTTTGAGTAAGACGAGCATCGCCGCCCATAAGAATGCTTGCCCAGATTGAGAGAGGTTGGCTTGCTTGTGAGCTAGAGATGAATCAGATTGAAGGGGCAGTTTGCTCAGGTGCAGATCGATCGCATCGATGACTTTGACATCCCAAGGATCGATTTCACCACGTTGCGCGAGACCGATGAGCAGAGCAATCCCCATCTGCGAGAGGGTATGTGATTCGACTTGTGGGGAGATGCGATCTCGGCGGGGGGTTGATACCATTCTAGGGGTGAGGGGTGAGGGGTTAGTACGGTTGCAAGGGGTAGTTAAATTTAAGGTGATGTAGCTTAATTGGTCACTTTACATTAAATTCAGCATAATTAACGTTGCTAGCTCGGACATTTCACGATCCCAAGCTAGCGAAATTACGATTTCCTTAGTCCCCCAATCTCCCGATCTCCTATTCCACCCGATAGCCAAGTTCTGCCAAGCGCAAACCGGATTGTCGCCATTTGGGTTGAACCTTGACAAACAATTCCAGATAAACTTTGCCAGCAATCAGTTTTTGCATCTGCTCCCTGGCATTACTCCCGATTTGCTTGAGCATTTGACCGCCTTTGCCGATCAGAATCCCTTTTTGCGAATCGCGTTCGACGTAGATTGTGGCTAATACGCGGGTAATTTTGGCATCTTCTTGGACGCGATCGATCGTCACTGCCACCGAGTGCGGTAATTCCTCCCGCGTGAGCAAGATGATTTGTTCGCGAATGAGTTCGCCCATAATAAACCGTTCGGGCTGGTCGGTGACTAATTCGGGTGGATAATAATAAGGGCCAATTTCGAGATTTTCACTCAGACTAGCTTGCAATCGATCCAAACCCGTCTCAGCAACTGCGGAAAAGTTGACTACCTGCCAGTTATGAGCTAGAGCGAGTTCGAGATAGCTAGCATCGATCGCGTCCAAATGAGAGCGGCTCAGATCGGTTCGCAAATCGATTTTATTGATCCCCAGAATAATTGGCGTTTTGACATTGATGAGCAGCTCGGCAATGAACCTGTCCCCACCCCCAGCGATTTCCATCCCATCGACTACAAATAGTACGACATCTACTGCCCCGATCGCACTTTGAGCATTTTTGACTAATACTTCACCTAATTTGTGATGGGGTTTATGAATACCTGGGGTATCGACAAAGATCATTTGCGCCGTATTGGTAGTCAGGATACCCTGTAAGCGGTTGCGAGTGGTCTGCGGAACTGGAGAGACGATCGCGATTTTTTGACCGATGAGTTGGTTCATCAGCGTGGACTTACCCACATTCGGCCTACCGATAATCCCTACAAATCCCGATCGAAATCCCTCTGGTGCCGCCGGAATCAATCCTACACCTGAATTCTGTGCTACATTCGCCGCACTATCTTGTTGAGCGGCTAGATAAGCCTCGACTACAGATTTATCATTGGGTGTGACTGGTTGGGATCGATCGGTCATTTGATTTTTACTGGTGATTCTCCTTCAGATCTTACCGTAGTCGCCGCTCATACTCGACCGCACTCGATCGATAAACTTCTCGCAGATCTGATTTGGTGTCCAAATTTTGATTAAATCTTGTCGAGCAATGAGTTCGTCTACTCCCTGACAAATGCGATAGAGATAGACAAACGCTGACACTCCGATCCCTGAAGAGAATTCACAATATCTTCAATTTTGGCACTCATTAAATTAATCCCCACTGACTAAAAACATCCCGAACAAAATTGAGAATTGCTGGATAATATGGGTAACATGATGAAAGAGTACTTACTCGCCGACATCGCGTGCACACCAAAATTATATGCGAAGCGACTTGAATCCGACAGCGACGATCGATCCCCGCCACGACGAACGGCTGGCTAAATTTGCTCGATCGCCGCAAACTGGAGTCTGGAATCATTTAGACAAAAGCCAAATCATTGAGGATCTTCGCGACAGGCTCGTTAATCCTTATCAGATTCAACAGGGAGAGCAGCCTTTTTGCGGCCCGGCGGCGGTAGTATTTGAACTAATTCGCAAACAACCCGATCGCTACATCGATATCTGTCAGAATTTATACGAGCATGGTAGTTTTGATGGATATACTAAAAAAATTACGGTAGCTGGTAGATTGTGCCGCAGCTATGGCAATCTGAGGATGGCGCAAGCTGATTGGATGCTGCTAGCTACCCTTCGCGATTGTGCAAATACAATCGTCCCAGTCCATCCCAAAGCTCCAAGACTGATTCGCGAACTCGGCGGTATCACTAAACCCTGGGAAATTAATGGTTGGGTAAAAGAACTACTCGGATATTCCCAGATGAAATCCCATCCGACAATTTTATCTGGCGAATTTCGCGCTCTTCAGGCAGCAGATAGCGCGATTAAGGATGGCGGTGTAGCTTTTGGATTGATCAATTCGCAAGGCTTACTTGGTACTAATTCCTTTCTTGCTTCCCGCTTTCACCGGATTTATCCCAATCACTGGGTAACGATTTTGGGAGATATCTCGATCGAACCATCGACTAAGATCGCGAAAAATAAGCAAAGTAGAGTCCAGTTTGATATGTATTCCTGGGGTCGGAAAATTCATGTTAATACAGACACAGCAACAATTAAAGATTTTTTTTGGGGTGTAACTGTCGGGAAGTCGCTGGGTAAGGCTAGCTAGATTACTAACTATCGATCGAGAGCATATTTAGTTAACTGTTGGCGGTTGGCGTGAATAACCAATTGATCCGATCGTTCCTGGGACTATAATCAACTAATAAAAAGCAACTCTGTAGAACTATTACTGAGACTAAAAGTATCCAGCCTAAGTTTGAGAAATAGACGATCGAGAAGTTTTGCTATCAATTAATTCGCGATCGCTTTTCTATGATTCGATCGAGTTCGCGATCGAATCAGGAGGGTATTTATAGCCAGGAATCTCCAGCTACCGATCTCTTTGATTTGGATGTATATATCTACTCGATCCAACGCAATAACAGTAAAATAGAATCAAGTGAGTATCGATCGATTTCCATGAAACAAACTCGCTACATCACCACCACCGTTCAAGCTGGTAATCGTCTAGAGATCGACCTGCCGAATCTTCCAATCGGACAAACGATCGAGGTAATCCTGATTATCCCCAATGCTCCAGAATCTAACCCGCGATTCATAGACAGACGAGCTTTGCTCAAACTATCGATCGAGGAACGCCGCTATATCCTAATACAGCGTTTTCTGACTCTCAAACTCTTCAGATCGTATTCTGGCAAGAGTTCATCTTCTAATTCTGAATTATCCTTGTTCATGAACTTTCCTCTCAGTACGGGTTACTTCTCTGGCACTAATCAGGCGAATTAAGTTTCCTCTTTCTGTGTAGGTAGCAATCAACAAACGTCTTTGATTCGACTCTCCCACAATCAGATAACGATCTTTCTCCTCAGAATGTGCTGGATCGTAGAAATCAACCTAGAGTGGATCGTCAAAAACTGTCTTTGCTTCCTCAAATAACACTCCATATTTCGATCGGTTGCTTACGGCTTTATTTTTATCCCAATCAAATCTCATACTCTAATAATGGACTAATAAATCTCCGCGTGCAAATCCCCTCCTGAGAGGGGATTTACATGGGATTACTCCTGACTATAAGCATCCATCGGTAGACAAGAACAGACCAAATTCCTGTCCCCATAAGCCTGATCGATTCGCCCTACCGTTGGCCAGAACTTGTAATCCTGTAACC
>Ga0209491_10010014_pt1 | contig 11489 bp, 6 predicted proteins | sample BON02_FD_187213 | JGI IMG/M metagenome (GOLD analysis project Ga0209491, IMG submission 187213) | Freshwater microbial communities from Lake Bonney liftoff mats and glacier meltwater in Antarctica - BON-02 (SPAdes) (version 2) | ecosystem: Environmental > Aquatic > Freshwater > Ice > Glacier...
GTGGTGTAGAATACAACGTGCCTTTTCGCGAAGAGTCGTGCAGAAGCAGCTGCATTTACAGCGGTCCATTACACAGTCACAGCCGTGATGCCGTCAGCCAGCATCCGTCCACCCGCGCTGGTGCGGAGTCAATCCAGCTGATCTATAGCGGGCGCGCATTACAAGCACTGAGCGACCTCGCTCGGCAATTTCGGTGTCACCCCATTTTTTGGCGGGAATTTTCGATATATGAGTACAAGTGAAAGTCTATGCTGTCTACATATTTTGGCTTCAGAAACTGCACCTTGGCTGAAATCTCTGTTTTCTTGATGGTGGTCACGGACTATAGCTCATTTCCTGGCTAGCCCAGTTCCTAAAGATCACTAAGGAACTGACCTAATCTAGCTCTAGGTTCTTATCCGATGATAACAGTTCATCAGATACGGAAGAAGACTGCATTGCTTCGGCACAGAAACAAGATATAAGGAAAACTCAGTTTAAACTGAGTTTTCCTCTTTTCAAAAAAAGAGTCAGCCACAATAGAATTTAGTGGACAAGGTCTGATTTCTGACAGGTTCTGTCACACATCAGCAGCCCATCAGGATTCGACTAATCTCATGTTGCGTCCCTTCACCTTTGCCAGTGACTCTGATCACACTCACCTCGACGCCTTCGCTCCTTCCCAAACCATTATCCTGCAGTCATATCCATCAGTCATGTCCCTCAGCCATGTCCCTCAGTGATATCACCGAATCATGTCACTCCCACTGGGCACTCTCAGTGTCCCACCTTGATGGGTCCTTGCCTCAAGCTGGCAATGCTGGCTGCCTAGTCACTATGCTGGTCGCTGCACGCAAGTGCGCTCTCACAACACGCACCCATGTCTCACAATCAAGTCTCAGTCTGTCACTCTCAGTGGGCCCTCGAACTGCACCCTGCCGCTGCGGCGAAGCTCAACTTGCCTGTGACAATCCACCGTTGAGGCCCCGGACCCAATTTCAAATTCTTCAACTTGAATCAAACAAAGCAATACCTGTTGAAAAAGTTTTTAAAGGAAACCATCTAGAAGTAAAGAAAAACATTGAACAGAGCCATTGATTGAAGTTGCTTTTATAACACTGTGACGTGATTATCGAAAAAACAATATGGCATGTTGAATTTTACAAAACTTTACTCACACACGTGTGAAAACTACAAAAAAGCTGTGTGTGTGCGTGTCCTTCATACGCAAGTCAGCACGCTCATTGATTTTGCAGGTTCACTAGATCACAATTTCTTTATAATATTACCTTATACACAAAAATTGCTTGGAAGTTGGAATCCAAGCCAACCAGCGACATTCTGTCATCATCTACTTTTGAGACAGACCCGTGCACTATTTCAAGGATAATCCTTATTCGGACGGTTCATAAGACTTTCGAGCAAATGGAGCTTCCAGCAAAGCTACTAGACTATTCCTTATAGAGTAATAAAAGCAATATTAATCATTACTGCGTCTACCAGAAAATATCAAATCATTTTTTGCCTTCTTAGGCCAGCAGACAAGTGCTGATGTACTTGACCAGAAAGAGAAACGTATGGTTTCATATTTTTGGCACCACCACTCCATCTGTAGGCACCTGTATGACAGCATGCACGCTGCACAAAAGCCAAAAAGCAAGCTCAAGTTTGTCACGCTTGACAAAGAAAGTAACATGAGCACGCTGTGGCGACGAGAAGAGCTTCTAAGAATCTGCAGCAAGGAAGAGCTGGCACAGGATATAGAGGTGACAATACCTGTCAAAAAAAGTCAAGAGACACGGTATAACCTCGATCCAGGGTCTTTCTTCGTAAATCGTTTCTGGGGCAGACGACCGGATGGGGTCGCAATCTATGAGGCTCTGAAGATGGTATATATTTTTGAATTTAAACGGTCGACAGATAGGGACGTATGGTTTCTAGAGGTGAAAGACGCAGAAGCTAATGAGCAGCACAAAAGCATCATCGGTGCGCTCAAAGCTGCTGCTCTGGAGTGGGAATTTGAGCAGATTAATTTTGTGGTGGGTAACCGCAGATCAGTGGTTGAGAGCGACTTCTACACCAAGCTCAAAAAGCTTGATATACAAGAAGGAAAAAAAGACAAGCTCTTCGCCGATCATGTGACACAGGTTTGCGAAGCGCACAATTGGGTGATTGTGTCCTTCCTTCAACAGGTGCAAGGAGGTACAAGACCAACTACAGAGGGATCGAGGGTGAACATAAGGCACAATGTGCACGTGTGAGGAGATATAGAGAGGAACACACGCTTGTAAAGCATCAAAGCTGGGGCCCGTCGAACGATGGTGGACTCAGGATGGTAAACTGAGAATCACAATCCAAGACCCCCCCTCAGAGTCCGGAAGACGAACACATTTATTGTATTTTACTTATTCGTATTGCATTTTGTCACGTGTCTGAAAACTTGCCATTTCGCTGCTTGTTTTTACGATACTATGAACATCTATTTCTGTTTTCTATGTGAAAACTGCACGTGACGTCGTCACAGTTTTGCTTACATTTGCCAAATATTTATCACTTTACCTTCACATTTTCACATGCACATACAGAGGCACACACACGCAAGCACACATGTACAATCAGCACACAAGAGGAACAGCGACAACCAGGCACAGGAGCCTGGTTGAGAGGGGCGGAAGAAAGGCTTTGTTACAGACCTTGCACACACACCAAAAAAAAAAACAGAAAAAAATGTCAAAAACAAACCGATATTCACGAATCTCAAAAAAAGATTCGAGCACACAGAGCTTTCAGCAAAGCTACTAGATTATTTCTTACGAAGGGATAAAAGCAACATCAATAAATCAATGACGACCTGAGGAGAAGAAACAAAAGTGAATTAAGAATAATCAGAAAACCTGGACTATTTATCATGGCATCAGGAAGACAAATTTGGCCCACTCATTTTGCATTATTTTCTGATCTGTACTGAATTGTGTGTATACATGGCACGTTATGAATACTACGCACGCTTTCCATTTCACTGAATCTTGATTCATGAGTACTTGAATGAATTCAAATCAATTTAATTATTTATTCCAATAGAGTAAATCCACTTTCATTGAAATGCCATGGCATAAAAATGCATCTTGCCATGGCAAGGTTAATTTATGAAACCAGCCTGAGTTTCCACAATTAATGCACTCTTTTCCACTTTGTTCCTGGTTTGTTGGTCCTGGCTTTCTTGTGTCAAAGTCATATCCTATACATATGAAATCATAAATTACTCTGAATCTATCAGACAATTCAATCAAGCCCAATACTTGGAAGTGACTTGCACTGTCTTGCAGACAAGTCAACTTGTTATCAAGCCTTCTTCCGCCTTCTATTATTAAGCCGACTTTTTGTCTTTCTCGTCCTCGCCCTCGACCTCCAATACGTCTATCTTCTCCTCCATCATAGACTCATCCGCGTCAACAGTGGGGAAGACAGGCTGTACCTTTTGTCTTGGCACCATCCTACCTTTTCTCCTTATGTGGTGCCTGCCATTTCACGGTGGATGTTAGGCTTGATGTCTATCTTTTCAGAGTACGTAGTACGAATATCATGCAGTCATCCGACGTAGCAAACATACTGTCCTACAATTTAGACCTCATCTTTCAGGGCATAAGTCAGAGGACCAGAAAGTCCCGAACCAAAGTCTGGTCTGGACCTTACTGAACAGAGTACGCACGTCAGCGTGCATACTCTACGACTTGCATTTTCACCGAGTTGCAATTTTCTATCAGTGTCATCAGACTCGGAAGTTTTCTTAGTTGTCGGAATGCAAGCAAACGAGTGCGTATTTTCGACGCCCGAACTAGGCACATTTCCGAGGGCAGTTCCAAATTCACGATGATACTGGCAGTGTACGCGATGTAACCATGTATGTCATTTCTATGGATACCACACTCGCATACAACCGTTTCCACTGGCTGTTTTTCTTGTACTCTCAGACTTTTGCTCTCTGCAAGGAAAATACGTCAAATTATTGTTGGACAATGTCCAGCCATGGTTCATTCAGTTGACTGCAACCCACTAACTGCAACATACTGCACCATACTGCAACACACCTCGCTCGTACATAAAGTCACTCGCACAAATACCACGATGATCCATGTATTCAGAATGACCTTCGAAATATCACGAACTGAATAATTTCCTCTAGATTTTTACATCTCAATGCGTCATTGCAGATACCACACAATCATTTAGTAGCCTACACATGCAACATCATGATATATTTATTATTTGACAGGTACAGACGCTGTGCAAATGGCCTTATTGTTGCAGGTCTAGTTGCAGTGTTGTGCTGTCGTCTGTCACCCACCCTTCAAAACTTGCACAAAATCACAGAGTGTTGTGCACGCGCTCAGAACGCCGAATAAGTGCCTAGAATTCGAAGGAGATTGTAGTTTGATTGTGAGCTTTGGTGTAGCCATCCATATAATACCCACAGGTTGTTTCTGCGTTATGTTCACGTGCTAGACACTGTGCAACTAGTGGTGGCCTATTTCCGTATATGTAGGGAGCTGTTCAAAATATGTAGATGGCACTCAAATGGCACCCCCTAGAAGAGGTTTGAACCTAGTGTCTCACTCTCTCTCTCTCTCTGTAATTCTCTGAGGCTCTCTCTCGCTCTCTCAGTCCAGCTTGTTTTGTCTTTATCTTTGAGACTCTTTCTTTTCCTCTCCCTCTCTCTCTCTCTCTCTCTCTTTCTCTCTCTCCCTTTCTCTCTAGCGCACCTAAACACTCTCATTCGCTCTCGTTCTCTCTCTCTTTCTTTTTCTCTCTTTCTCTCGCTTTTCCTTTCTCTTACTCTCTCTCTCAATATATCTTCTCTTTCCCTCTCTCTCTCTCTCTCTCTGTCTTATTCTCTCCCTCCCGCTCACTCTTCAAGCGGCACACACGCTCTCTTTCCTTCTCTCTCTCTCTCTCTCTCTTTTGTGTGTAGGCGTGGACTTTCTCTTTCTTTCGCTCTGTCGCTGTTACTCTCCTTCCCTCCCTCTCACTCTCTCTCTCTTCCTGCCTTTCTCCCTTTCTCTCTCTCTCTCTCTCTCTCTCTGTCTCTCCCTGCTCTTTTTCCACTCTATTTGGGAGGCTCTTTTTCCTTTTCTCCAATCTATTGTCCGCTCGCTCTCTCTTTTTTGGTCTCTCCTTTTGCTCTCGCTCTCTCTATCTGTGAGACTTTCTCTTCCCTCCCCCCATATTCTCTCTATCTCTCAGGTTTCTCTCTTTCACGCTCACACAGAGAAAGACAAACACACAGCCGCACATAGACGCACACTCCCGCACGCACACACACACACACACACGCACACGCACATCCGGAGGATATGCAGGGTTATTGTTGCACTGCAGGGCTGATAGCTGAGTGGCTGTATAAATGCACATGCATAGAGGGGGTGCGGGCATTGATTGTGCGGGCATTGATTGTGCGGTTGTTTGTGCAGCTTTTGCAAGACACGTGCTGTTCTTTTATTTGTTGCCATTCTGCGCAGTTGACAGATGATTGCAGCACACTCAACAACAAATTAGTTGGACAGAGCAGTGCTACACGTCTGTGGAGATATTATCTGCTAATTCCTGGCTGATGAGCTGTCGCAGTTGCACATGTCTCTCTGCGCTGCTTCTTGCTTCTGAGGTGTTTGCACCAAGACAAGTGCCCATTGATGTCGAAGATTTCAAAACATCTTCCCGCAACAAGAATAAAAAAAAACAGCTCAGCCCATCATACGACGCACCATTACTGCGATTGTAATTTGCTAGGTGCACTTCTTGAATGTCTTCACTGCGAATGAATTTCTTCCGTTAATTTCATTTCGGTTACCGGCGAATGGCACCGAAATGAAGTGGCAGGGTGCCACAATCTGCAACCTATGCATCACCAGTTGTATTATAGATTGTTTCCTTTCATCCCCCCTCTGTCTTACCAATTGGAAAATTGTCCCCCCCTCCTCCTTGCCCCCTGCATACTTACAACATCTCCGCTCTTCCTCGCCCATTGTTAGCCCAGACTCAGACTGACCCGCCCCGCATACTATAGACAAAAGGGGGGGGGAACATCGCACAAACAATCTTGACTTGTGACAGCATTGACACATTCTGATTTGCTTTTTCTCCTCCCCCCCCTTCCCCCCCTCCCTGCTCAGCTTCGCCAAGGAATTGCTTCTTCGTCTCGGGGAGAAACTTTTCTTTTGTGTTTTCTACTGGGGTTGGTTGGGTAGGGGTAGCCGGCAGTCACTTCTCTCCTCCCCTAGGGTGGGTTCATTTTTTGCCTCTAGTAACTACTGTGTAAATACACTTAACAGTGTGTTAGTGTATTTTCACTTATGACTGGGACCCCTTCAAGTCTAGGTGTCCTGCAATGGGCGAGGAAGAGACTGATAAACTGACTGATGGATGTTCAAGCGAAAAGAAACTCAGAGATTGCCAGGGTGCATGACAAGGAAAAACGCATCGTTGAAATACTCACGATCAGATTTCAATAAAGCTCTGCTCTTAAAGAAAGAAAGGAAAACTGCGTATATTGGGTCCGTAACACACGAAAAATGGCGGCTACAAGGGCCGTAATACACAGAAAATGGCGGCTACAAGGGCCCGCACGCTCGGCGTGTACACACTCTGCCATCTTACCATTCCGATGTGCTGAATGGTTCACATTCAAGAGCAGCCCGGGCACCGTGACCTCCGGAAGAGTAGCAAATCCACACGATTAAATCATTAATTTCCGGCTAGCGCCGAAGGTGTTGTACTGCCCATGGACGAGCGCTTTAATTTCCATTTCATTTTGTTTCTTTCTTTCAGGGAAATTCTGGTGCCAGGCGTTAAGAGTAGAGTTTGTGTTTCTTTTATATAAAGTCGAGATTGCCGCACATTGCATGGTGTGTAAATCACTGTTGATAGAATACTACCGGACATTTCGTCAAGTCAGTGAATAGAATTCAATGAAAAATGTCATAGATGCATACAGAGACACAGAGACACAGAGACCTAGCGACACAGCGACAAAGCGACACAGCGACACAGAGACATAGAGACAAAAAGACACAGAGACACAGAGACACAGAGACACCTGAGAAACACAGCGATACAGAGACGTGAAGACAGAGAACAAGAAGGAATATATTATAGAGAGAGTGACGAAACGACAGAAAGAGACAATGGGTTGTCAAATCACATCAATACCGCTTGTCAAGCTCTGATCATTAGCTTGTCAAGCGCTGATCACTAGCGTGTCAAGCTCCCGGTTGAATGGCTGGCTTTTCTAGAGGTACTGTCTGTCTGTATATGTGTAGGATACGACCGCGCCGTTGTCAAGCTAGCAGTCAGAGCTTAACAAGCTAGCCATTCGAGTCAGAGCTTGACATGCTAGCCATCAGAGCTGGACAAGCTAGCAATCAAAGCTTGATAAGCTAGCGATCAGAGCTTGACAAGGTAGCGACCAAAGCTTGACGAGCTAGCCATCAGAGATTGACATGCTTGCGAGCACAGCTTGACAGGTAAACAATTCAAGAATGCTTTCGGCCACATTTTTTTGGATGTGTTGCAGCGTTGTTGTGTTGTCTCACCAAAATACATTACGTCACAGACAAGATTTTGGTAATTTGGTATTGATGAACAGTATATTTTTGCCATGTATTGTGTAATCCATTGTTCATATACAAGAACAAGATCCCAAACTTTGAATTACTCATGATTGATTGTTGCTTTTATTGATTTTTATTACTGGAAACAGTAGAACCTTTGCTAGAGGATCTATAATCTCAAATCCACATGGATTTGAGTTTTCGGGTTTCGGCCGGAATCGAGCCGGGCACCTTGGGTCATGTGTGTATGTGCGTCCGGGGTGCGAAAAAATAAGACACGAGCCCGTCGAGGTTCCTTCTTGCATACACGCCTTACCCGCGTACTCGCAAACAGACAGTAGTATGACAAAGCAAAGCGCATCGACCTGGAGCACGACTGTTGGTAGTTGTAGGCGTCCCTCTCGTAGGGCAACACCGCCGTTGTCCGCGTCCCTCTCATAGGTCGACGTGCCGTCCCCTCGCACACTACACTAGACACGCCTCAACGATGGCAAGGGAAAACAAACTGCGACTGCTCTCGCAGCACTTTTATTAGAATACTCAATTTCTTCCGAATGAGTCACAATCAACCCCGCTGTTTACTACCTGGCACGTCCCAGATTACTACCCAGCTTGTCGATTCGATGACTCTACGTCTCTTTGATATACATGCTCGATCCCCTCTTTATGACGTCTTCTGTTTGTGATGTGGTACTCTCCCGTGACGTTTGTCACGGTCCCTGTCTCTTGAGCCTCGGTACAAGAAGGAAAGAAAGACAAAAATTTCGCCGGTCATGTGACACAGGTATGCGAAGCGCACGATCAGGTGATATGTCTATGTCTTTTCTATTTCTACTTTAATATTGCACGTGACGTTGTCACAGTTTTGCTTATATTTGTTGATATTCATCATTTTAATCACGCATTCTCACATATAGAGGCACACACACACAAGCACACGTGTATGATTAGCGCACAGGAGGAATGGCAAGAGCCGGGCACAGGAGTTTGGTTGCCAGGGGGGCAAGAAGTTTTTTGTTAGAGACAAGGGGCTAGCACGCACACACACACACACCAAAAAATGACAGCACACCACGATCTCAAGTCCAAAAAAGATTCGAGCAAATAGAGCTTTCAGAAAAGGTACTAGACAATTTCTCATGGAGTAATACAAGAAACATCAATTTATCTTTGCAACACTTGAACTCCCTTTCTATAATAACATTTTTAATCACATCGCATTTTATAATCGAATTTTGAAGACCAAAATAAACCCAGATTGTTGGCGAGCCATATGCACATGGCTGCAGCAAGCGCTCCATTTCATGGTGCAGCAAGAGCTACTACTAAATGGTAACGATCAGTTGCTCCCTAAATCTCTAAGTCTCTTCTGCAAAAAAGTTCTACAAAAACAGGGCTCTTTTGTAAGAAAATCCCAGAAATTCAGGGAGCCTACTGATAATTGCTACCCCATACTACACGTAAGTGCAATGCACAATTGCACCTACAGGATTCTCTGAATTACCAACTCTCCTCCATCGTCGATTGTAATTCTGAGTTACCGACCCCCTTCCATCGTCTATTGTAACAAGGCCTGATGCACGATTGCACCAATAGGAGTCTCCGAATTACTCTGGACTTCCATAATTCCTGTACTTTACTTCACCGAAGGATTTCTTATTTCAGAGTCGCAGACGTCTCGTTCACCACCCAAGCACATGAACCCTGTTATGTTTTGGCCCTCAACAAATCATATCCATTTTGAACATGATTCAAGGGCCAAAACACACCATTTCTCGATTCACTGTAGCCTCACCTGTCAGAGTCAGACCGTGACCTTGACATGTGTGATGCTCTAGCCTGAGTAGTATTATGCAGACGCTAGACTTGATCTAGAGGTGGTATTATGCAGACGCTAGACATTACCTATCTGCCATCTAAAGCCTCTTGATACTGGTAAAGTCTAGCGTCTGCATAATACCACGATACCATCTGTCATCTACACCTTGGGATGTATATGCGGTTTCGTGTACGGGATTGTATGTGAAACTGAAAGTACCGGGAGAAGTACTTCCCACTCGTCACCTTGACAGGGAGTTAAGGGTTGAAGAATTACAAGATCAGAAGATTGACATCTCAAGGCTGACTTTGTGAGAGCGGTGAAAAACTTCATGGTGAATAGGTTGAAGACCTACGAGATGCACGAGATCAAGAGCGTTCGCAGAGACTCTCATGAGACAGTTAGACCACGGCCAACACACTGCAACACACTGCAACACACTGCAACACACTGCAACACACTGCAACACACTGCAACACAGAGACTCTCGTGAGACTGGTAGACCACTGCGCTTCATGTGCTGTGAGCGGGAGCTACTAGCTGTAGCGACCTCGGTCGATCGTTAACTCTTTCATTAACGGCCGTCCGACTGAGTGAAAAGACATCTCAGTCATGTCACACATGTAAAATAGTCATTAAAAGACGTCAAAAGATGTCGCTGGAGAAGCAACGAAAGACATTCGTATGCCTATCGACCTCGAGCTTCATGTGTCTGCAACACACTGCAACACACTGCAACAACGAAAGACATTCGTACCTATCGACCTCGAGTTTCATGTGCCGAGCAAATAGAGCTTCCAGAAAAGCTACTAGACTATTATTCATGCAGTAATAAAAGCAACACCCTTCAAATGACGTGAGCTTCCTGTACTTCAGAAAATCCTGTAATCGGCGACTCCTGTACAGGGCGGCAAATTCTGATATGACGCCTGATCTCTGTAGGGGTTTTTCTGTGAAAGATTCCCATAATAGTGGATCATTTGCGAAAAGGGACCTACGACATAAGGCATGCTATGAGTCTTTGCCGATCTGTACTGCGGAGACTCCAGTCGTCGCCTTCATTGTTGAATAGGACAAAAGAACAACAGTTACTACGGTTGCACTTATTGTTGATTTGTGCTGGATCTACATCTCGCACAAATCGAAGGTCACTTTTCGCAAATTGGCCAAGAAATGAGTCATGTCAAACACGTGATCGAGTCATGTCGCATATATGAATGAGTCATGTCACATGTACAAATGAGTCATGTCTCATCTCATCGAGCGCACGGCTTAGGCAGGCATGGCAACGTTGACGTGCAAGACCCGGACCTGTAATATTGCATGCCAGTTGTAATCACATATATTTACTTGTTCAGACACAGGGAGTGTACCACCCCAAACACTTATAAGCTCTCTTTTTTCTTTGCATCTGTGAACAACTTTTGTGATTGCTATCACGCGTGAAATGGCGTTTGTGTGTGGGAGGGGGAGTGTGTGGGTGTTATCAAGTGAGGTATATAGTTTGTGATGTGTATGTATGAGTAGTTCGTGACTCGTACATATACACAGTTTGTGGGTGTTATCAAGTGAGTGGGCGAGTGAGGGTGTGTGTGAGAGAGGAAGAACCTTGCGATCAGCGCAGGCAGTGACGAGCTGAAAGAGTGTGCGTGTCGGGTCTGTTGTAGTACCCTCCTCCTCCTCTGCCTGCCCACCATCGACTTGTTGTACGCGTGCGTCGCGGACCTGCTCATGTGTGTGTGTGTGTGTGTATGAGTATGTGTGTATGTGTGTGTGCGCGTGCATGTGTGTGTGTGTGTGTGTGTGTTTGTGTGTGTGTGTGAGTGTGTGCGCGTGTGTGTGTGCATGTGTGTGTTGTAGGCAGGTGCTCGTACATATCATCAATCAGAACGGGGTGTTGGTGCAAGACAGCGAAAAAGCAAGAGCGTGAGAGCAAGTGAAACGGAGAGGGAGAGGGACAGGGCGAGGGAGGGAGTGAGAGAGACCTCCCCAGAGTGGCAAGAGACAACGTCAGCGACGAGCCTACCACTCGACATGTCCCAGAATTTACAAGTCCGATCATACGACCCAGACACTACCACCCCCTC
>Ga0209491_10010017_pt1:2500-11488 | contig 11488 bp, 7 predicted proteins | sample BON02_FD_187213 | JGI IMG/M metagenome (GOLD analysis project Ga0209491, IMG submission 187213) | Freshwater microbial communities from Lake Bonney liftoff mats and glacier meltwater in Antarctica - BON-02 (SPAdes) (version 2) | ecosystem: Environmental > Aquatic > Freshwater > Ice >...
ACACATTAAGTAACTGCCCGCCCTTTTTTCGTCTCAGGCGAAATGAGCACAGGCGGCGCCTGCCTCCTCCGCTGCTACCCGCACGAATATAGATTTAATTCATATACTAATCTGAATACAATAATAATATATGTATATATATTATATACATACACACTCTACATACATATATTATATACACTATACACTATACATAAATTGTATACCCCTCATCCTCTGTTTTCTCCTTATTCTGTAAGGCGAAATGAGCACCGGCGGCGCCTGTCTGCTCCGCTGCTACCCTCACGAATGGTCGGTGCTAGTCGACCCCACGCGGCGCGGCGAGTGGACCTATTCCGGCCGCTTCTCAAGCCGGCCTTCGCCCTCGCAGCTCGAGGATTTAGTCATGGAGGGGATGACCAAAAAGCGAAACGACCGGTTTCGGGATAACGCGGCGGCTGCTGAGCGCGAGCGTGGCACGGACGCGCAGCCGTAAAACGCTGTGATGACAGCGATTTGGCCTTTACAGAATATTGCAATTGCCAATATTGTATGTTGTGAACTCGAGGATCTGGCTATGGATGGCATGCCCAAAACCCGCAACGACCGGTACCGGGGTAATGCGGCGGCCGCTGAGCGCTAGCGTGGCACGGACGCGCAGCCGTAATACGCTGTGATGAGGCTATATTCCATGTGACGCTGTGATGAGGCTATGTTCCGTGTGCTCTGTAGCGAGATGTATGTGTGTGTAACGAAAACGCGCAACGACCGATTTCGGGATAATGTGCATAATGCGGCGGCCGCTGCGCGCGAGCGTGGCACGGAAGCGCAGCCGTAAAATGCCGTGATGAGACTATGTTATGTGTCCGTGTGCTCTGTAGCGAGATGTATATGTATGTACTGAATGTGGGTGTGTAACGAAAACGCGCAACGACCGCGGTTTTGGGAGATTCGGCGGCGGCTGCTGAGCGCGAACGTGGCACGGCGGAAGCGCAGCCGTAAAATGCTGTGATGAGCGCTTAGCACGCACTCTGCTGAGCAGGTTCCCCTCCTGGGGTAGCCTAGTTACTTGTGTAGTGTAATGTTTGCGCGTGCGCCAATGTTAGGGCTTTGTTTCTTGTTTCTTTGTTTCTGTGTTGACAGCGATGCAGATGCTGCATGCTGCCGCTTACGGCGTCGACGAGCTTTGAGCACAGGGGGCCGCAGTGCCCCTCCTGACCCTTACCCTTACTCGCTCAACTGCTCAACTAGCCCCCCCCCCTAGATCAGTTCCCTGTGCGTGTGTGTGCTCGTGTTCGTGTGTCCCCTTTGTATTTTAAACCTAAACCGCCTGTGATGGTGATGAGGCTTTGTTCCATGTGCTGCTCTGTATCGAGATTTGTGCATATGTATGTGTATGTGTGTAAATCTTCTCCTCGGCACCAGCACACGCGCATACGTAGTCATACCCGCGCGCACAAGTTGTGCACAAGCCCCCGCGACGACGCCAGAGCTCTGCTGCGGTCTGTGGCAGTCTGTGTGGGGTTGCGTGGTTGATGTCGGTGTCGGCTAGTGTTCGTGTTAATATGTTCAGCGTATGATAGTATGTTGTCGGATTATGTTATTGTCGCACTGGTTTGGGTATTTGGTAATTTCATTTCGTTTCAAGATAATACGGCGGCTGCTGAGCGCGAGCGCGGCACGGAATAAACACAGCGCGCAGCCATGAAACACACGTGCGCACCAACGCCGCGTAATAATGGTAATGGTAATGCGGGCCACGTATATATCCTATGACCTATGACCTATGTGTGTGCTCTGCCGATGTGCCGATGTGCGCGTGCTGTGCGCCGTTGTTGTTGTTGTCAATCGTCAATTTGACTGTGATTGTGATTGAGTACATTGCATATTTATATGGCTTTGGGTTTGTTTCTCGGTTTGGACCATTTTCGGCTTGTATTTGTATTTGTTCTGGGACACAACGGACAACGCACAACGCATGATGCGCGGCGGCGGCCACTGAGCGCGAGCACGAGCGGCGCGCAGCGCGGCACACACTGCGGCGCTGTGCGCCGTCGTGGCAGAGCGCGGTAGACAAACGCCGTGATGGGTGATAAGAGACCGCAATATAGGTCTCCGTCTGTGCGGCATAAGTGTCGTGTATATGTGCTTGAAGGTTGAAGGAAAAGGAAGAGTCGAGAGCGCGCGCAGCAGGGGAGCGGAGAGCGTGCATTCGGTTCAAGGGTTCACCCGAACATGATCATGCATCATGTATGAGCCTACTTCTACTTGAGCAACTTGAGTGCGTGCGTGTCCGAACAATTACCTATATTGTATTTAAATAAATATATATAAAGTATAATAATATATAGTATAATTATATAATATAGCAAGAAAGAGGGTCCAGTTCTCCGTGGAGGACATAACAGGGATCTATGCGATCTCTATAATATAATACTTATTATAAAATGTCTAATACGACTAATATGTGTCTATTGCTTTGCTTTGAAGGGTATAGCGCGGCAACATCAAAATAAGCACGCGTAAGTAAGTAATTAGGGCGGTGCCGTGCGTCGTGCCTGCTTAGATTCACAGCAGGAACAAAAAAACACAAAAATATACAACCACAATAACGGTTACATGTGTTATATGTGATTCATTATTATATATGGTCATGGCGTCTGTATCTGTAATATGTAGCTGTAGACTGCAACTGTAGACTGTAGACTGTCGCACTGTAGAATGTTCTTAGAATGAATCTGTGATCTGTTGTCGTATCGTAGTTGTAGTTGGGTGTCTTACTCTTACCTATATTTACCTACCTACTTATGCTAAAACGCATTTGTAGTAGTAGTGTAGTAGTAGTACAGTATGTAGTATAGCGCCGCAGTAGCAGTAGTAGTACTGGTAGGGTATTGTGTATTGTAGGGTGTAGTCCGTAGTCCGTAGTTATTATTAGTTTGTAAAGTCTTCTTAAAGTGGAAGTGGAGACGTATAGAGGCTAGGAGTAGGTGGGTAGGTGTTGGGAGGGGTGTTTTGGTTTTGGTTGGGACTTTAGATAATTATACTAATACTTCAATACTTGATACAACTATGCACTATATGCACATGCATATGCACTGTGCTCAGGCTCAGGCTCAGGCAGGGTTCAGGGTACATGGGCAATAGCAATAGCAATAACAAAAAGGAGAAGATGCCACACAAAAATCGGTGTATCGTATACGTCAGATATCAGGCCCAACACCGGGTTAACCCTATACCTATACCTAAGTTAGAATAGCTATAATAGAAAAATAGTCGTATGCACGAGCCACAGCCACAGACACCACACATAATATTTATAGTGCCTGGAGGCGCCAGAGGTTCTTGGCTCACATATCAATATCACTCCCCAAATCACATACAGACTTTATGATGCCCACTGGCACACTCACAGAAAATGTAACAGCACAGCTAAGTACACTAGTAAACACACACTAAATGATGTATGCCGTGGACGAGGACGAGGCGTGAGCTCCCTTGCCGAGAGCGCCCCCAGAATGGAGCGAAGGTTTTGGTAAAGTGCGCCACGAGTGGGCACGTTTAACCAAGGGAACGGCCCTCCAGGTCCTAGAGCATATGCATATGGCAGAGCAGATCGCATTAGGCAAACAGGCGCGCGTCACCATAAAGTCAGCGACTTTGAGCGCGGGTTAACCCGGGGTGCGGGTGAGGAAACGATGTCGCCTCCCGGCGTCGTGACGTACTTTGGCCGGTAAGGTGTCGGGGAATTCAACAAGCAGTTGTCGAGCGAGCCGTTCGCGAACCTGGCCCGGTTGATGACCTCGCCGTTGCTGATGCCGAGGTCTAGGTCAACTAGGTGGTCGAAGCTGAGTGAGCGAGTTTTGCGAAACGGCGGCGTGACCCCGGGGTTAACCCAATTTTCCTCGTGCATGCGCGGGTCGTTGGACGTTAGGGACAACCGCCGCCGGAGGATTAACCCGAGTGACGGGCGGACCGGATTCTGGGCAGTCGCAGCCAAAACCTCGGGTTAACCCGACTTCTCATTACTTTGACTTTGATGCTGCGACTCATAGCATAAAAGACGTTTCAGTTTCGACACGGCTTGCTTTTTTCTTCCGAATTGTTCCGGATTCATGCGTAAATCGCGGATAAATTGCACGCCCCCCATTCGTAATCTCGGGTTAACCCGCGGCGTGCTCTGTACGCTGCGTACGGAGCGCGCCGCTAGCTAGCTTAGGGTCCCTTTTCTTTGGTGCAACAGGGGGGTGGGGTGTCTCCGTTGCGGTGTGAGCCGCTGCGGGCCGGCTGCTGCTGTGGTTGGGAGGGGGTGTTAGGTGTTTCGTAGGGGTAAACTTATCATCATTAACCCTGAACTGACGCCGACGTGGCACAACAACAACACGTCTAACGGTGAAGCTGTCGTGCGCGAGGCAAGGCACTGCGCACTGGCTGCCCTTCCTCTGCACGAGTAGAACACACTGCCTGCTACGGAGCCAACGCGGCGCCACGAGGACGAGGTGCGAAGCGGGGCTACACGAAGCACGCTAGCGCGCCTGCTCTACGCGCGTAGAGCACGCCGCCGGCAGCCGAGCAAGCGCTGCGCAGCAAGACTAGAGGGCAGGGCTGTGCACGAGCGAGGCATGTGCCACTTTCCTTGCTTCATGCATGTAAATAATACAGAGCAGCGCCATCGGAAGTCGAACCGACACGGCGTGACCAGGCGACCAAACCAACGGTAGGGCTGCGCATGTGACAAGCAACACACAACACACAACCACTCTTGCTCTTCCCGTGTAGAGCACCCCCGCCGGCTATGAAGCCGAGGCTGAGGCGGCGCGATGAGACGCGAGGCGCGGCTGAGCACAAGGTGGTGCACCACCGCCCTTACTCTATGCATGAAGAGCGCCCCGCTGGCTACGGAGCCGACACGGCGTGACACAACGGGAAGCGGGGCTGCGCATGAGACACGCCACTGCCCCTGCTCTTCGCGTGTAGCAGATCGTGCCCGCGGCGGTCGAGCCAACGACAAGACGCGAGGCGGGTCTGCGCGCGAGGCACGCCACACCGTCTTTGCTCTTCTTACGCGTGTGGAGTGTCCCAATGGCCGCTGAGCTGACGTGGCGTAACGAGACTGGAGCTGAGCTGCGCACGTGGCACGTGGCACGCCACCGTCCCTTGGCCTTTACAAGATATTGTTTCACTTCGAGGCTTTATTGCACAATAATATTTTTTGCAAACACAAACACCCCCTTTATTGTGCAATATATTGCACAATATTACCAGTTATTGCACACACCCGCCCAATTTTGAGGTGTTTTTGAGGTGTTTGGAGGTATTTTTTTGTTTCTTTAGGGGTTCCGGATTTTGGATGGGTACGTCGAGGTGTTTGAAAAAAAATCGTTCTCGACACACGGAAAAGGGGGCATTATTGCACATTATAGGCCCATTATTGTGCATTACCCCCCTCCCAGCCCCCCTTTATTGCCTACAATATTGCGCAATAAATTTTCCCTACGACCTCCTTGCTATTGCAATAAAATATTGGCAATATCTTGTAAGGGCCAAACTGTCCCTTCCCTCTTCCCTGCGCGTGAAGCACGTGCAGCAGGCACACAACCCGACGCTGTGCTATAAAAGGAAAAGCAAGGCTGCCCACAGCACGCCACACTGCCCCTGCTCTAGTTCTACGCGTGTAGAGCTAGCCTCCAGCTACATGGCAGACGTGTCGCAACGAAGAAAGGCAGGACTGCGCGAGGCACGCCACAGCCCCTGCTCTACTCGCTACTTGTGTAGAGCGCGCCGTTGGCAACGGAGCCGATGCGGCGCGACGAGACGCAGGCGGGCGCGGCTGCACACGAGGCACGCCACCTCCCTTTCCCTTGCTCTACGCATGTAGTAGACCGCACCGCCGGCGACGGAGCTGATGCAACGCAACGAGGTGCGAGGCGGAGCCGCGCACGGCAAGACACGCCACCGCCCTTGCTCTGCGCGTGTAGAGCGAGAGCGCGCCGCCAGCCATAGCCATGGAGCCGACGCGGTGCGTGAGACGCGAGACGGGGTGGGGTAGTTGCGCACAAGGCACGCCGCCATTCCTCCTCTACGCGTGACGTGTAGAGAGAGAGCCCCGCCGGCTATGAAGCCGACGCAGCCGAGCCTACGCGGCGTGATGGGAGGTAGAGCTTCACGAGCTCCGCCACCACCCCTTCTCTACGCGTTTAGGGCGTGCCGGCAGCAGCCGAGTCGACGCGGCGCAACGAAACAAAAGGCTGGGCTGCACACCAGGCACGCCACCGACTCTGCTCTACGCGTGTATAGCACGCCACTGGCTACAGACGGCGCGAGGAGACACGAGGCGGGGCTAAGACTTACGTAAGATCTTACGGCATAAGTTTCCGGGCTCCTGGACCTTACGGTTTTACATCTTACGGAACATCCAAGGGGAAGGGGGGCTGCTACGAGGCAGGCCATTGCCCCTGCTCTACAAGTGTAGAGCGCCCCGCCGGCCACGGAGCCGATACGGCGCGATGATCACGCGAGGCGGTGCTGCTCACGAAACACGCCACCGCCCCTGCCCTACGCGTGTAGAGCTAGCCTCGGGCTATGTGCCATGTAGCTGACGCCTTGCAACGAAATAAGGGCGGGGCTGCACGAGGCAGGCACCGCCCCTGCTCACGCGTATGTATGTATGTATGTATGTAAAGATTTGGCGGCACCAGCACACGCGCGTACACGCGCACACAGGCCCGCGGCGCCACACCAGAGCTCCGGCGTGTTACAGACACCACATCCCACGGCTTGTCCGTGTAGCGACATCGGCTACAGAGCCACAGACGAGACGCGAGGCGGGGATGCTGCGCACGGGGCACGCGCCACCGCCTTGCTCTACGCATGTAGACCGACGCAGCGTCAAGAATAAGAATCTGCTCTAGGCGTGTAGAGCGTGACGCCGGCTATGGAGCCGAAGCGGCGCGACATGACGCAAAGTGGGCGCTGCGCACGCACTCACGCCACCGCCTTGTTCTACGCGTTTAGAGAGCCCCGCCAGCTACGGCGAGCCGACGCAACTCAGTGGGTCAGGAGGCGGGGCCGGGGCAGTACTATGCACGTCATTGCCCCTCTACACGTAGAGCGTGCTGCTCTGTGAACGAGGCGTACAATCGCTCTTTGCGTGTAAAGCACGCCGCCGGCTACACACAGAGCCGTCTATGTATGCGCTGCTGAAAAGGGCATCACACCGGCTACTCAGCCGTCGTGGCGCAAGCTGTTTGCAAGTGGGAGGGTGGGTGGCTTTTGCAAACAGACGGCCACTCCCGCTCTCCCCCGGCCAGCGGCCAGCGGCCCGGGTAGCCTGAGGCTGCCTGCTCAGGGAGGTGCGGGGCGCGCCGCAGTCCGCCGCCGTCCGCTCGGCGTCACCGCGTCGCCAGCGGTCTGGAGCGCTCTGAGGAACAAGTCGCTGTTTGCGCTCCGCATCGCTAGAGTGGACGGTGAAGGTAAGGAGGAAAAGGATCCCAGCTGTGTGAATAAGTGCTGTGAATGACGAACCACAGAGAACGGCGAAAAGAAAACTGGAGATGTGTGGCTCCGTTCGCTGTCCGCGTTTAACTAATTGAACGCGAAGTTCAGCTCTGATCTGTATCGCTAAGGGGAGAAGGGTTCTCGCCGCCGCGCTAAATTACTGTCAGAATTTAAACAGAATTTTGCTCAGGTACCTGAGCAAGGCGAATTTACTTAATTAGAGCGGTTACTTAGTAGCTGCAGAGCACCTTTAAAGGTTAAAGGTGCTTTAAAGGTGCTCTGTGTGCCTAAGCCTAAGTAATTCGAAACAGCTTTTACATAATCAAACTGTACTAATGACTTCTCATTACTTTGACTTTGATGCTGTGACTCATAGCATAAAAAACGTTTCAGTTTCGACCATCAATCGCTTGCTTCTAAGTTGCTTCTTAGCCGCGGCGGCGAGAACCCTTCTCTCTAAGGGGATGTCTTTGGAGCTCTCACCTTACGCAATATAGATCAGAGCTGAACTTCGCGTTCGATTAGTTCGGGTTAACCCGTCGCCGACGGTCGCACAGCCACACACGTCCGGCGTAGGCCACGTCAGGATAAAGGGCAGGGCGCGGCCGACGCGTGGTCCCTGAGATGCGCGAGGAGCGGGCTCGCGCGGCGTGTCGGGCGTGCGCGGCGCGCTGGATTCAGCCGCGAGCGTCACACCCGCCGCCCCGCCCGCGCCGGCGTCGGCAGTCAGGGGCTCCGCGGTCTCATCCATCGGCAGCGAGAAGCGCGGCATAGTTGGCACTCGAGAGCCGCCCCCTCCGCTGCCCCAGCCCCTCCCCCCGCAGTGGCAACCCGCAGCGGCCGCGCCGGTCGCGGCGCTGCGGCGCGCGCAGCGGACCCGCGCGCTCGCCGCTGCGGTCCGCCGCTGCGATCCGCAAAGGCGCCGTTGCGATGATCGTTGCGATCAGCGCATTGCGATCGTTGCGATCAGCGCATTGCGATCGTTGCGATCAGCGCATTGCGAAGAACCAAATTAGCGCAGTGCGAAATCGTCCCTTGCCCCTGCGGCATTCGCACCCTGCGCAGTACGGCGTTTCGCCCTGCGCACAACGGCGTTTCGTCCCTGCGGACTACGGCCTACCGCACTGCGGAGTGCGGCCTATCGTCCCTGCGCACAACGGCGTTTCGTCCCTGCGATCATCGTCCCCTTTGCTCGGCCGCACCGCATCGGCAGCTTTTTTCCCGGCAGGTACCCTGATCCACCCTCCCTATATATTCAGAGCACCAGGCTCTAATTAAGGCAATAACCAATGTTCCGTGCAAGTTCCTGTCGGTGACGACTCGCAGCAGAGCGGCTCACAGCCGCCGCAGCCGTCGCAGCCGCCGCAGCCGTCGCCGTCGCCGCCGCCACCAGCGACGACCTACACGCCTTGGGACGACAATGCGCTCAACTGGAAAGGTGTAAACGGCGTCGACTGGGCGCGGAGCAACCTCAAAAACGAAGCGTATATGAAGGTCAAGGCGAACACAAAC
>Ga0209491_10010023_pt1 | contig 11486 bp, 11 predicted proteins | sample BON02_FD_187213 | JGI IMG/M metagenome (GOLD analysis project Ga0209491, IMG submission 187213) | Freshwater microbial communities from Lake Bonney liftoff mats and glacier meltwater in Antarctica - BON-02 (SPAdes) (version 2) | ecosystem: Environmental > Aquatic > Freshwater > Ice > Glacier...
AAATCGTCCGCCAACGCTGCCAAGTTTGAGCAAACAATAGACACAGCGCCACAAACGCATAGCGGACCATGTTGCCCGCAGTTTTGCTCCTGATACACGTTTAGGTCAAATGCGATTGCCCTGATCAGACAGGAGCACTCAGTTTAAATGAATTCCTGATGATTCATCTCTTGACATAAGTACATCCAACCGTCTCTATATGTATAGACATATCGAATGGCACTTGTCAGACGATTCCATGAATTAAACTAATCGACAAGGCAAGTACTGTGAAATCAAATACCACTCCTGCTGTATCAGCCTCAAATGTCGATATGCAGTTTGGCAACTTTAAAGCCGTGAATGATGCCTCATTTGAATTGGAACATGGGAAGTTTCTGACAATTCTGGGGCCATCAGGTTCTGGCAAAACGACTTTGTTGCGAATGATTGCAGGATTCCTCAACCCGACAAAGGGTGAAATTTCCATCAATGGCCAAGCGGTAAGGGCGGTAGTCCCCAACAAGCGATCAATTGGAATGGTGTTCCAGAAACTTGCTCTGTTCCCACACATGACGGCGGCAGAAAACGTAGCCTTTCCACTTAAAATGCGCCGCTTCGATGCAACTAAGTTGTCAAACCGTGTTTCTGAGTTTCTAGAGTTAGTGCGATTGGACGGTTTTGAAGGCCGCCGCATCAACGAGTTGTCTGGCGGACAACAACAACGTGTTGCCATCGCGCGTGCACTCGTATTCGAACCGGACTTACTTCTCTTAGATGAGCCTTTGGCAGCGCTTGACAGAAAGCTTCGCGAAGAAATGCAGTTGGAGTTCAGACGCATTCAGAAAGAGCTAGGTGTTACAACGATAAACGTGACCCATGATCAGCGCGAAGCTTTGGTTGTTTCAGATCAAATTCTCGTCATGGATGGCGGCAAAATACAACAAGACGCGTCCCCCACCGAAATGTACCGCGCGCCCGGTAATCCGTTCGTTGCTGACTTCATTGGGGTCACCAACGTCGTCTCCGGCACATTAGAGCGCCTCACTGACGAAACGGCTACGGTCAAGTCCGGGGGCACTACCCTTTACGGTGTCATGCGCAGTGGTTCTGAAAAGGCCTTGAATGGGGCTGCTGTTCGCTGTGCTGTGCGTGCTGAGCAAATTCGTATCAGCGCTGAGAAAGCTGATTTGGCTAAGCTGGACATGGTCTTTGAAGCCGCCATTACTGACGTGATTTTTGAGGGTGAACGGTTGCTTTACGAACTTTCAGTTCCGCAGCTGAGCTCGGACCCATTCCGCATTTTTCACCATGATCAGAACGATTTCGCAACTCACGAGTTGGGAAGATCCGTCCACATCGGATGGGAAAGTCGCGATTTACATGTCTTTGTCGCGGATTAAAATGGCTCGGAAAATCGAGTGTAACCTTAACAGAGAGAATACAATGACTTTCAAAAAACCAATTAGTCGCCGTCAATTGCTCAAGACGTCGGCTGCAGCAGGTGCGGCCAGCACCGTTTTGGCTGCGCCTTCAATTCTTTGGGCTGCAGAGCCTGATAAACCTTCAGAGCTAATTGTTCGTGCATGGGGCGGTCCATGGGTTGAAGCTCTTAAGAATGGTGTATCTGACCCATTCACTGAGCGGACTGGAATACGTATTATCCACGACCTGACAGAAGATAACGAGATTCAGCCTAAAGTTTGGGCGGCGGTTGCGCAAAATCGCACGCCGCCGATTCATATCAATTGGGATACGACAACCAATGCAACTAAGTCTGCATTGCGTGGCGTCTGTGAAGATTTATCTGATCTCTCGAACCTTGCAAACACAACTGACCTTGCAAAACCAGTTGGCGTTGAAGGCTACCCAATCGTGAACACCTACGGGTACGTTTACGTTCTGGCGTATCGTCCTGAAGCATTCCCAGATGGCCCACCAGCGTCATATCACGACCTGCTGGATCCAAAATTCAAGGGCCGCGTAGCCTTCTACAATGACGGCATTGGCTTCCACTTTCCTGCTCAAGTTGCTGGTGGTGGCTCTCTTGACGGCATCCCTGATGCTATGGAACCTTGCTGGGACTTCGTGACGCAGATGAAGGAACAAAATCCACTTCTCGGCGAAGATCCAGATTTTGTAGCTTGGTTCCAGAACGGCGAAATTGATGCTGCATGCACAATTTCTACAAACGCTCTGGGTGCAAAACGGAATGGCGTAGACATTGCATGGACAGTGCCAGTCGAAGGTTCAAAATTCGATACAGACGGTCTTTGGATCCCTAAAGGTCATTCCGAGGATGATCTGTATTGGGCAAAAGAGTACATCAATTCTGCACTAACACAGGAAGCCCAACAGGTTTGGTTAGATGGACTTGGTCTCCCTGGTGTTGTTCCTGGACTGACGCCACCAGAAGGTCTTGCAGGCGATCCGTCTTACCCAACGACTGAAGCAGATTTTGAACGCCTCATCCGTATCTCGGGCAGAGTTCAGGTCGAGAACCAGAGCGAATGGTTCTCCAAGTTCAAGCAGATCATGCAGGGCTAGGGGTAACTCTATCGCAAGACTGGGCGCCCTTAGTTTGGCGCCCATAATCCAACTCTAAGATCGGACGACATGACGCATAACTATCGCAATTCGTATCCAACGTCATGGCGCATCATGGACGTTTTAGAGCGTGCTTTTGCCGCTGTTTTACCAAACGGCGGTGGTAAATACACGCCATATCTGATGCTCATGCCTGCGATGGTTCTCGTTGGAACACTTGTCGTTGGGCTGCTCTACATCGGTGACTCGTCTCTTAGGACTTTGGATAGAACTACTTTTCAGTTTTCTGATTACTGGACTTTAGAAAATTACACCCGCGCCCTCTCTGAGAGCTTCACGTTCACAATCATTTGGCGCAGCCTGTTGGGAGCGTTTATTGTCACTGTAATTACACTCTGTTTGGCATTCCCATACGCATATACGATGGTGCGAACGCCAAGCTCACGCCTCCGTAAATTTCTTCTTATCGCACTTTTCTTGCCATTCTTTATTGGACAGGTTGTCCGTGCATATGGGTGGCTGATCCTCTTAGGCAACCAAGGTATCGTGAACGATGTGTTAGGGCTGGTCGGTGTCGAACCAATGCGACTTTTGTACAACTACCCAGCCGTTTTGTTCGGATTGGTGCAATACATGTTGCCATTCGCAGTCTTAATGCTTGCTCCAGCCATGACAGCAATTCCGGAAGAGATTGAAGCTGCTGCCGGATCTCTGGGTGCGTCTTGGATCAAAACTATGATTTATGTAGTCATTCCAATGGCAAAACCAGGTTTAGTGGGAGCGGGGTTGGTTGTGTTAACCCTTTCCTTGACAGATTTTGCCATGCCCGCCATTTTGGGAGGTGGATCGCAAGACTTTATTGCAAATGCAATCTATGATCAGTTCTTCCGGACATCGGATCAAGGCTTCGGCGCCGCGCTCGCCATTATCCTGATCGCCATCGGTTCAATGCTAGTTGGCGTTATATTTACTGTGTTTGGTGCAGGGACCTTGGATCTCGGGGGTAACAATAAATGAACCAACCAATCGGACAGAGGGCCGTCTTTTGGACCCTGGTCATTATCTCCATTGTAACGCTTTCCGCACCTACATTTGTAGTATTGGGAGCCTCGGTAACATCTGGCAATATCATTGCATTCCCTCCTGAGGGCTTCTCTCTCAAATGGTATGGAAAAATCCTAGGTGAACAAGACTTACGAGACGCGTTTTTTCGATCTCTTCAGGTCGCCACAATCTGCGTTCTGGTATCGTTGCCAACAGGTACCTTGGCAGGAATTGCTCTTTCCAAATACCGCATTAAGGGCGGCATCGCAATACAAACCTATCTGTTATTGCCATTCACGATCCCCCTCATTGGATCAGGTATTGGCTTGATGCTGGCCTTCGGTGATGCCGGACTACTTGGCAACCTTTGGCCAGTTGGTGTCGCTACATCTGTGATAAACCTCCCGTTTATGATTTGGGCGGTATCATCAAGCGCTGCTGGATTGGATCCAGACTTGGAGCTAGCTGCCCAAAGCTGCGGTGCGGGCCCGATTCAAACTTTTTTCAACGTCACTCTTCCTGCGGTAACACCGGGCGTGATCACAGGCTCACTTCTGATGTTCATTCTCTCCTTGAACGAATTCCTTGTAAGCTTGCTGTTGGTCGATGCGCGTATCGTCACATTACCCGTTCAAATTTACAATTCGATCAGATCAATCATTACTCCAGACCTGGCTGCTGTGTCGGTCGTGTTCATTGTTGTTGCACTGATTGCCATCACCATCCTCGACAAAATCGTGGGTTTGGAAATATTCCTCAAATCAAAATAACCAATCGCCGAAAGGCGACAGAAAGGCCGTCTCAATATGTCATCTATCTCATTTCATGAAGTCGCCAAACTAAGCCCTGAAAGCTATGCTGCTCTAATGAAACGGTCCGAGGCAGATCTTTCAAGCTTTATGGAAAAAGTTCAACCCATTATCGCCGCCGTCAAAGAAGAGGGTGATGCTGCACTCGTGCGGTTTGGTCAGAACTTTGATGGCGCTAAGCCTCTGACCCAAGCTACACTCAAAGTGAGTGAGGCCGAGTTTAATGCTGCGTTTAAAAGCGTCGACAAAGAGGTGATGGTAGCCATTGAGTATGGCATCCAAAATATTCGCACATTTCACGAAGAACAAAAACCCAAGGCGATGTGGCTTAAAGAAATTCAACCCGGGGCTTTTGCTGGAGACCGATACACCCCAATTCAGTCGGTAGCTCTCTACGTTCCAAGAGGGAAGGGCGCATTCCCATCTGTGACAATGATGACTGCCGTTCCTGCTGTCGTCGCCGGGGTTCCGAACCTAGCCATCTTTACGCCACCTACACCTGATGGGTCAGTCGATGCAGCCACACTCATAGCCGCGCGTATCGCCGGTGTTGAAACAGTTTACAAGAGCGGTGGTGCACAAGCCGTGGCAGCGGCTGCATACGGAACACAGACCGTAAAGCCAGCATTGAAAATTGTTGGTCCGGGCAGCCCATGGGTTGTCGCAGCCAAGCGCCAGCTTTCTAACATCATTGATCCCGGACTACCGGCTGGCCCCTCAGAGGCTATTATTTTTGCAGATGAAAGCGTCCACGGCGGACTCGCGGCGCTCGATCTATTGATTGAATCTGAACATGGGCCAGATAGCTCTGCGTATCTTGTTACTCATTCTCGCAGAGTAGCTGAAGAAGCTCTCGCTGCGTTACCAGAACACTGGGCACAAATGGGAGATCAACGCGTTGAATTCTCGAAGGCGGTCTTGTCGGGTTCCACAGGAGGGATCATCCTCACGTCTTCTTTGGAAGAGAGCTATAAGTTCATCAACGATTATGCGCCTGAACATTTGGAATTGCTTTCAACAGAGCCGTTCGAACACCTCTGTCACATAACTGAAGCGGCCGAAATCTTGATGGGACCTCATACGCCTGTCTCCATTGGCAATTTTGCACTTGGTCCGAATGCCGTTTTACCAACGAGCCAAGGCGCTCGGACATATGGTCCACTATCAGTCCATGACTTTGTAAAATGTAGCTCTATCGGGTACGTAACTAAGCCAGCGTACCCTGAAATGGCAAGAAATGCCCATATCTTGGCTACATATGAAGGCTTCGATGCGCATGCCAATGCGGTGTCAGATATGCGAACAAAATACCTCGGAAAGAAATAAGATGACATCTGCTCTACCTTCACGCACAGCTATAATTCGCAAGCTGGCAATGACTGATGCTGAGCAAGCAATCTCTGAGTTGACCTCTTTTCTTCACGACGTCTTCAATATTGAGATCAATGGCCTTCGTATCAATCAAGATCAGTATTCACTTAACTCTCTCAACGGGTTCTTTCAATCGAATGGCTCGGATTTCTTCTTCAAGTTTCATCAAGAAGAGGGTGAGGAGGACATGAAGGGTGAATACTATCGTGCGGAGATTATTGCAGATGCAGGGCTCCCAATCGACATGCCGGTCATGACCTCGACGCTACCTGGAGAACAAATATTGGTCTACAAAAGGCGCGACGATAAGCGCTTTTCTGATGTTTTATTGTCGCTGGACATGGTTCCTGATGATGAAAGCGAAGTACTTGCAGTCAACGCTGAAGAGGTGCTAAATCAACAGATATTAGAGGTCGCAATCCGGACTCTCCATCCGGTGTCCTCTAAGCAAGTCTCTGAAGAACCTATACATCACTTATTTTTTGAGCGAATGGTCGATCCCGACACGAAACGAACTCCAGGGGGTCGATACAAACGGTTTTACGTGGGTCGGGCCTTTCAATTTCCGGGCGTAAATCTCAGTTGGGAGGCGTTATCAACAGCATCAATTGTTATCAATGATCAACGCATGGTGTCGACTTTTGGTCAAATTTTTGATGCAGCTACTCATTATCTAGACCCAGTAAACCTGGCTGATGCCGGAGGCTTCACGGCGCATGGTGATGCTCATAACGCAAATGTATGGTTCGAAACTGATACAGCCCAACCAAAACTGTCCTACTTTGATCCAGCGTTTGCTGGAGAACACATTCCGTCGCTCCTCGCAGAGGCCAAGGCAACGTTTCACAATGTCTTTGCGCATCCACTTTGGTTGTACGATTCCAAGGATGCGGAGGCAGAGTTTCAAGTAGTCGCAAAGTATGAAGACGGAACTCTGTTTATCGATAGTGATTGGGCCCCCAGCCGGATTCGAGAACGATTGCTAAGCGCAAAGATTGAGTGTTTCTGGCGGCCTTTTTTAAAAGAGCTTGCCTTACGTGGAATGCTCCCGAGTTCCTGGCAGCAAACATTGCGCTCCGCCTTGGCAATGTGCCCCGCTTTAGTGATGAATCTTCGAAGTGGCGTAGACAGGCACAATCCCACATCTTCAGCCATCGCATTCTCGATTATAGCCATATGTGGAAGTGAGCCCACATCGGGTTCAAATCAGATTACAGAACTTCTCCGTCGCATAAATCCGTCTAGGACTTAGTACAAAATGATCCACTTTTTCAAAACTCGGCAGACTGAATCAATCAACTTTCAAGGAATGCACTTTGTAACTGGCGGGTTAATCCTATGAAGTCTGCACGGCTTCACGACAAGCGAGATATTCGCTTTGAAGAAGTGTCGATGGCATCAGTACCCGAGGCTGGGCAAGTTCGTGTGAAGGTCGCATATGCAGGTATCTGTGGATCTGACATACACAATTTCAAAACGGGGCAATGGATCACACGTAAGCCATCGATTGCCGGACACGAATTTTCAGGCGTCATCGAGAGTGCCGGAAGTAACGTCAGTGGTTTCAAAATAGGGGATCGTGTTGCCGTCGACTCGCGCATCTATTGTGGTGAATGTCAAAACTGCCGATCTGTTCACCAACATCTCTGCGACAAGCTTGGGTTTATCGGAGAAGCCATAGATGGTGGATTTGCAGAATACATTACTCTGCCAGCGCGTCTCCTCGTCAAATGCAAACCCGAAGCACGTTTGGATGTTGCAGCACTCGCAGAACCTTTGGCAGTTGCGCTTCATGCACTTGCAAAGTTGAATGCGCCAAAGGACAGCCCGATTTTGATTGTAGGTTGCGGTCCAATAGGCGCGCTCTGTGCAGTGGCGGCAGACCTCATTGATGAACGGAAGTTGCTGATCAGCGATATCAATCAAGATCGCCAGGCACATATCTTCAGTTTGACGGGAGCAAGTCCGGTTGATCTTAGTACCTTCGATCAATTCAACAATCAGACCCTAAAACCTGTCCGCCACATCATCGACACGACCGGGAATGTTGGCGTGATATCACAACTAATAAGCAAACTTTCAGGAGCGTCTCTTGCTCTCGTTGGGATTGGGCAGGGTTCATTTACTTTGAACCCTGCCCATCTTGTAGAGCGAGAAATCGCCTTAGTGGGCTGTCATGCATTTTCGACCGAGCTAACTGAGGCCGTCCGCATGCTCGAAATCTATCCAAATGACTTTGCCGCCCTAATAGGCCCAATGATTTCTCTCGAACAAGTTCCCGCTGCGTATGAACAGATTTCTGCGGGGAAGGCAGAAGGTATCAAGACAATGATTCTGATTGATGCGAAAACGTAGCAGAAACAAAGAGACGGCTTCATTTGAGGCCACGGACCAGATAGCTAGACCAAAGGAGCGAGCCGTATGGGCGTGATCGTAAATATCGAAGACCAAAGGCTCGCTGCAAAAAGACGCCTGCCAAAAATCTTCTTTGACTATATCGATGGGGGTGCTTTTTCTGAAATTACAGCGGGCCGCAATCGCAGTGATTTTAAACACTGGGAACTGACGCAACATGTCTTGCGCACAACTGAAAACCCAACACTAGGATGTCACTTTCTGGGAGCAGATCATGCGCTTCCATTCATGTTGGGTCCTGTGGGATTCTTGGGTTTATATCGAGGGCAAGGTGAGATCAAAGTGGCTGAAGCAGCCAAAGCGAAGGGCATTCCTCTTTGCCTGTCGACATTCTCAATTTCATCGATTGGAACCCTACATGACAAAGTTGGCGGCGACCTGCATTTCCAACTCTACATGGATCGGGATAAATCTTTCGTTGAGGAGCTCTTACAAGCGGCACTAGATGCTGAGGTCGAGGTTCTATACCTCACGGTTGATACGTCCGTGACGTCCGTTCGTGAGAAGGATGTTCGCAATGGATTTCGTGCAGTTACAAAGCTCAATGCACCGTTGCTGTTTTCTATGATGCAGCGGCCGGCATGGTGTCTAGATATGTTGAGGACGGGATCGCCAAACGTTGAGGCCCTTGCAAAGTACCCTGAATTTGGTTCTGGGGCTTTGGAGCAGGCTTCCAACCTCTCCAGGCGTCTTGATCCGTCGCTCACTTGGGACGACGTGAAGTGGCTACGAAAGAAGTGGAAAAAACGCCTCGTAGTTAAAGGTATCCTTTCAGCAGATGACGCCAAAAAGGCCCAAGATTGCGGGGCTGACGCAATCGTGATCTCAAACCATGGCGGGCGGCAACTGGACTATGCTTCATCGACGATCACCCAACTTCCAGAAATTCGACAAGCAGTAGGCTCCGATTTTTGCGTCATGATTGATGGGGGCTTTCGCCGAGGTAGTGAAATTGTGATTGCACTCGGATTAGGAGCTAGTGGGGTCCTACTTGGACGAGCTTACGCGTATGGACTTTCAGCGGGAGGGCAAGATGGTGTGGAAAAGACCATTTCAATCCTCACGGATGAAATTGCCATCTGCCTGAAATTGATGGGTTTAAATTCGATCCAAGAACTACAAAAAAATGGAGCGGAATGCGTCAAGCGCATCACTTGGAACTAAGCCCTTACCCCTCGGGCGTGAAGGTCGCAATTAATCTGTGATTTGCGCCAGCATACCAGAGCTTTGCCCACGTAACGTATCCTAGTTCATTTTGAGTTTTACGCTTAAGTACGAGGCACGGTTCCCCCACGGTAATTCCAAGATGCTTAGTTACGTTCTTGGCTGCTAAAGTTGCAACGATCTGGTGCTCAGCCGAGTTCCCCCGTAACCACGTCATTGGCACCGCCTGCCTAACGGTGTTTGTCAAACAAGTTATCCGCCGATTTCATGCGGCGCGGAACGTGTCAACGACTTTGAGACAGTGGCCTTTGGAATTTAGGCTTGGGTTTCTTCGGTTGGCTTTGGTGGGTTGATCCAGACGGCGGTCGGGATTTGAGGCGGTTTTGGTGGCTTGTGTACGAAGCGTTCGGGCGTGGTGAGGAATGCCGCGTTGAGTGTTGCTTGCCGTGCGGCGTAGATTTTTTGGGCTTGGCCAAAATGAATCTGGTCGGGTGTCATGAGGCCGATCCCAGCGTGATGATGATCTCGATTATACCATGCAAAGAACCTGCGGCAGCATGCGCGAGCCTGTTCGATGGTTTCAAAGTTTTTGGGGAACTCTGGCTGATATTTCAGTGTTTTGATGTGGGCTTCCGAGAACGGGTTGTCGTTTGAGGTGTGGGGCCTGCTGTGGGACTTGAGCACACCAAGATCCACCAGCATGAGAGCTGTCGTTTTTGCCTTCATTGGTCCACCTCGGACGCCCTTCTAAGTGTCAAGCAGCGATTTGAGTTTGATTTATCTGTTTGTGTCGACGCGCGATGATGTTGAAGACCTCGCGTGCGATGTATCGCTTGAGGCAGCGGATCGCTTCGAGTTTTGAGTGACCTTGGGCTACTCGACGTGCAACGTATTCTTGGGTCTTCGGATCAAGCCGCAACCGTCCGATTGCAATGATATGTAGCGCGCTATTTGCTGCACGGTCGCCACCTCGGTTCAGGCGATGTCGTATGGTTTTGCCTGATGAGGCCGGAACTGGGCTGACACCACACAAAGCTGCAAAACTTGCCTCAGATCTGAGGCGTTCAGGATTGTCCCCCGCGGTTAGCAACAATTGGGCGGCACTGTTCACCCCGATTGAATTACGTGCAATCAATTCGGGAGCCAAATCTGTGACGATTGCCTGGATCATCGTGTCCAGATCGGCAACCTCATCGTGCAGTTCAAGATATCGGCGGGCCAATGATTTTAATGCAATTCTATAGGCTTCATCGACATCTCGATACGCCGTCAAATCAGGGCGCCAAGCGGCCAAAGTCCTGATCAATTGCATACGGGTCATCTTGCGCAGGGTGTCGCGCAATTGGTCAGGCGCGCAAACGATTGTAGACTGGATCAACTGCAGTGCGATCCGTCGAGCTTGCACCGCCGTTTTGCGACAAACCTTAAGCACGCGCAGGGATTCCACCATCCCATCTCGACTACGCGGGGTCACAGTGCGCCGTTTTGCGAAGGCTGCATGCGCGGCACTTTCCGCATCGAAGTCATCGTTCTTGCCGCGCCGTCTGCGATCCAGCTTGTCTGGTGCAGTCACTTCTAAGACGTCCACACCGGCGGCCTGCATGTATCGCAAAAGTCCTGCACCATAGCTGCCAGTGCATTCAACCCCAATGCGCTGCAAGTCTCCCAATGATCGCATCCAAGTCAGCATCAGCTTGTAGCCTTGCCGCGTTGTGGCAAAGCTTTGCGTTCCAAGCACCCGATCACTCTGGTCGACAACAGCCGCGACGTGCAGGTCTTTGTGAGTATCGACACCGCCGACGACGGGTGTGATTTGTGTGGGTTTGGCCATGCTGTCATCCTTTTCTGCGTCTCATTGAACGAACTTCGTCAAAAAGAATGCACGGACAGGACAGTCATGAGACCAAGTGGTCAGGCCCTTCTTGGGTCACGCGACACCTCCGAGACAAAGCCTCACCGCAAGGCGTTCCCGGGCAGTCGACAGGTCCGGGGAAAGACACTTAACAGGTCGATCAGCATGTGGGTCAGACCACACCAGAAAGCCAAGCGGCACCAATCATCAAACGGTCAAATCGTATTTGTGTCAAACTGCCGATAACTGATGACCATCGTATGACTATCGGCATGCAATGTCAGCTGATCGCGTGGCACAGCGTT
>Ga0209491_10010024_pt1 | contig 11486 bp, 8 predicted proteins | sample BON02_FD_187213 | JGI IMG/M metagenome (GOLD analysis project Ga0209491, IMG submission 187213) | Freshwater microbial communities from Lake Bonney liftoff mats and glacier meltwater in Antarctica - BON-02 (SPAdes) (version 2) | ecosystem: Environmental > Aquatic > Freshwater > Ice > Glacier...
ATAGCGGGCTAGATTGGCTGATGCTTCAGAAGGGGCAATCACATAATAAGTCGGCAACCCATAGCGGAAGCGGGGACAGGAAATTTCTTGAACTTCAGCACCTAGATCGCGAAAATGCTCGATCGATTGGCGGACAGATTCAGCTACTTGTGGGTCTAAGCCTTCACCGAAAGTTTCGGTAATCATCCCAATTTTCAGACCCTTGGGTAAATCTGGGGTGAGTAATTGGGAGTATTTAGGTGTCTCGACTTGGAGACTGGTAGAATCTTTGGGGTCGTAACCGACGATCGCTTCGAGTAAGATGGCGGCATCTTCTACTGTCCGCGCAAATGGCCCAATTTGATCCAAGGAAGAAGCGTAAGCAACTAGCCCAAATCTCGATACCAATCCATAAGTCGGTTTTAGCCCCACCACGCCACAAAAAGCCGCAGGTTGACGGATAGAACCCCCAGTATCTGAACCAAGCGATACAACGCATTCTGAACCAGCCACAGCCGCAGCCGAACCACCTGAAGATCCGCCAGGTACTCGCTCTAAATCCCAAGGATTGGCGGTGACTTGATACGCCGAATTTTCGGTGGAACTACCCATCGCAAATTCATCGAGGTTCGTTTTACCCAGGGATACGGCACCCAAGTCTTTGAGTTTTTGGGTAACTGTGGATTCATAGGGGGGCACAAATCCTGCCAGAATTTTGGAACCACAGGTGGTTTCAATCCCCTGGGTACACAGATTATCTTTGAGCGCGATCGGAATTCCGGCTAAAAGTGGAATTTCTTCCCCAGCGGCAATTTTGGCATCTACTAATTGTGCCTGAGCGAGAGCTTGGGTGGGTGTAGTCCGGAGGAAACTGCGGAGTTTGGGTTCGAGTTGCTCGACCCGCGCGATCGCTTCTGTCGCGATTTCTACTGCCGATCGTTGTTTAGTGACAAGCTGATGGTGCAACTGGCGAATAGATGCCATGTGAGTTAAGGATGAGGTATTAGGGATGAGGCTTTAGGCTTGCGGTACATCACCTTAAGCCTAAAGCCTCATCCTACCTTACCAAAAGGCGAGAAGAAAGCCCCGCCGTTCAAGGCTGGGAGTGCGAATTGTTCAATCAAGCCTATTTCGTAAGAGTTTAAGCTTCCGCTGGTCGTTGTGACACTAATTTGTAAAATGGACGAACAATTAGTTAACGTACAATATTATGTGAAGCTACAGTGATGAAGACGATCGTCGAATCCTTACAATCTCTAATCAATCCCAATCCCATTCCCCCAGAACTCATTCGCGCCAAAGCCTATGAAATGTGGAAAGCTCAGGGAGGCGGTAACATCAATCCTGATGCTAATTGGCAAGCGGCGATCGAACAGTTAAGATTAGCCGAAAAACTCAGCCGTCGTAACTTTATTTTAGAGCTATTTCGATTGATTATAGCTAGTCTTAGTACTAGTGCAACTATTTTCGGTGGCTCGATCTTATTCCTTAATTTCTCTCAAGGTGAAAATCGGCTGATTACCGAACGATTTACCCGATCGATCGAGCAACTGGGAAACCAGGAAGAAACGATTAGAATCGGTGGGATTTATGCGCTCGAACGAATTGCCAATGACTCGCCCAGAGACGGTTGGACGATTATGGAAGTATTATCATCGTTCGTACGTGGCAAACAAAACATTAAAAGTCAAGATCCAACTCAGTTATCAGCAATTAGAACCGATGCTCAAGCTGCAATAACTGCGATCGCTCGGCGTAAAATTAACTTAGAAACCGAGCAGCAGTATCTAGATTTGAGTTGTACTAATTTACGGAAAGCTAATCTGAGCGGTGCCAATCTCGATCGTGCCAAACTAAATAATTCTAGTTTGATTCAAGCTGATTTATCCGAAGCCAAGCTCAGTAGTGCCAATCTCAGTCATACTAATCTCAATCGTGCCAATCTCACTCAAGCTAAACTCGATCGTGCAAATTTAATTCAAGCTAATTTGAGTAATACTAATCTCAGTACAGCCGATTTTACTCAAGCTAATCTAAATAAAGCCAATCTCAGTGATGCGATTTTAGATGGGGCAATTCTTACCAATGCGAGTTTGGATAATACCAATCTTAGTAGCGCAATCCTCATCGGTGCAAATCTCCGTGGTGCAACTCTGAGCAAAGCTAATCTCACCAAAGCCAATCTGAGTGGTGCCGATTTGGCTAGCGTAAATTTTTCAGGTGCAAACATTAATAAAGCTGATTTTCGACAAACTAAAAACTTAGATATAAGTCAAATCAAACAATCCCAAAATTGGCAACTAGCCATCTACGATCCAGCGATCGATCTCTTATTAAAAGTTGAACCAGTCACGACTCCAGTGAGTCAGAATAAGTTATAGATTTCCCCACTTACTCTCAGCTTAATCATCAATCATCAATTATTAATTCATCACCCATGTCTAATCAATCGATCGGTTTAAGCGATCAGCTCTATCAATATCTGCTTGCTAATTCTGTCCGCGAACCAGAAATATTGACTCAATTACGATCGGAAACAGCACAACATCCCTTGGTGAATATGCAGATTTCACCAGAACAAGGGCAATTAATGGGATTATTAGTACGATTAATCGGCGCAAAAAAGTGCTTAGAAGTGGGCGTATTTACCGGATATAGTTCGTTAGTAGTAGCATTAAATTTACCAGATGATGGTCGATTGATTGCTTGTGATGTGAGTGAAGAATTTACCACGATCGCGATTAAATATTGGCAGCAAGCAGGCATAAATCATAAAATCGATCTCCAAATCGCTCCAGCCCTAGAAACACTCGATCGATTGTTAGCTAATGGTGAGTCTGATACATTTGACTTTGCTTTTATCGATGCCGATAAAAATAATTATGCCGCTTATTACGATCGATGTTTTCAGTTAGTCCGTCAGGGTGGACTAATTTTGGTTGATAATGTGCTTTGGTACGGTAGAGTTGCCGATGCAACGATGGATGGAGATCCGCGCACTCAGGCAATTAAAAAAATCAATCAGCAGATTTATCACGACGATCGAGTCCAGATTAGTTTAATCCCAATTGGTGACGGATTGACGATCGCCAGAAAGAAATAAACGTCCCGATATCGCCCCAACTACTTTGAGCATTCGGGCGAACGTGGTTAATTAGTCGAACGTTGAAGATTGCGTGGATCGAGTGCATCTCGCAAACCGTCACCGAGCAGATTGAATGATAGCACTGTGAGAATGATTAATATTGCTGGCGGCCAAATTAACCAAGGTTGAAAAATTAGAATCGAGGTATTAGTCGCGACTGAAAGTAGATTGCCCCAAGATGGATCTGGCGGTTGAATTCCCAATCCAATCAAACTTAATACTGACTCAGAAACGATAAAACTGGGAATAGCTAGAGTTGCTGAAATAATCAAATAGGTAGCAGTCTGTGGGATCACATGACGGATGATAATATAAAACGGTTTAGCACCCATTGCTCGTGCTGCTTGCACAAATTCCCGTTCCTTAATCGATAATACTTGACCGCGAATCACTCGCGCCAGTCCCGCCCAACTAATAAATGATGTAATTACAATAATCAGTAAAAAGCGTTGTGAACTACTCACCCTGTCGGGTAATACTGAAGCTAGAGCGACTAACAGATAGAGGCTAGGTAGAGTCATCAAGACTTCAGCTACCCGCATAATAGCTGCATCGATCCAGCCCCCAAAATATCCCGAAATACCGCCTAAAATCATCCCAATGGGAAAAGATATTAAAACTCCAATTAAACCGATAAACAGGCTAATTCTGCCCCCATAGATCAGCCGACTGAATTGGTCTCTACCTTGTTCGTCGGTGCCCAGGAGATTGAGTTTGCCCGTACCTGTTGTCCCAAATAAATGCCAATCACAAGGAATTCCCGCGAAAATCGCGATCTCCTGAGCGTCAGATTTAGTTCTCACAACTGGGGCTTTGTCCTTACTTCTCTTACTCGTAGCCGGATCGAACTTTGGGAGCATGGGAATACTCACTGCCAAGAGTCGATAACTAGAACCACGGACGAAGAGGTTAATGGAAGATGGCTGAGTTTTGTCGATCTTGAGTAAGCGATCTCCTGTATTAATATCTGTTTGACCCTGTGTAGTTGGGTAAACATGCGGTCCAATCCAGCTACCCTGAGGATTTGTCCAATAAATAGCTGTCGGTGGTAACAGGGAGCCATCATCTTGAGCTAGATAAGGATCGTAGGGAGCCATGAACTCCGCTACGATGACTGTCAGATACATCAAGATTAGGGCGATCGCGCCCACTCTTGCCAATCCATTCCGTTGTAGTTGTTGCCACCAATTCATTTGCCAGAAGTTAGGGGGTAGGAGAGAGTAGATAGCACAGGCACTACTCTCAGATTATATAGATTACAATCGATCGTGTAGCTTTGAGAAGGTCAAAATAATGCTCAAACTTTATGAATATTCTCTGAGTGGATTTCCAGCAACTTTGGCGGGGTTCGAGCGAATTATCGAGCAACCAAATCACATCACTATATCTGCAAAATCATCTCTAAGTTGCAAATTAGCTTAGGAATAGCGGAGGGTGGACACTGCCGCAGAGCTGCGCGCCCCAATCCACCGTCTAGATTTTAGCCAATGCTCATCCTGTGAGACAGTACCGACTAAAGCGTCAGAGATTGAGTATCTGTTTCCAGTAACAGAGCCAAATCCTTGAGGAAATTAGCAGCATCAGCACCGTAAATAACGCGGTGATCTGCGGTCATATTTACCTGCATCTGGCGACGAATAGCAAATGTACCCTCTTCATCAGCGACTACTTGGGACTGGGATGCCCCAACAGCTAAAATCGCACCCGTACCAGGGGGGAGGATGGCATCAAACCGATCGACACCCAGCATTCCGAGGTTGGAGATGGTAAAGGTACCAGAACTGTATTCCTGGGGCTGCAACTGTTTGATCCGCGCTCGCTCGACGAGATCTTTCCACATCCGCGAGAGGGAATAAAGATCGAGGTTGTCAGCATTTTGGAGGACGGGGGTAATTAGTCCGCCATCGGGCATTGATACTGCCACAGCGATGTTGATTCCACCTGGGTGATTTACACCCGCCTCAGAGTAGTAGGTATTGATATTGGGGTGTTTCGCTAGGGTGAGAGCGACTGCTTTGGCTAGCAGTGCTGTCATAGTGACACCTTTGGATTTGACTTGCTTGTAGAGTTTATCGAGATTATTGGTTTCGATCGTGTAGCCAACTCGGAAGGTAGGGATCGATAAGCTTGCCACCATATTGCGGTTGACAGCAGCTTGGAGCGTATTGAAGGGGACGATTTGAGCTGGTGCCGCAGTAGGCATCGGACTATTCGGTACTGCCGGGGGGGTAACGGGTACTACTACTGGGGGTGCCGGCTGGCTCTGAGCAACAGGGATGGGTGCTTTACCTGCGGCGGTACTGATGTCATCGGCAGTAATCCTACCATTGGGACCAGTACCGTTGAGAGTTTCGACACTAATGCCATATTCTTTGGCTAATTTCCTCGCGCGCGGCGAAACTACAGGTCGATCGCTTCTGAGCAGAGTTGCTGCTGGTGTTGCTGCTAGGGTTGCTGCTGCCATGGCTGGCTCAGGCGTGGGAGTTGCCGCTGGCGTTACCACAGGGTGAGATTTGCCTTGGGCTTGTCGGATCGCAGTCTCAATCTCAGCTTCAGTCTCAGCGACTAAGGCAATTGCCGATCCTACTGGTGCAGACTCTCCGGCTTGAACGATGATGATCGCAATAAAACCAGTATAAAAGGTTTCAACATCCATATCTGCCTTGTCGGATTCGACCACGACAACGATTTCACCTTTTTCGACTTTTTCCCCTGGCGATTTTTGCCAGGAGACGATCTTGCCTTCGGTCATGGTGGAACTTAGAGCAGGCATGAAAACTTCGCGTATTGCCATGTGGGATATTCTGGAATCGAACAGTTAGGTTGAGCTTGCGACTTTCCATCTTAGCCCAGAGTAGGGGGCAGAGGGTAGAGAATATAAAATCGGGTGAATCACTGGATATCGATAATCCTAAAATAGCCTAGATAGTAGATGGTGGGTAATAACCACCATCTACTATCTGTCTAAAGCCTAAAGCCCAATTTCAGATAGTTCCGCGAATTTCCATCACGACTCCATCATGGAGGAGGACTTCGACGTTCATTTTGGAAATCAAATTATCGCCAAGCTTGACTGAAAAGTAGCCTTCGACTTGACCTTGACTGACTTCCTGTTTTAATTCGAGCAGTTGAACTTGTTGAAGTTGTTGGAGAGCCAGATTTTTTTGTTCGAGTAGTTCGCTTTTTTGCTGATTTACTTGCATTTGGATACTTTCAATCTGCTGTACTACTTGAGGTCCAGGCGGTTGTAGATTTTGCTTTTGAATTTCAGCAACTGCTCTTTGTCCCTGCATCTCTAGTTGTTGGAGTTGTCCATCTAGTTCGCTGATTTGGGTTTGTAATAGTTGCTGAGTTTCATCCTTCCAGCGTTGGGTCACAACTGCTTTGATAGCGACGACTCGTTTGAGCATTAATTGAGAGTCTGGTAGATCCATGATTTAGGTAATTTTGGTGACTAGTGGCTATTGGTTTAGTGGCTAGCGGCGTTACCCCGTAACCTATTCCCTGTTTAGCGTGCGAACATCTCGTCAATCATACCGTGATACCGCTCCATCACAACTGGACGACGAATTTTCAGAGTCTGGGTGAGGAGTCCATTTTCGATCGAGAATGGCTCCCAGATGAGTTTGATAACAGCAATCCTGTCATCAACACGATATCCAGGACGATTCTTGACTTCTCGATTCAGTTCGTTCCGAAATAGGTTGATGGTTTGAGTGTTTTCGAGAACTTTCGAGTCTGTAGTTGGAGTGGCGAAATCTAACGGTAGGTTTTGACTGGTTGCCCATTGTTGCAAGGCTTCAGAATTGGGGACGACGAGCGCGCCGAGAGATTTTTGGTCTTGACCGACGAGGATGATTTGGCTGATATACTGGCTTCGCAGACAGGCATCTTCGATCGGGGTGGGTTCGATATTTTCACCATTACTCAGGACGATCGTATCTTTGGCGCGTCCGGTAATCGTCAGATCGTTGTTGGGCGTGAGCATCCCTAAGTCACCACTATTAAACCAGCCCTCAGGATCGATCGCTTTGGCGGTAGCCTCAGGATCGCGATAATAACCTTGCATCACTTGCGGCCCACGAATCAATACTAATCCCTTATTCCCGATCGCGACTGGCTGACAAGTCTCAACATCGACGATCTTAATTTCGGTACCTGGTAATGGTTGTCCTGATGAGAGTCGCAAATTCTGCCACGGACGGCGGACATTGGTAATCGGTGCAGTTTCGGTCAAACCGTAGCCGAGCAGCACATCCACGCCCACGATCTCAAAGAATAAATCGAGATGTTTGGCAAGCGAACCGCCACCGATAATTATATTTTTAATTTTGCCGCCAGTAGCCTTGCGAATCTTGGCATAAACGAGCTTGCCTGCGATCGCGTGAACCGGAGCTAAAATCGACATCTGGAGCCGCGCATTCAACTTTTGACCCAAACTAGGTTGCAAGCACTCCAAACTCAAACCTTGGACGATCCGCCGCGCTTCGATATATTTTGTACTCGCAGCCAACAGTGTATCGACCAGTTTTTGCTTGTTGGCCGGTTGCTCGCGAAATTGCTTCTGAATCCCCTCATAAACCGACTCCAACAGGCGCGGAACTGCGACGAGGTACTCTGGCTGAAAATCTTTCAAATCCTGCTTGAAATAGCGAATATTAGTGTAAGTCTGAGTACAACCCTGGGAGAGCAAATAATATTCACACGATCGCTCGTAGCTATGCCAAGAAGGTAAAATACTCAGCACCCGCGATCCTGCTAACGCGGGGATGACGGTACCGCAGGTATTGACTTGGTGGAGTAGATTGCCGTGAGTGAGCATCACCCCTTTGGGATTACCGGAAGTACCAGAAGTATAGATGAGGGTAGCTAAATCTGTTTTTTTGAGGGCAACAGGTGTAAAATTTGCAGTCCGACCCAGTGCGATCGTCTGGCTAAAATTGAGGAGTTTAATTGGTAAATCTAAATCTGGCTGCTCGTCAGATAGTAAAATAATTAAATCGATCGATCTTTCGACTAATTTATCACTCAACTTTTTGAGTGTTTTGAGGTCTTCAATTACTAATGTCTTAGCTTGACTATTATCTAAAATCGCTAATAATTCTCGAGGATCGGCTTGAGAACTCCGCACGGCATTAAATGCCCCCATCAACATAATTCCTTGGTCGGCAATCAGCCATCTAGGACTATTGTCAGCAACGAGGGCTACCGCAGTATACGGCCCAATTCCTAGACTTTGCAAACCCGTAGCAAATAGTTGAACTTGAGTAGCTACCTCAGCGTAAGTTAGACCGATCGCTGGTTGATTGTGAGGTGAATTCAAGGCGACGATTTTCCCACATTTAGCAGCAACTATCGCCCAAATTTCGGGAATAGAGTCGATCTGACTATAATCGATCGTCTGACTGAGGTTCTGCTGCTCTCGATCGGTCATTGAATAAGGATAATTCGCTAGTCTAGAAGTTATCATAATTATTTTAGATCCAATTTTTTTACTGCTAACCCGAGCTAGGTTAGATCGGTTAATCGCTATGTTTCTAGATTAGCTGGCGAGCGGTTCGGTCGATCGTCTACTGTGACAGAAAGTTAGGTGGCTCAGACTTGTAGTCCGATCTGCAACTCATCCAGACTTACAATAGATTATACGTCTCAATTGAACATCGCCTCATGCAACAAGTCAAATCCTGTGGGTTTATTCTGTTTAGAGGATACACCGCTCCTCCTAAATCTTTTTTGTTAATGAAACATCCCGATCGCTACGATCTGCCCAAGGGACATGTAGAGTCAGGTGAGTCAGATCTAGAATGTGCCCTCAGAGAGATGACTGAAGAAACTGGGATTCCGGCTAGTGCAGTTGACATAGCGGCAGACTTTGAGTATCGATCGATCTATTATCCCCAGTCTGCCAGATTGAATAATGCGGTCGTTGAAAAGACCTTAATTATTTTCTTGGGATGGGTAGATCCGCACACCTCAATTATCACCACCGAACATCTCGGCTATGAATGGATCGATTGGCACCCACCACATCACATTCAGGCTCGAACGATCGATCCACTCCTTACTGAAGTTAGGACTTATTTTGGGAATTAATTTATCTCTAGCAAAATACATGGTATTATACTTTTACAACCTAGGGTGCTCATAAGGGAACATAGCGTGTAATTTACTCTTAATTAGTATCTGTGAACTATTAACCTCAAATTTTAATCGATGAGCGATCGTTGGTAATGGGAGGATGAAATTGAGGCGGTTCGCTCTTGGCGATCGTGGTGGTAAAATCAGATGATTTAACACTGTTTCAATCGAGCTAATAAAACCATAATTTCATCGATAACTTTGACCATTTGGGATGTCGGTCGATCGTGTTGATTGAGGATAATACTAAATACTAGCGGGGAGGACTGAGGTGGATTGATATAACCAGCTAAACTAACTATTCCACTCATACTTCCAGTTTTTGCGCGAACGATACCTTGAGCTAAAGTTCCTTTCATCCGATTTCTCAGGCTACCACTCACTCCAGCAATTGGTAGAGAGTCACGATATAGTTGTCCTGCTGGTGTTAATATCATTGCTGATAATACGCTCACAAAAGTAGTCGGTGTGACTAAATTATGTCGAGATAGCCCAGAGCCGTCATAGAGACTATAAGCTTGAGGATCTATCCCCATTTCAGTCAGACTTTTTTTAACTGCAGCAATCCCGAGCACAATAGTATCTTTACTATTAGTATAGTGTTCGGGATGAGTCCGCCCAATCGATCTGAGCAAAACTTCAGCATAGACATTATTACTACGTTGATTAGTTTCATTAATTAATTCTCCAATGGTAGGCGAATTAATAGCGGCAATTTCTGGAAGATTAGTAATGTTTTGCCCCAATACTAAGCGTGTATTTCCGAATGTAACTCCAGAGCGATTTAAACTTTGTCTAAAAGCACTAATAAAAGATTCGGTTGGATTTACTAATGGTAGAGCGATTTGGGTAGGCGCAGTCTTTAGAGCTAGCTTACCCGTCAATCGGAGCGTCGATTTACCAAAAACTGCGATTACCTCCGGTACAGCAGAGCTGAACGCATCAATATTATTATCTTGACTAGCTGCAACTGTCAAACTTTGGTTATCAATCTGCCAACTATTTAAACTAGGATCTTTCCATGTATATTTAAGCGGCATTCCAACTTGCTGCGGACTTACTATCAATGGATTAGAGTTTTGGTTGAGCATCAAACTATTAATCGCTGGCGCATAATCAGTCGATAAATCTCCCCATTCCCAATTGCTGTTAATTTGTTCCCCGCGAAAATATCCATCATCAAAACTAATTTGTCCAATCTGTTTGATCCCGCGCTGCTTGAGCTGCTGCGCGATCGATTGTAGCCCAGTTACTGTCAAACTAGGATCGCCCCTGCCTACTACCAATAGATTAGAAGTATTCCCAGTATTTGGGAGTTGATATACCGATGTCCGTAACCGTGTCGAGGCTCCTAGCTGGCGCAGAGCAACTGCTGTGGTAATTAATTTAACATTAGAAGCCGGAATAAATAATCGCTCGCCATCCCGATTATAAAGTTGACTCGTCCCTCCCAATGCCTGAATTACAATCCCCCACCGATAGCGGCGCAATTCGGGTCGATCGATTATCCGATCGATTGCTGTCGGCAGTTGGCTCGAACAAATTGCTGGTAATACTTGAGGCGATGCAATCGCTCTTGGCTGCTGCGCCCGCGCCGGAATCATCGTAAATAATACCAACAGCCACCCGCACGTTGTCGCGATGCTCCAGCGGCGAGGCTGTACCAACGTCTGTTGGGAAGAAGGTAATTGCATAATGGACTGACACCCGATTTTTTCGATCCTCAGTCTACTCGATCGACACCCAGTTTTTAAAAATTTTCGCCCTCAAACCTATAAGTATGCCGATCTGATTCGATCGACAAACCCAACTTTACCCTGGTAAACTACCCAAGTTCTGAAGTAGGGGTATTTCTGAGATTGACGATCGCACTAGTAATCAGATGCGATAATAATCCGATTGGGCCAAAGAATAGACATAGAATCAACGAATGAATAGTTATTATCCCCTTAGTTTGCCCTTCTAAATAGATGTACCGCCCGACAAATAAATCCATCACTAGGAAATGTACCCAACCAAGAGCGGCGGCTCCCTCATTGGCAAAGAAGCGGGCAATGTCAGCTAGTTTAGGATTGGCAAGTGCCGCTGCTGAGTCAGGATCGATCGCGACAATGAGCAGATAGATGTATAAGTAGGTAAGGACAATTAAATATAAAATAGTATTGTCAATACAAGACGTGAAACTATGCCAGCTCAGGTAAAAATTATCTTGACAGGGGAAGAA
>Ga0209491_10010025_pt1 | contig 11485 bp, 13 predicted proteins | sample BON02_FD_187213 | JGI IMG/M metagenome (GOLD analysis project Ga0209491, IMG submission 187213) | Freshwater microbial communities from Lake Bonney liftoff mats and glacier meltwater in Antarctica - BON-02 (SPAdes) (version 2) | ecosystem: Environmental > Aquatic > Freshwater > Ice > Glacier...
GTGACGACTCGGTCGTGCGAAGAAAGCAGATTCCTCACACTGTTCCAGGTATAGTTAAGCCCCGAGTCGGAGAGCCTTCGCAGGATGGGACAGACGATGTGATAAGCCAAAACTGAGAGGAAGATATAGATGTCTTCCGAGAAACGTTCGATTAGCTTCCAGCCTTTGGAAAGAGAAGTGCCCCCTTTGAAGGTTAGTTGTTCGCCCCATTCGGGCAGGTTGAACAATGTACGCAAAGTCCAGCAGACCCAAAAGTCTTTTTCGACAGAGGAATCAAAGAGTCCTGTTTGGGCACCTGCTTGTTCGCAGATTAAGCGGCGACGTTCTTCAGGATGTGAGAGAAAACTGTTCATTTTGGGTTCTGCGGGGGTTTAGCCAGTTTACGGAAAATGTCGGCGATCCAAGCGGGGGCGCTTCGAATGTCTTTTAAGAGTTGCTTGCGAGCGGCATCGTCGAGTCTTCGATCCAGTTGATCGACGATGGTGTCATCGACATGATTTTTGCCCAAGTGCTTCAACGCTTGAATGATTAGGCCGCTAATCTTGCCTGCCGCTGCCATGTTTTTGGGGGTAGTATTGCGCAGTAGAATTTGCAGTTTGCCGACTTGCACAGTTTGTGAGCGTCCGTCGGTTAGATAGACCACTCTCATGGGAACTTGAGTGCTCAGCCCCAACAGGTTGGCCGCATAGGCACCGGAAGCTTGCAGTCGAATACCGTCACGCCCTGCGAGTGCATTGGCAATGTCATCAACAGTCGGGTGAAGGAGGCCGAGTAGGGGATTCGTCTTAGGGTAGTCATAGAGTCCCCGGGCAAGATTTCGAATCGTGCCTGCATCGGTATGGCGCTTGAGGATCGTGGTCAGTGTAGAGCTACCCGCTAGATCATCGAAGTCTCTGGGCGTGAAGACCCAGCCGCGTCCATGGGATTGGATTCGGTGGAGGACTTTCTTATCTATGCTCTCTGTATGCTTACCCATTTGCGTTTTATCTTGGGACAAATATAGCCTGTTATTTGTCCCAAAAGTTGCAGCTACTAAAAGGTCTGTCGATCATAGAATTAAGATTTCTTGGGTAATACATACCGCCCTTCTTTCTTCTTCATTGCTGGCAGTGCCTCGCCATCTGGGACAATTGCCCAAAACAAATCCGCTTCCTCGACGCTCTTAAGATCGAGGTAATGCTTACGAATGACGGCCTCCGAGTTGCCGGCCTGTAGCGAGGCATCGCCGACCGAGCGGAAGGCGCCGACCGTCATCGAGATGAACGTGTGGCGCAAGACATCATGGCCGATGGAAAACTGAGTGCGGACTTCGCGCAAAATGCGATCTGCGTTCCTGCGTGGGATCAGTGGGAATTTGTCCAGTGGATAGCGTTCCAGCCAAAGCTTCAAGTTGGGCTGGATCTTAACAACCCGCTTTTCGTTGACCTTGGAAACGGTCGGCTCGATCCGGATGACATTTGTTTCCAGATCAATAGCCTTTGGCTCAATCTTGCTGATTTCGCCGTGCGTGGCATCGGGGCGAATCCCTCCAAACAGAGCAAGGGCGAAGAACGGCACAAGAAAGCCCTCAGGATGGCGACAACGCGCTTGGCGCGATTCTGGCCCCGTGTAGGTCTCAAGGAAGAGCATCAATTCCTTTGCTTTACTTGTTTTGAGCGTCTCCGCAGTCGAACGATACGCTGTCTGCTTGTATTGGGGCACCGCATTGATCGGATTTTTAGCCAGATATTCCATCGCAGCGTCACCAGCAGCGATGTCGGCCTTGGGCGCACGGTAATGTTCAAGGCAGTAATCAACCGCAAAACTCAGTGAGTATTTCGAACCTCGGCTCTTCAGCTGATTGATGGCCGCGATCGCGTCGCGGTTCTCTTTGTGGGTGAGAGTCGTCCAGACGGTCTGGCCTTCCGGCTCCCCGTTCAGATGCTCGACATCGTATTCTTGACGCTTCTCGACTGCTTCTAGGCGGGTCTGATGATTTTCACGGATACGCTTGCCATTAAGCGTGCCAGACAAGCGCCACGCAACCGCGCCACTTGGATTATTGAATTGAGTGATTTTGAATTTTGACTTGTTCATAATTTGCCGGATTTGCCAATTCATATTGGCAAATCTTAAGCAAATGTCGATAAAAAATGGCGGAGAAGGAGGGATTCGAACCCCCGGTACCATTGCTGGTACAACTGATTTCGAGTCAGTCACATTCGGCCACTCTGCCACTTCTCCTGATTGAAGTTGATGAAGAAATGTGGATCGTAGGCGTTTGGCAAGTATAGACTGATGGTCAGTCACCCTTTCCATTTCACCGTGCGGCGCTCATAAACTTAAAGTTGCGTTTCTCGCCGCTCGCCATTTCTAAGACGATATGCTTCCTTGGTTTCAAAACGGACAATTTCCGCTGTATCTCGCGCCAATGGCGCGGTTTACCGATATCGTCTTTCGCGAGTTCTGTAAAGAGCAGGGTGCGGATGTGATGGTGACGGAGTTTGTGCAGTCGGATGCATTGACGCGCGATGACCCGAAGCTATGGGAGACAGTGGACTTTACCGAGGCGCAGCGCCCGATGGGGGTGCAGATCTTTGGCTCGAATCCGCAGTCGATGGGTGAGGCGGCGCGACTGCTCACTGAGCGTTTACGGCCAGACTTTATCGATATAAATTTCGGTTGCCCCGCTGACCGCGTTATTTGTATGGATGCGGGTTCCTCGATGTTACGCAACCCGAAGAAGCTCGGGCAAGTGACTGCCGCCGTAGTCAAGGCGGTGCCGGGGACGCCCGTCACGGTAAAGATTCGCACGGGCTGGGACGACGATACTATCGTCGCGAAGGAAGTCGGCCACATTGTGGAAGGTGAGGGCGCGCAAGCACTGACCATCCATGGCCGCACCAAGGTGCAAGGCTACAGCGGCGATGCTAACTGGCCGATCATCGCCGAAGTGGCGCAAGCGTTGACCATCCCCGTGATTGGGAACGGCAATATCCGCAGCGCGGAAGATGTGATCCGCATCCGCGAGCAAACCAATTGCTCGGGGCTGATGATTGGGCGCGCAGCGCTCGGCTATCCGTGGATCTTTCGTGATATCAAGCACTACCTGAAGCACGGCGTCGTGCCCGAGCCGCCCAGTATTGCGGAGCGGTGGGAGACGATTATCGAATATACGCGCAAGATCATGGCGCGGCCCTTCCGCGAGCAGCGGCACAGTGACCTACGCTGGATGCGCCCTAAGTTTATCGCCCTGACCAAAGGAATGGAGGGCTCGCGCAAAATTCGCGGTTCACTCGGGCAAGTAAACCAGATCGAAGACCTCGAACGCGTCGCGCAGGCGCATATCGCGCTGTATGGGTAGGGGCTTCACTTGTGAAGACCGCGTCGGAATCGCTTCTGTTGATCGGCGGGCGTGACAAGTGACAATGGCATTGTCACAAGTGAAGCCCCTACGGCTGATCATCGATAACGGTCATTCGTGACACCGTTCAAAATTACACTGTATGGACTCTGTGAGTTGATTGTTGAACATTCCAAAATTTGCTACATCGTTAGCTGTGCCCTCAAGCAACAACCAACCTGCAACTATCAGCCAACCCTACCAGCCATGAATCGTATCCTTTTTCTTTGTATGGGCAATATCTGCCGCTCGCCAGCGGGTCATTGTGTGATGCAGCATCTGGTGGATGCAGCAGGACTCACTGAGCAGTTTGAAATCGAATCGGCCGGCACGATCGGTTTTCACGTTGGTTCGTCGCCGGATATTCGTATGCAGCAAGTGATGCATGAGCGCGGCATCCCTGTGATTGGAGCTTCCAGACAGCTCGAAAGCGCTGACCTCGAACACTATGATCTGATTCTTGCCATGGATCAGGATAATCTGGCGGGGGCACGTAGCCTCGCTCGCAAGCGCCGGTATCTGAAAAAAATTAAGCTTTTTTGTGAGTATTGCACAGAGCACGACGAGACCGAGGTGCCCGATCCGTACTACGGCGGTGATCGCGGCTTCGATCATGTCATGGATCTGATCGAAGACGGCTGTCGGAATTTGCTCAAGGAGTTTCAGACAGGGTAGCATGACGACGATTGGGGAGACAGGCGAGGGCGCCTATCTTACGCCCCTGAGAATATGGTACCTTTTATCAATTCCTGACTTGACCCGAGGGTAAAGGGTTCGCCATGTTCCCTCTTCTTAACTGACGCGGGTATAGTTTAGAGGTAAAACATCTGCCTTCCACGCAGAGGTCGTCGGTTCGATTCCGTCTACCCGCACCATTTTACAGAAAAGCCCTAAGATTAAGCACTTAGGGCTTTTTCATGTCCTCAATGAATGCCTTGAAAGGTCGTTTCTTACATATCACTTACATAGCAGGCTTTTTATTCATTAAAGTTTTATTCGGGATCGAAGCACTTGCTGAAGTGGTCGCCTCGGCTGTGTTAGTTTTGCTCATGATGGTGGGTTGGGGATTAGTTTCGATAATTTGAAAGGTAGAGAGAGAGTAGCTGGGTTTGGGTCACTCAACTTTGAGCGGGTCAGATCGAAAGATATTAATTAAACCGCCCCCGCCTCCCTCCCGTGCGTGCTGCCCGGGGATTGCCAGCTGCCAAAAGTGCCAAAAGGCTGCGCGTGATGGCCTTCGGCAATCGGCCAATCACTGAACTACGGGTTTCAGACGAATAAGCGGGCGGGTATTCTCCTAATCCTCGAAAGCCCAAACGACGAGCGACATCTGATCCGGGTGCAGAGCATCATCCGGCATTACGAGCTTCCTATCGACGTGCTTGCTATTCGGGCTTGGGAGGATTGAACGGGGGCGGCTGAGGCGGCTGAGGCGAGCGTCGGCGGCGGTCTGGGTGGGGTTTGTCTTTTGATAAAGCTAGGTCGCGGCGATTCACCCCTGCTCGCATCGTTGCCACCGTCTCGGCGGCCATAGCCCTCTAGCTGATCGTCAAGCGCGGCGTGGTGGGCGTGGTAGCCGTAGTATCCGTGGTGAACGGTGCCGTGGGTGCCGTAGTATCCGTGGTGGCCGTGGTCGTGGGCGTCTTCGACTATGCGGTCGAATGGTAGGGCGAGCGGCTAAAAGCCTTCTGGTCGTTTGCGGGTAATAGCCTTCTTTATTATTGCAACATAGAGCGAGAACATAGGATAACGGTTCTGTCCTTACAGTTCCACTTCGCCCCGTGTAAGACTTCATCGATCTACAAAAGAATGAAATATTTACTGATATTACTCACCATCTTAATCAACACCTCGCAGGTGAGAGCACAAGCAGTAATTGAAAACGAAATTGCGACGGCTGCGGCGATTGAAAACAGCGTCCAAAGGTTGGTCGCCTATGATGCAATAGCACAGGCACACGGCCTCGCACCGCACTCAGAGGTAAAGAAAGAAACAAAAGGGAATTGGCGAATTTCCACCGATTTATCACCAATTGATGATTCAAAAACAGTAGTTTGCATACTCGATGCAGACGCATCTGTGCAAGTTGGTTATAATACTATCAAGCCTTCTCTCATCGTCCGGTACAAAGAAGGCGGACTAAATGCATATGTCAATTACGGCACTTTTCTAGGAAGTGATAACATTCCCGTTACACTTAGGTTTGGAAAAGGGAATGCGGAGAGTGCGTCATGGAGCATATCTACCGATAACAAGGCTGCATTCATTAGCGGCAATGTCGCTCAGTTTGTTAATCGACTAGAGAGCGTTGATTCATTGATAGTTAGGCTCACGCCATACAGCGAGAGTCCTGTGACAATCTCTTTCAGTCCTAATGGAATCGACAAAGTGAAGGACGCCATTCGCAATGCCAGATAATCTGACAACGCGGATCGGGCGGGGTGACTCCGTTGCAGCTTCGCTACACTACGCGCAATAAACGTTTAGAGAAAGATTACACTATGAATAACAAAACTCTCAAAGCACCCATACTGACGCAACTATACCGCATCGTATCAGTTATAGCATTTTTATTAGCATTCGTTGTCCTCGTTGGCGGAATCAAAAATGAAATCCCAATGCCCGGTCTATTACCAGTAGTAGGAGCTTTTGTTATGGCAGCTATTTTTGCACTAGGAATTGCTGAGGTAATTTACCTGATCGCAAAAATAGAATTCAATACGAGAGATAAGGGTCATGAATACCAAGTCACAAAGCTGTTGAGTCGAATTGCTGCGAACACCGAAAAAAGCAATAAAGACATTCTCTGAGCTTCCTGATTCAACGCTACTTGCTATGAAAAAATGCCCCTCCTGTAAACACGCCGTCAGCACAAAAGCTGAGACTTGCCCCAGTTGTGGGCATCCACTCAAAAAGAAAAAGCGCAAAAGCGGCTGCGCCAGCACCCTACTGATGCTACTCATACTCGGCGGGTTCGTTTTTTACGTAATGATGAACGACGACAGCCCTGAGGCTCAACACCTCGATAAACAAATCGACTACAAAATCACCTCCCAGCGCTATATTCGCGATCAACTTCGCGCCCCCTCTACCGCTAAATTCCCCCTGAATGCTCAAGTCTACGAGCGCAAAGGTTTCTGGATTGTCGAGAGCTATGTCGAAGCTCAAAACGGGTTTGGTGCGATCATTCGCACTTACTATGCCGTCGCCATTGAGCAAGGCGAAAACAGTCGCCACATCGTCGCGTCTGAAATGTCCGAATATCCCATTGGCCTAGCCAGCCTCAAGCTCCCCGCACCAGTTACGCCTCAAGAGCCCGACCCAGTGCCAGTCAAAAAAACAGAGCCTTATTTAGATTTAACGACCAAAGACGGTAGCACCGCACGACTCAAGCCCCTCGAAATCGCCGGCGATCAACTCATCGTAGAGATGCTTGATGGAAAAATAACACAGATCAATTTCAAAGATCTCGACATCGCAAGCCAAAGCCTAGTCCGCCGAGCCCTAAATCTTTGACAAGACCGAACGCCAAAAAACCACCTCATCGGTGCTGTGGTCGTGGTAGTGGTGGCCTCGAACCGAACGAAGAAGCGACTTGGAAGCTAACGCCCAGTATGTTTAGTGCATGGCGCAAGGCTCCCAAAGACCGCAGCGATATGGTTCTCACCGTGACAGTTACTCGCTTGGACGGTGCTGATGGTGAGCCTCTTTATGATGGAGAGTTTTCAGAATACGACCAAGACCGTCTGGAAGAACTAAAAGCTAAACTAAAATGAGACCGATCACATTCCAGCGGAAAAGGGCGCGTTTGCCTGAGTAATGTAAAAAGCCGCGATCTATAGTCTGCGAAATTTGTTTTGAATGACAGGTTTGAAAAACCCTGTCATTTTTTATCCTGGTCGCAAGGCATCAAATCCACGTGATTTTAACGATTTCTGAGGACCCATTTCATTTTGTGCTCTCTTGCTGCCCTGCTGCGTGCTGTGCCTGTGCTGCGCGGTGCCAGGTGCCAAAAGTGCCAAAAGGCTATTCAAGGAAGACAAAGCGAAGCGAAGGGCGCCCGGCTGTCTTGCGGTTCTCAATCGTATATTTGCCCGGGTGATCGGCTGCGAGCTGTCTTACTTGCGTGTCCTTTATCCCTACTCGCGATAGGTTGCGAAATGTGACTTCTCGCCCGCGTTCGGTGTCTTCGCCCTGGGCGGCTGCAATGCTTTTAATTCTGTCCAGTAGGCTCTGGGTCTTATTGGTTCGGGCATCGGCGATTAAGGCCTCCTGATTCTGAGCAAACCAAGCAACTAGGGCGAGGGCATCGCGGGCGGTCCCTGCGGTCAAGTGTTCGCGGCAAGCTGCTTTTCCATGCTGCAAAGCGTGAAGTGTCACTGCTAGGCGTTTGGCCTGCTCTAAGTGGCGAGCATAAAAAACTGAGTCGCTTTCGATCTCATCGAAGCAATCGACAAACTCAGTATTCCAATAAGTCCGGAAGACCTCGGAGGCTTCTGGTTGGCATCGAATCACGGCGGGCGCGTTGGCTTGGCGGTAGTTTGCCACAAGTTCGAGGATCGTTGCTTGCCAGCGGTCGAGGGTGCCAGCGGCGGGGCTTCTGTGGGTGCCGTCGTCGTGCATCGGGCGGGCGTCTGAGGTAGCAACTAAGAAGCGCGGCATCAATCCGCCTTCGACAAAGCGCGGGTTGCGGAAGAGCTCTCGGGCTTTATCTGGCGTCACTACTAAAGCGATAGTCAGGCAAGGTGATTTGAGGCGGGTCTCTCCGCTTCCAACTCTGGTTTGCGTGTCCGGGTCTCCTGAGAAGGCTTTGAGAGCTACCGTGTCCGAGGTCTGGCCTTTGGAATCACCATAGCGGCCTAAGAGGTTCGAGACTACTTGCCCTCCTTCCGCACTCATTAAGGCGAGCTGTTCGCGGTTGTTTGCGAAGGCCTGCTTCATTGCGGGTTCAGTGCTGTCTTCAATTATGATCCTGAGCGGCTGCAATGCTTTCAGGGCGGCTTCGTGCTTCTTGGTGAGGTCTGCGAGCTTCTCAATGTTGCCCTCTGTGGCTCCTCCTTTAATTCCAGCAATTTCTTTTTCGAGTAGCTTTGCCTCGGCTCCCTTTCGGTGCCGGGTGTTTTCGTGGGCTTCGTTGGCCTGATCTTCGGCAAGATATAGCGGCGCGGTAATGTCTCGAAAACAATCTGACTTGCCTGTCCCGCTGCGGGCGGTTGCGAGTAAGAAAATATTGCCTCGTGTTCGGTGTGGTGGGCAATCCAGTTCGAGGCCTTTGCCGATTGCTGCGGCGGCGGTCACAAGTGCGAGTGAGCCCGGAAGGTCGTGCGGTAAAAGTCGCGTGCGGGCTATCTCTCGGGTTACGGCCTGAGCTGCGGGCGGTAGCTTATCAATCGGGAAGGCGAGCTTCTCCGGTGCCTTTTGGGGCTGTTCAAATTCGCTTTCGGCTTGCGCATCCGTCTCGGTTAGGTCTATTTTCTTCATGTCAGTTATCTTTTGAGCCCCCTGTAATTTTTGCGGATTCGGGGGGCTCTTTTTTGTAATGGTTAGTGAATTGAAATTGCTTCCCCGGCGGTGAGAGCGTCGTTGAGGTCTCTGCCTTCGGTGTCACTGGATAGAGCGGTGACGGTTGCCCCCGCTTCGGTCAGCTGTCCATGCCAGCGGCGGGCGGCCTCTATGCCGGGCTGGTCATTATGGACGAATAGGAAAACAGTCTTGCCCTCAAATAGGCTTAAGGCGTCTTCCGGTATGCGTAGCCCTGCACCGATCATGCAGACAGTCTCCCAAGGCTCCTGAAGCTCGAAGGCGGCAAGCGTGGCAGCGGCTAGAAGGTCGGGTGCTCCCTCTATAAATAGGATTGTATTTGAAAAGTGGATACGACTTGCGCCAATCGGCCATGCTGCTTGTGAGCGGGGGAAGGTCTTTGCTTTTGGGTGGCCGGGTAGGCCTTGCCATGGTAAGCCGTCGAGTCTGCGAGCTTGTGCATTTTTGCGGCTGTCGTCCGTAATGATCCAGCAACGAGGGCTATCGTTTCCATCGGCCAGATTTGCAAAACCTAGCTGCCCTCGGTCGAGTAAGACTTGAAGCCCGGCAAAATGCTGAAAACCTCGTTGCCGCTGAAGCTGGGCAAGTTCTGCAATGGTGCCCTTATCCATTGGTGGCAATACAAGCGGCTTGTGTGCCGCTGCGGGCTTCGGGTTCGCTCGCAAGGGTGTTCGCACTCGCGGCCATTCGCGGCGGCTTGTGCGGGTGTTGGTTTGCTCCAATAGCCAGCGGGCGGCATTGGATGGATCAACATTTAGCGCGGCGGCTAGGAAGTCGCAAACGTCGCCACCTTCCCCGGTTCCGTGATCGCGCCAGCGGGTGCCGTTATCGAAGACTGAGAAACTCGGGCTTCGATCTTCGCGGAAAGGTGAGCGGCACGATTTCGACGGGTGCCCGGGTAGGCCTAAGCGGCTCCATGCGTCGTCTATGGTAAAGGCTGCCTTTGCCTGTTCAAGTGCGCTCACGATTCGAGGCCTTCCATTGAAGAAGCGGCGCGGGCGTCGAGGTATTCGAGAAGGCTTGTTAGGTCGATTAGGCGGGTGCCTCTCTTGGCTCCCTGCTCTCGTAAATGACAAACCTTTATTCCGTTTGAAGGGTCGCTTGCGAGATTAAGCATTTGCCCGCGTTTCAGTCCAGTATGAAAGCAAGCCTTCCCGGCCTGCGGTAGTCTAATCCAGCGCGGTGCGCTGGTTGTTTGTGTGTTTTGTATGCTTTCCATGCCCTAGGCTTAGGCTAGGGACTTTAATAAATCAACTTTAACTGCCTAATGGTCAACGCTTTATGTCTAGGGAAAGCCTAGAATCTTTACCTAGACAGTCCATGGAGTCACGTATTTTTGCCTAAATGCACTTACCTTTTTGTCGGCATCTCGCTGATCCATCTCATAGGGGGTGCCCCTGAAGTATCGCATGTAGTTTCCTGAGGCTTGCTCGTCTTTAGCTCGCAAGTGGGCGAGCTTCTTAAGATTATTCAACGCGTCGGATTGCTTGCCGCTTCCTGAGCGTTTCGGGATCTCCTCCATTGAATCGAGCATTTCCCCTAAGGCCTTGCGGATAGCCTCGCGCCCGTGTTCAGGCCTTACGCGCAAGCATAGCACAAACGTGTTTTCGTTGTAAAATTCGTCGTAAAGCGGAAGGGGGGCTGCGGGTTGTTTTTGGTCGGCAAAGGGTAAGCTGATCCCTCTCAAATTTGCCTCTTCAGGCTTAAACTCTTTGAATGCCTTAAGGGTCTCTTTCTCAGTTGCCAGTCTCGCGGCTGGCGTATATTCGGTTTGCTTATTCGCGTATTTATCAAGCAAATGCAGCTTGAAGTCTTCCGGCAAGAAAAGCCAAGGCATCGCGTTTCCGGTGCCTTCAAGTTCTTCCATTCGACCGTCAACAATTCGCCGTTGCCTTTCAATCTCCCATTCAAACGCGGTCAAAGCTTCTCCTTCGGGTATCCGGTAAAGTTGGACTTCATCGGCAAACGGCCAAGGCTTGTCCCATCCTTTCGGATTTTGGCACTTTTGGCGGTTTTGGCAATTGTCATTCATAGGATTAAACGAGCTTTTCGAGGGCTTCCCTTAGGGTTTCAACGTTTGTATGCGTATAGCTGCCATGCACCTTGCTGTCAGAATGCCCGGTAATCTTCATGCGGAGTTCAGGAGAGACGCCAGCGGCGGCAAGGTGGCTTGCTAGTGAGTGCCTGAATGAGTGGAAGCTAAGCTGAGAGACCTTCCGGCCTTTGCTCTCTTTATTTTCATCTGCTTCCGTTCTTTTCGGGTCAATACCTGCAAGCGGTAGAATCTTCGCGGTAAATGTGCGGCTGCACCAGATCGGTGTTGGAACCTCTAGCTCAAATATTTGAGCATAAGTGGCCTTAGCTGGTCAATAGCGGTTCTCCACGGGGTCTTGGTTCGTAGCACCGCTCGGAGCCATCTTATAAATTGGAGGCTTCTCTGGGTGATCCTGTCACATGCGCCGACCATCGCGTTAAATAGGTTTCCATTTTCTTTAGCTTGTGTCTTCTCTAGCTTTCTACGCGTTAGCCTCTTTTGTATTGATTTTTGATCAACGATACCTT
>Ga0209491_10010031_pt1 | contig 11478 bp, 11 predicted proteins | sample BON02_FD_187213 | JGI IMG/M metagenome (GOLD analysis project Ga0209491, IMG submission 187213) | Freshwater microbial communities from Lake Bonney liftoff mats and glacier meltwater in Antarctica - BON-02 (SPAdes) (version 2) | ecosystem: Environmental > Aquatic > Freshwater > Ice > Glacier...
TATCGCCAAATTTCTTTTACACCCAAAGCTTCACATGCACTAAGCTGGGTGGGAGAAGTTAAATCGATTTCTATTGCTAGATCTGGAGGTGGATCGATATTTAAATCCAGTCGCTTTTTGCCAATTATTGCCTGACAATTTTCTAGATAAAAGCAGTCATCAGGCTCGATGCCAGCTTTCATCTGAGAATTTTTGAATGTTGAAGAACCCAGTGACTCCCAAGGTAAATCTAGTTCTTCAAGTAATACAACTGTGAGGTTACTAATTAATACCTTAATGCGTTCATGCTCTGGTAATGGCATCCGAATCTCTAATTCTCCAGCATGATAAGCAATTCTTGTAGGTCTTTTTTCTCCCAATTCTAACAAAGCTTGCTCGAATTCTTCCCAGCTAATATCGTGCAGGTAGATTCGCTGTCCTGGACTAATTTTTATCCGGTTTATGGATATGGATGTCACTATATTTATACAGATCCTTTCAACTCAATTATCTATCACAACTTATTTATATCCTAACAAAAGTAGAGATTCTCTCACGAACATCTCTACTCTCGATCGATCAATTGACAAAATCAGGGGTTTAAATCCCCTGTGGATTTACCACGTCATAGTCGGGGGATTGCAACTGTCAACTGTCAACTGTTTAACTTTCCTGCATGATAATAGTTGCTGGTAAACGACTAAACGCTAGATGCTCGTTTTGCACTTCAACAAATACCGTATCACCTTCCTTAAAGTCACCGCGTAGAATTCCTTTAGCGAGGATAGTTTCTAACTCTTTTTGAATTGTCCGTTTGAGTGGACGTGCGCCGTAGATTGGGTCGTAGCCAGTATTAACCAAGAAATCGAGCGCAGATTCGGCTAATTTGAGCGATAATTTACGGTCGGCTAAACGTTTTTCTAGTCGCGCAACTTGGATTTTGACAATACTCCGTAGTTGATTTTTTTGGAGACTATGGAAGATGATTGTATCATCGATACGGTTGAGAAATTCGGGACGAAAATTGTGACCGAGAGCTTCTAATACGCGAGCTTTCATCTCATCATATTTAGACTCATCCCCCGCTAGATCTAGAATATATTGAGAGCCAATATTACTAGTCATAATAATTACGGTATTCTTAAAATCTACCGTCCGACCTTGGGAATCAGTCACTCGTCCATCGTCTAGCACTTGCAGCAATACATTAAACACATCTGGATGTGCTTTCTCAATTTCATCGAATAAAATCACTGCATAAGGACGACGACGGATACTTTCGGTCAGTTGTCCTCCTTCCTCATAGCCAACGTAGCCAGGCGGCGCACCAATCAAGCGGGACACGGCGTGTTTTTCCATATACTCGGACATGTCGATCCGAATGAGGGCATCATCGGCATCAAAGAGGTAGTTGGCGAGAGTTTTAGCTAATTCGGTTTTCCCTACCCCTGTCGGGCCGAGAAAGATAAAGCTAGCGATGGGGCGATTGGGGTCGGATAGTCCCGCCCGCGAACGCTGAATGGCTTCAGCTACGGCGGCGACGGCTTCTTCTTGTCCGATGACGCGACGGTGGAGTTCGTCTTCGAGGAAAAGGAGTTTTTCCCGCTCGGTTTCAACTAGTTTTGTCAGGGGGATTCCCGTCCATTTAGAGATAATTTCGGCGATGTCGGCTTCGGTGACTTCTTCGCGGAGGAGGGATTTACCTGTAGTTTGAGATTGAGCGAGTTTGACTTCAGCGGTTTCTAGTTTACGGTGAAGTTCGATTAGTTTGCCATATTTTAGTTCCGCAGCCAGATTGAGATCGTAGTTACGTTCGGCTTGTTGGATTTCGATATTAATTGCGTCGATTTGCTCTTTGATAGTTTGGATATCGGTGATAATATCTTTTTCGGATTGCCATTGGGCGGTGAGAGCGCGTTGTTCTTCTTTGAGATCTGCGAGTTCTTTTTCGATCTTGTGCAGACGTTCGCGTGCTGAAGTAGAGGTATCTTTATTAACCGATAACCGCTCCATTTCTAGTTGCAGGACTTTGCGATCGATCTCATCTAATTCTTCAGGTTTAGAAGTGATTTCCATCTTCAGTCGAGCAGCGGCTTCATCCATCAGATCGATCGCTTTATCTGGCAAGAATCTATCGCTAATATAACGTGTCGATAATGTTGCCGCAGCAACCAGGGCATTATCAGAAATTTTCACCCCATGATGCACTTCGTAGCGTTCTTTTAAACCGCGCAAAATTGAGATCGTATCTTCCACACTCGGCTGATCGACATATACTTGTTGAAAGCGACGTTCTAGGGCGGCATCTTTCTCGATATACTTGCGATATTCATCGAGAGTTGTAGCTCCGATACAACGCAGCTCACCCCGTGCCATCATGGGTTTGAGCAAGTTGCCCGCATCCATTGCGCCTTGGGTCGCCCCCGCACCCACTACAGTATGAATCTCATCAATAAATAAGATAATTTGACCTTGAGATTCTGTAACTTCTTTGAGGACTGCTTTGAGTCTTTCTTCAAATTCGCCGCGATATTTTGCACCCGCAATGAGTGCACCCATATCAAGTGAGATCAATGTGCGATCCTTGAGAGATTGGGGCACATCGCCACTAATAATTCGCTGTGCTAAACCCTCAGCGATCGCAGTTTTACCAACGCCAGGTTCGCCAATTAAAACTGGATTATTTTTAGTTCGCCGCGACAAGATTTGAATCGTTCGTCGGATCTCGTCATCGCGTCCAATTACCGGATCGAGTTTACCGCGACGGGCAAAATCAGTTAGATCCCGTCCGTATTTAGAGAGCGATTCATACTTACCTTCAGGGTTTTGATCGTTCACTTTTTGACTACCCCGAATCTGTAAAACGATCGTTTTTAACTTACTTTCTTCTAATCTAAATTGTGAAAATAACTGCTTGCCAAAGCGATCGTCTTGAGGGTAAGCTAGTAATAAGTGTTCGATCGAAATAAAGTCATCATTATATTCTTTACGGTGCCGATCGGCCCTGTCGAGTAAGGTATCCACACTCCGCCCCAGATACACCGAGCCAATCGTCCCAGAGATCTTCGGCTGCTTCTGAATATAGTTTTCTAGCTCTTGCCGAAATTGACTCAGATTTACGCCGGCCTTGCTCAGGATACTAGTTGCCAAGCCATCTTGCTCTAGTAGTGCTTTGAGGAGGTGCTCTGACTCCATTTGTTGCTGCTGGGCAGCCTTGGCGACATCTAGGGTATTAGTAACAGCCTGCCAAGCCTTTTCAGTGAATTGCTGAGGATTGTTTGGTTGCATAATGCGACTGGGAATAAAATTTTTATATAAGTAACCATAGTGATGGAGAGATTCACTTTAGTTATCTTTTCATTGTAGTGAGTTCGATCGATCTACTAGGATCGGTATTTACGATATGGCTGCTAAGTATTGCCGAAATTATTCAAGTTAGATCTCGATCGGTACCTGCATGAAGATCTAATGATCTGGGAGTTGCCAGTCAATCGCGGGTTTACGCCTAGCAATTAAAGCTGTATTAATAGCCGGAAAAGGCTTACTCCCAAATAAGCCATTGCGGGCAGAAAGTGGCGAAGGGTGCGCCGACTGAATCACTGGATGTCGGGTAGTATCGATTAATTTCAGCTTTCATGGAGCGATGTGTTAGCTCCAATAATTCTCACACTCGACCAATCAAAGATTCCAATTCGATCGCGGCGTTAAATGTGACCATATACCTATTACCCAATCTTACTAAATATCAGTTAATTACAGGGAGTGCCATCGATACCGCTACCCTGTTAAAATTTCTCCAAACCACTTATCAGGAAATAGCTCCTCAACAACAAGACTATCGGCATTTACAGTCTACAGTCGATCGATATTTTAGTGCCCAGACTCCATTATGGTTTGTGACAGTAGCAACCCAACAACACACTCAGAAAATTGCCTGTTTGTGGTTGGGAATAGCCATCGATCAAGCGACTGGAATTCGTCACCCGAATATTTTCCTAGTTTATGTTGATGCCGCTTACCGTCGCCAAGGGATCGGCCGCGCCTTGATGGAATATGCCCAAGTTTGGGCGAAAGCTCAAGGTTATACTCAGCTTGGTTTACAGGTATTTACAAACAATCAACCAGCGATCGATTTATATCAGCAATTAGGTTATCAGCCGCGATCGATTTCGATGATGCGCGAGATTTAGGGTTTAGGGTTGAGGAGTTGCCACAAAATAATCGATCGACTTGTTGCAAATTGTCGGGGCGTTAATCTGCCGTCGCCGACGCTACGCGAATACGTTGTAACGCACCAGCTCATGAATGATTTGGAGGTTATTTAATCACCAGCCCCTCAGTCATCCTATCGCTCCGGAATTGTTACCATAGGTAAGGTAGTTGGTAGCAATCATCACAAGTACTTAGGTGAAAATATGAAAGGATTGGTAGTCGAAATTAGAACCCAGATCTCGATCCTCATTACCCTCGTAGGGTTGATGTGGGGACTGGAGATCCTCGATACATTTGTCTTCAATTATGGACTCGATACACTAGGAATATTACCCCGTCAGCCGATCGGTTTGCGAGGGATTTTATTCGCACCATTTTTACATGCTGGCTTTGCTCACCTGGCTGCAAATACTGTCCCCTTCATCGTACTTGGCTGGCTGATTATGGCTCAGAGTATCACTAACTTTGTGGTTGTGTCAGTTATCTGCATCGTATTCGGTGGTTTGGGAACGTGGTTATTTGGTGCTACGGGTTTACATGTCGGTGCCAGTGGCGTAATTTTTGGCTATCTGGGATTTCTATTAACTCGCTACTATTTCGATCGCCGCCTCAGCTCTGGGATCGTGGCTTTATTCGTTGGTGTGACCTATGGTAGCGTCTTATGGGGCGTGCTACCGTCTATCCCAGGTATTTCTTGGGAAGGACATCTATTCGGTTTCTTGAGCGGCATTTTAGCAGCACGATTGACGACTAACAGTTAATTTTTAGTAATCTCAGAGAAAAGGCGTTAATTTAACTGTCAAATTTCATACAAAAGTCCGATCTAATTCGATCGTAATTCAGTGAGAATAATTGCAGGTCAAAAAATATCTTCTACAGACCCAACATTATTGCATCACTATTAAATCTATTGTATGAATTCTCTAGAACCAGAAGAAGAAGATTATTTATTCTGCCCATCCTTGGATTGGGACGATCTGTATCCTGAGGAAACTTTTGGCGACAGGTTGAGGCTATTTTACAGTCAGTTTGATAGTAGCACCCGCGCCTTGCTGGACGGTGCGCTGTTTCGGGAAACTGACCAAACCGATCTGGTGACTGGCTTAGAAATTTTATGTGCAGATCGGATTATCTATAAACGTCTGATCCAAAAGTATCAAAAAATCAGTAATCAAATCCGGTGGATCTGGCCAGAGACAGTCAGCCAGTTAGCGATTGGGGTCTACTCACCGCACTGGGATGGGCAAACTTTTAAATTGCGGTAGGATGCTGTACTCCTCAAGAGAATTGACTGATAATTGGCGGGTATTCGGATATCTCTCCGCAAAGGTTGTCATACTCCTGCATAAAATAGGGATAGTGATGGAATATAGGCTATGGATAATAATAACTGGCTGCAACAAATTTTAACGTTAGGGATCGGCACGACTTCATTAGTTGCCGAACGAGTCCGCGAAGTCAGCGAACAACTAGTCAAAGAAGGTAAGATCGACCCCGAACAAGCTAAATCATTTGTTGATGACCTGATGGGGCAGATCAAGCTAGATCCGGCGAACTTTGAGCAGCAGATGCAGCGGCTAATTCGTAACGCCATGCAGGATCTAGGCGTACCGCGTCAGACTGAGATGGACGAATTGCGCGGACGGATCGACAGGCTCGAACGTCAGGTACGAGACCAAGAAAATAAATCATGGAAATAGCCAATTTCGCGGGCTAATAATTTCCGATCTAGAACCGATCGATTCATTCCCCTAGCCACCGATGACTATAATCAGAAGGTGGTTCAAATCGGATTGAATATGAAAGAAATTTTAGTCAGTTTAGGATTGATGCTCGGATGCGGTATTCTAATCTTAGTATTTCAGTTTACAGTAGGAGCACCAGCAGCAACTGCTGGATCGACAGCTCAAACTAGCTCAGTAGCTGCGATCGGTCAATCTACACCCACTCCCTCTAACTTAATTGCCATGGATAGCAACGAAAATCAAGTCACAACTGCTTCGGGATTAAAATACGTTGAGATTGCTGAAGGTGCAGGCGAAACGCCTACCAAAGGGCAGACTGTATCGGTTCACTATACTGGTACTCTAGAGAGTGGCAAGAAATTTGACAGTTCTCGAGATCGCAACCAAGCGTTCGAGTTTCAAATTGGTGAAGGTCAAGTCATCAAAGGTTGGGATGAAGGACTCAGTACCATGAAAGTTGGTGGTCGTCGCAAGCTGATTATTCCTGCGGATTTGGGATATGGTGCGCGGGGTGCTGGCGGCGCGATTCCCCCTAATTCAACACTGATCTTTGATGTCGAATTGCTGAAGATTAAGGGATAATTAGCACTTAGATGTGGCGGTTGACTAAATTACCCAACCCCAAATCTCCAGAGCTGATGGGAACATCGCTCGCTAAATGATGGTCATGGGTAGTGAGGATGCCTGCACAACCCTATTCACCATGAGTCAATCACTTTCCCTATCTTGGTCCCAGCTTGAGGAAAACCTCCCTCGAACCAGAGTGCAAGTAGCTAAATTAGACAAATTACCGAACAATGAGCTGATTGTGCTCGCTCAATCTGGATTACGAGCCGATCGAGCAGCTTTAGCCGAACTAATGCGTCGGCATCAGTCTCATGTGGATCGGATTTTGTATCACTTGGCTCCAGACTGGCAAGATCGAGCAGATCTGGCTCAGGAAGTGTGGATTCGCGTTTATAAAAATATCAAAAGTCTCAACGAACCCGAAAAGTTTCGGGGGTGGTTGAGTCGGATTGCCACCAATCTGTTTTACGATGAGTTGCGAAAACGGAAGCGGGTAGCTCCGCCACTGTCTTTGGATGCGCCGATTAATGTCGGGGATGGATCGATCGACTGGGATATCGCTTCAGATACACCCAATCCCTCAGAACATCTGAGTACGGTCGAATTTTACGACCAATTAAAAGTGGCAATTGCCAATCTACCCGCAGCTTTTCGCACCACGATCGTGCTTCGAGAAATCGAAGGGTTGTCATATGAAGAAATTGCTGATGTGACAGGAGTATCGATCGGAACGGTAAAATCGCGGATTGCTAGAGCAAGAGCAGGATTACAGTCTCAGTTGACAGGTTATTTTGAATCCTAACTAAGTTGCCCTAACTGGGAATATTAGCAATATATTTTGATTAGCTCGTGCTGGCTTGCTAAAACTGGAAAATATTTAAATCTGGGACACACACAGGAGAATCGAGGATCGGAACATGACAGACAATTTCGATAGGGAGCGATCTGATGCGGTTATAGACGAACGGTTTGAGTTGCTCAGTGCCTATCTTGATGGTGAGGTAACACCTACCGAACGCCAACAAGTGGAAGCATGGTTAGCCAATGACTTGGCATTTCAACATCAGTATCGTCAGATGCAGCAGATGCAGCACGCATTCCCGCGCATGACAGTACCCAGTAGCCAGTCTGCTGCGGCTTTATCAGCGGGAGTGTTTGCTAAACTCGATCGCCATCGCCATCGGAAACTAGCAATTATTGGCGGCGGCGCGATCGCCGCTACATTAGTAGCGGCTGTAACTGGACTGGGTAGCTTATTTAGCAATCCTAACCCTCAATTACAATTTGCGGCTAATAAAGCCAATATCCCCGCACCGATGATGCTGGCATTGAACGATCCAATTTTGGCGATGCCCACCACGGAAGAACAAGTAATCGAATTACCAATGTCTTCGCCTGAAGTCAATGCTGATTAGACAGTTGACAGTTGACAGTTGATAGTTGACAGTTGACAGCGAATCAAGAGAGCGAGGTTTTGAGGATGGGGATTTAGACCCCTGATTTCGATTAATTTTAAATGTCACGGATCGAGTCACTATTAGATCGATGCAACTGATTGTAGGTGCGGTGTCCAGGCGGATGCCGCAGTTGTTTTGAGGGGAAGTTCAATTCTGGTTAATGTTCAATCGTTTTAACATTGCCGCTCGTGCTCGATCGGCTAAACTGTCATCGAGTGGTGTGAGATTTATTTCGGTTTGATACTTGGCTTGGAGTGCGGTTTTAATCATCCAGTCGGCGATGAAGGGGTTTTTGGGGATGAGTGGACCGTGGGAGTAGGTGGCGATCGCGTTGTGATAGAATGCGCCTTCAGTGCCGTCTGTGGCATTATTTCCATACCCTTTGATGACCTTGCCTAGAGCTTCGGCATTTGGGCCGAGATAGGTTCTACCGCCGTGGTTTTCAAAGCCGACGATTAGCGGTTTTTGACCCCCTAGCAGCTCGGTAAGTTCGGCGGCGAGTCTGGTGGCGGTAATCTCGAATACAACGTTGCCAATGCACCGCTGGGTGTCAATCCCTGGATGTTTGGTGTCGAGATCGATGATGCCCATGCCCTCGATTTTTTCACCCAATCCTGGTTCGTAAAATCTCCCTAGTAGTTGGGGGGAGCCGCAGGTGAATACACCTGGTGCGCCCGCGTCTAGTTTAGCTTTGATAGCAGCGGTTTTGGCACCGGCGAGGTCGCGCATGACGATTTCTTGTTGGCGATCTTGGGCACCGCCGCCGACGATGACATCGACTTGGTGGATCGTGTCGGGATGAGAATCGCGATCGTAGGGGATGACTTCGACATTAATTCCTCTCCAGTGGGCGCGTTGTTGGATCGCGATGACGTTACCTCGATCGCCGTAGGTGCTCATGAGGGTGGGGTAGAGCCAGCCGATTTTTAGTTCTAGGTTCATGTTTTTCTGACGCAAAGGGCGCGGAGGGGTTGTGGTGCTGATCGAATGTTTAATGTGCTTAGAGGATTTTTCTACCCGTCAATATTTCGCGGACTTCTAGCATGGCGGAGTAGGTGGGGACGATGTGGAGGATTTCGGTGGTTGGGGTGAGTTCTAAGGCAGTATCGATCGCTTCTTGCAGGTTTTCTTTGATGATTAGTTTACAGCCTGAATCGAGATTTGTTTTGCTGTATTCTAGTCGCAATGCCAGATCGTAAACTCGATCGCCGCTAACGATAATTGTCCCGCCGGAGTTGACAAAATTTTCGGTATCTACGTCCCAAATCCAGGAGACATCGGTACCGTCAGGGGTACGATCGTTTAAGATCGCGAGTGTAACTGAGCTACCACCTGTTTGTTTGACTCGATCGATTGCTCTGATGGTTTCATTCATCCCGACGGGATTTTTGGTGAGGAGAATGCGGACTTTTTTACCGTTGTACACTAGTTCTTCCGATCGACCGAATGCAGCTTGGAAGGTGCTAATTGTATCGAGGATAACTGGTTTACTAATCCCGATCGATTCCATTGTGGTAATGGCGGCGAGGGTATTGTATTGATTGTAAACGCCGATGAGTACCTGGGGCCATTCTTTACTATCGATCGAGAGTTTACTTTTGGTGAAGCTACATTTTGGGCAATTAAAATCGCCTTGGTGGGATAGATAAAAGCCTTTATAGTCGAGAGCTGTGCCGCAACTCGGACAGTCGATCGAGTCTACCGCATGGGGCATTTTGTCTAGGTATAATTCTGGTTCTGTCAGTCCAAAATATTTAACTTGTTTGGGATTTTCGCCCTGTTCTAATTGTTGTCCTAGATAAGCTAGGGCTGGATCGTCGCCATTAACAACCAAGATACTATCGCTGGATAATTCGGCAATTACTTTGCGCCAACGGTAGGTAATTGTATCGACTTCACCATATCGATCGAGTTGATCGCGAAACAAGTTTAGGGCGAGAATATATTTAGGTTTTAGTTGTGGCAATACTAGGGGGATGACATTTTCATCTACTTCGAGAATGCCATAATCTGCTTTGAGTTTACCCGTCAGACTCGTATGCTCTAGTAGTGTGGTAATTAAACCATTAACTAAATTAGCTCCCGCTTCATTATGAACTACCTTCCAACCGTCTTTTTCTAAGATCCCGCGCAATAGGAGTGAGGTAGTAGTTTTGCCATTAGTTCCGGCGACAACAATTACCCCATACTTAATCTGCTGGGAAAGCATGGTTAAAATCTGCGGATGAAGCCGTTTACCGATGGTACCAGGGAGGACACTCGCAGCACCTAGTTTGAATGTCCGAATTGTGGAGGTAATTGCTTTGGCTGCAAATACCGCAATTCCCAATCTGACTCGATCTAATAAATTTATCTGCACCTTGACACCCTGTTTCAGCGATGGACTAGTATCGGGGTGACTACACCACCTGAAGCTGCACATTATATCAATAGTTGGGGACAGGTTTTGGTTTGGCAAGCTCAGGATCGCATTACTCTCCAACCTGTGTCAAATTAGATATTTAGGGTGGATAGTGAATGGTGAATAGTGGAGCGGATCTCGATCTGGGTGGTACGGGATTAACGGCTAAAATAGAGATCTAAACACATCATTCTGACTTCGGTTGCAGCCAGCGATCGCCTCTGAATATGACTATCCTACTGATTCAGTCTCCAAAGCTCCCACCTACCGTCACTTGGGAAAAACTCCCTTCAGATTTTGAATTACCTGACGAACCAGTGGAAAGCAATCTTCAACCCCTTCTAGCTGCTGCTCTGCGCGAATCTCTAGAGCTAGCTGGCTTGATGCTCGAATCTGTAATTATTGCCACTAACTTTGGCATCTGTGCCACAGTCGATGGGAAAACTGTCGTCAAGGCTCCAGACTGGGTTTATGTACCTGCGACTAAACCTTTCCCCGAGGGTGAAAGTCGCCGGAGCTACACTCCTTGCGCTGAGGGAGATCGTCCCAGCATCGTGATGGAGTTTATTTCGGCTACCGAAGGTGGCGAATATTCGTTCAATCCGCATTACCCATATGGTAAGTGGTACTTTTACGAACAGATTTTAAAAGTGCCGACTTACGTGATTTTTCATCCTCAACTCAGAGTGTTAGAGGTGTACCACTTAGTAGATGGGAAGTATCAATTAGCATCACCCGATGAAAATCGACACTATTGGATTGAATCCTTGGGCTTGTTTGTAGGAGAGTGGATCGGTAAAAAGTCCGAATATGATGGTTGTTGGCTGCGGTGGTGGGATCGGGCTGGGAACTTACTCCTCTGGGGTAGTGAGCTACTAGCACAAGAACGTCAACGGGCGGAGCAAGCTGAAGAAAAAAGTGTTCGTTTGGCGGAACGGCTCAGGGAGATGGGGATCGATCCAGCAGACATTTAGCCTCAATTCACATGCCGATCGTTCGTGAAGCGTAGGCTCTGCCTAATCGATTACCACAGCTCAGGGGTTTAGAGCCTCCTGCTTTGAGGTGGATTGTCTCGTTGGTGTCGCCTCTGTGAATCGCTCTCACCTCTGAACTCTCA
>Ga0209491_10010033_pt1 | contig 11476 bp, 13 predicted proteins | sample BON02_FD_187213 | JGI IMG/M metagenome (GOLD analysis project Ga0209491, IMG submission 187213) | Freshwater microbial communities from Lake Bonney liftoff mats and glacier meltwater in Antarctica - BON-02 (SPAdes) (version 2) | ecosystem: Environmental > Aquatic > Freshwater > Ice > Glacier...
GGGGGGGGGGGGGGGTTAATTTTTTTTTTTTTTTTTTTTCAAGTTCTAAGTCTCCTGTTATTTTATTTTTTTATTTTTTTCATATAAATGGTTCATAGAAGCACTAACACTAGAAGAAGCGACACCCACTTCATATTAGGACGTGATCACGATTTCTGCATATAGGGCGCGAGGTTTTGCAATAATGCGCGCAATACTCCTCGTCGCTCTTTTCTGCGGTGCAGCCACCTACGCATCAGAGACGCGGCCGCAAGTGAAGCTACCCCGTAGTGCCACAGTGACGACGGCGAGGAGCGCACTGCAGCTCGGGGACAAGAACGCCACGAAAGCAAAGCCTTCTTACGCGGTGGTGCAAAAGCGGCCGCTCATCGCCCGCGTGGCCCGCTGCGTGGTCCTGACCCTGCCACTGGTCCTGCTCGCGGGCGGAGTTTTCCGCGGAGTTTTCCGGCGCGCCTACCAAGACCACCGTCACTACCGTACATACGGCCCATGTCCGCGGCCGGGCCGTGAAATAGATGCACGCCGGCGCCACTTGCGCGTGATGGAGCAGTACAGTAAGAAGGGTGACTTCAAGGCGATGGCAAAGGAACGGGACCGCAGGCACGAGGAGTTTATACAGGAGGCGCCGAAGCAACTACGTTGGAGCCGGAACGCGGGCATCTTGAAGGCCATGCAGAGACGCCCACGCAAAGCTACCCCGTAGTGCCACAGCGACGACGGCGAGGAGCGCACTGCAGCTCGGGGACAAGAACGCCACGAAAGCAAAGCCTTCTTACGCGGTGGTGCAAAAGTGGCCGCTAATCGCCCGCGTGGCCCGCTGCGTGACCCTGACCCTGACACTGGTCCTGCTCCCGGGCGGAGTTTCCCGGCGCGTCTACCAAGACTACCGTCACTACCGTACATTCGGCCCATGTCCGCGGCCGGGCCGTGAAATAGATGCACGCCGGCGCCAGTTGCGCTTGATGGAGAAGTACCGTAAGAAGCGTGACTTCGAGGCGATGATGAAGGTACTTGACCGCAGGCGCGAGGCGGCGATGCAGGAGGCGCGGGAGCAACTTTGGAGCCCGAGCGCGGCCGCCGTGAAGGAGATGGAGACGTACGAAGCGGGGCGCGCAGCCAGGGCGACGGAAGAGGCGGAGAAGGCGGCGTCGTGAATTATGCAGACGGAAACGGAGAGGGCAAGAAGGGCAAGAACGGATGGGGAGTAGCAGCACGCGACGAGCAGACAAGGGAGGGGCGAGTAGAGGGGCTCAAGATAGCAACAGCACACTGCTGGATGCCAGCAAGGAAGGGGCGAGTAGAGGGGCGGGAGAGGGGCCGGTGTGAGAACGACCCTGTAGTGCCTAGAGTGTTGAAGCGTGTGGCTCCTGCAGATGAACATGAGAGAGGAGGAGGTGTCTGGATCTGGATGGTTGCAATTATGTCCACCACTCACACACTTGTATGTTGTATGTATATTAGTATGTATATGTATATGTATGTGCTATGTATATTTAAAAAACAATCCCCTGTCTTCCTCAACAATTTTCGTCTATGGCCACAAATTCGTCCAACCCTTACACTTAAACCCCCCCCAAACGGTCTCAGCATTCATATTCCCCCGAATAAATTCTTCATACAAAACCATCCCACACTTATATATATATATATAATAAGGAAACCATATCCTCACCTACACCTACACCTAGCCACGTCTTCCCCCATGATTTTCTCGCACAAAAGCCAAATGGAGAAACATGGTCACACATGTGCCCACCTATTACACTTACACCTAAACAAAAACCCCAAAAATGGCTCATCATGCATATATCATATATCCCCCCTTCCCCTTATAATAAAATGTCTATATACAACCTCTCCAGAAAACACATACACACCCCTCCAAAAACTCGCCCAACGTCCGTATACACATAACTACCATCCAGTGCCACCAGTCTATTCACGTCTTCCCTTATAATCCCGTCGTACAAAAAAACCATAGAGAAACATGGGCGCAACTGTATACACCCCTACACGTCGAATAAAAACAAACTGCCCCGCCCCGCCGTGTGCTGGTGCCGCCGAATCTTTATATACATGTACATACATACATGTGTATCCCCCCATAGCATAGGCTAAAAATTCTCTAAAAATCTTCACACACAAGAGCCACCTAGGGAAGTAGGGTCGCAACTGGGCCCACCTACTAAGCTTGAAAAGAAAAGAAAACGCTCACCCACACCTACTCACGTCTCCTTCCCTTACATTTTTTCGCACAAGAGCCACCTAGAGAAACATGGTGGCAACTGTGCCCACCTATCACAGTCAAAATAAAAAGAAACTGGCCCGTCATTCATATCCCCCCTTACAAAATCTCTATACACAACCTCCCCAGAGAACACATAGACCCCCCCAAACAACAAACACGAACATATACATACCCCCCAGAAAAAACTCGCCCAACGTCTGTAGGTACATAACTACCATCCAGTGCTGCCACCAATCCAATCACTTCCTCCCTTGTAACTTCTTCGCACGAAAGCCCCCTAGAGAAACATGAAAGGGAACTCTGCACAACCTTGACCTTGACACTCAGAATTAAAAAAACAGACCCATCATGTATATCCCCCCCTATAAATTCTCTACACAAAATCCCCCCAGAGAACGCGCCGGCGGCGGCGGCGGCGCTGATGGCGGCGGCGGCGGCGGCAAGATTGGCTGCAATGGAGACGGCGGCGGAGGTGGCGGTGGAAGCAGCGGCGGCGGTGGCGATGGCGGTGGCAAAAGAAGCGACATACAGCGAGGTGGCGGCGAAGACGGTGGCGCCCTGCCCCCGAAGCTGCGTGGCCTAAGTGCCCCGGAACGGATGTTAGGGCGCACGCGCAGCGTGTGCGAAGAGGGCGACGCAGTGACCAGACCGATGATGCTTAAAGTAGCGACGTATAATAAACCAGGCCAGCACACGGAAAAAAGAACGGGAGGGAGCAGGGACGAGGGCTACGGAACAGGACGGGACCTAGCAACAAAACCAGGAACAGGAATGAGAACGACACTAGAGCTAGCCACGGCCCACTCCTTCGATGTGTACGTGGCAACAGAAATGCGCACACGAGGAGAGGAATGGGAAGCGGTGAGAGGGGCATCGGACATGGCAGGCTACGAAATAGATGGTACATGCGGAGCTATGAAAGACGGAGCCACCAGTGGGCACACTGTCGGAGGCGTAACCACAACATGGCGAAAAGAGACAGTACGCAGAAAAAAAGGAACAACAACCATAGTAATAGTGCCCACACGAGCAGTACAGATAGAGCTAGAGATTGATACAGCAACCACAGTTAGTGTCTATGGAGTGTATATGCCAATGGGGGGCGCAACAAAAGAGGAGATCAAAGTCGCATGGAAGGACCTGCGTGACGCAATCCTAGCCGACACACGCGAGCATATATGGGTTATAGATTATAGAGCGACATGAATGCTGTAACAAAAGAATGGCATAAACAATAACGCGGAAGCCGGCCGGGCGACGCAGATACGCAACTCGACGACATATTTATATTGGACGCGTGTCAGCTTACCCAACTAGGAATAGGGGTAGCAACGCACGCGGGTGGTCGTGAAATTGACCACATACTAGTAGAAAACAGCTCACGCGCACGCTACAGCACAGCAATAGTCATGCCGGCCGACACAGATACGGACCACAGCATCCGATGCGCCGAGATCACAACATCAGCGCAGACAGACGGTATAGGGGAGCAGCGACCGCGCGGACAGCCACTACATGAGTGGGAGGACGCACAATATAAACAATACAACGAACATATGGAGGCATGGCAAAAAGGTGAAGGTAAGAGCGATATGGATAGCAAAACGCACGAGGCGAGCAGCACAGATGAATGCATACGCACGATAGAGGAGATGCAGCAAGCCATGACAATTGCAGTAAAAAAACTAGATGAAAACAGACGGCATACAAAACCACAGGAAGAACGGGGGCCAAATGATTCTAGTAAGGAGAAGCAGCCAGATAAAACGGCAACACAAGGCACAGCGACATCAGATACAACGGAAAAAAAAAAGGGCCACGAAAACCAGAGAGCAATCAATCATCCTATACCTAATGATAGTAGTTCCACGTGCGAGGAAATAACAGACACGGACACAAACAAGACGCCTAACGAAGCAGCCAGACCTCGCACTCGCAGCCTAAGGGAGCCCCTCCGTCGAGAAATAGGGCGCTGGACGCACCTACAATACGAGGCTCAGCATCACTATGATGGACACGACAAACACAAAGAAGGTAGAACAAACGTGCAGCAGCGCGCATGGCGAGAGCTACACGGCTGCAAAAACGCGCATGGCGAGAGCTACACGGCTGCAAAAAACTAAGGTGGCACATGCAAGCAACTACAAAGCAGAGCAACAGCCCCTCACGCCGGCCCCACACGCACTCACAGCCAAATACCGTAGAGATAAGATTCGCGGCGTATGCCAAGCAGAGCCACGGAAAATACGTATACGATTTACGAAAATAGACCGTTACACAACATCCAAACCGACACTGGCACACCAGCTGAAAGACATAATATCGAGAGCAAAGGGCGGCGTGATACGCGACATCTTTCGAATACTAAACCAGGCCATGGGCCGCAAAGCGACCGGCGGAGCAAAGCTAGCAACTATGAAAATGGCTGATGGTACTATAATAAATGAACAAACCGGCCCAGGTGCGTGCAGCTGCAGCTGCCCATGGCGAGCGCACACTCGCAGCGGAGCCGGCGTCGGTGCCTATCATGAAAGAACTACTACACGAGCTCATGCCAAATGCCCTGGGGAGAGACAGACCTGAAGAGGTACACCGGGGCCTAGCTAGATGCTGCATGTAAGTGGGAGAGCTTTCAAGCGGCGCTGCGACGATGCGCCGCACGCAAAGGGGTAGGTAGTGATGGCTTTAACGCGCACCTGCTAAAGAGCGCACCTACAACGTTACAGAGGCGGTACTGGAGGGCGCTAGTTGGGTGCCTGCGGGAAAACAGTTCCCACACTCGTGGAAGCAGTGGATCGCAATGCTCACCCGTAAACCTGGGGACGACGCGCAAGACATAGGGCAGTACCGCGACCTATGGCTAGTGCCACACGGCGGGCAGAAGCTACTAATGCATATGCTAAATGCAGAATATATAGGGGCGACGGGATGGAGCGTGCCTGGCTCAAAAGCAGGATGAAAGCCGGGCCGCTCGTGCATAGAACATATGCTAGCCCTCCGCCTTATGACGGAACACGCGGTGCTAGAGTGCAGGGACCTATGTGTAGGATTCCAATTCCAGGACCTCAGTACCTGCTTCATGAGCATACCAGCATACTTAAGTCAATGCACAATCCAAGGTTGAACGACAACTAGGAGTAGACCCAGCCGTAAATCAGGTTGTAGAAGCACTACACCACGCGGTACAAGGGCGATTTGAGACGAAACATGGGCTATCAGACACCTTCACAGTTGACAGAGGTACGGGGCAGGGCTGCCGTAATGGCCCAGCCCGAGCAAAACTCACCATCGCACCAGCACAGCGCGCGGTATCACGACACTGTGCGGGCCACGGGCTACAAGGTACGAGAAGGAGAAGGAGGCAGCGCGCCCCAGATGTATCATGCTGACGACGGCTGCTTTACAACAGGATCCCCAGCAGACCTACAGGCCATCTTCGACCTCAACTGGTTCCTAGCCAAACTATGTGGCTTAACAGTAAAAGTAAAGGGCACAGAAAAAACTGCCTACACAGCAGTAAGGTATAGCGAGGGCAAGGCCTACAACCTAGAGACGGCACCCATACGTCTGCCCGACGACGGCACGCGAATTCCACAAATCTTAGTACCTGCCGCCACAGTAGCAAAAGCACGGCACACAGTGCGAGCTGCAAGCAAACAGCGCGCTGCAACGAATAAAAAGCAAACGGCAGAGATACGATAGACAGCACGTGCGCAGCAGCGGCAGAGGTAGCCACAAACACCTACGTAGGCACAGCGCACACGGCCAGCTGGCAACGCGGCACGGAACCGGCGCGCGAGAGAACGCTTCAGACGGTTATCGATATGGTACACATGGTAGGACAACTCACGCAGCTGGACCTAGGAGAACTACAGCAATCTATAGATACAATAGTGGAGGGCGTTGTAGGCTTTGCAGGGCGGGGGATGGTCATCACATGGGAAGACTGTGAGGCGATGGAAGGGGCGCGACGCAAAGCATTAGCAAAACACGGAAGTACCGTAACATGGCCACGTGCACACGTATACACAGAAACTAGTGCCGGCGTGGAAGGTAACAACCACGCCTACCAGACGGCGGCAGCTAGCTGGATGAGCGCGATGGATAACGCGCTGGCGGCACCAGCTAGCTGGCCAGACCGCGGGCATGCTAGCGCGAAACATGGTGGCGGCGACAGCGTGGCGACTGGGATGCCGCGGGGTCTCTCCACTAGAATGGCACCCGGCTCACCTAGAGGAACAGCTTAATGAAAACTTTCTAGTAGAAGCCTGGTACCTCCACAGCGCCTACGTACAAACCTGCGAGGCCTACGCACAGGGGCACCGGTAGGAGACGGCCTATAAGATATAAAGTGGCGACTAGATCTACAACAAGAAGTACGTCGAGGGCCGCGTATATGGGAACACGCTGCCCACGTCAAATAGTGGGCACAAGCTCGGCCATGCAGATGCGCCCGCCAACTAGCAGAAGTAGGTACAGTATGGTGGGCAGACGTAACGCACTCAAAGGGGGGGCGGTGGATGACATGGACGGAAGCAAAGCGCATGTACCCGGAGCTCTCGTCTGCGACAGACCAGAACGAGTATGAGTCCCTACTAGGAGCACTAGAAGGGCAGCCAGCGGCGGGAGTGGGAGAAGAATGGTTTAAAGGACATAGAGAGGGCTGCACAGCAGCGTGGTGCCCTAGACAACAACTCGCACAAATACACGCAGCACGCAGCACAGCGAGGGACGGGCAGCACAGAAACCACGGATGGAATCCAGGTGGGGAACAAGGCAAATAATGAGCGCAAATGGGAATGCGAGCATATACTACACGCCGGACGCACAGGCGTAACACGGCAGCCTGACGGAAGACTGCCCCCACACAAAGAAGGATGGGAGTACCTCGTAGAATGGAAAGGCACACAGACGCGCACGTGGGAGACCCATGCCACGATGGTGGGGCAAAGCAGCACGGCGGTGCTCAAAACGGAGCTAGCAGAAGCTATACTAAGAAAAGGGTGCCATTCAGCTTCTACGAGAGCATACACGACGCAACCACAGAAGGAACAGTGAGCGAGGAGCGAGAGCGGCAGCAACTAGAAAGAATGCTAGAGCAATGGATAAAACATCGCTCGCTCCCGAGTGACCAGAACCTGCGCAAGCTATGGCAGCGGCTGCAGACGCACGTGCGCAACGTCGCGCACATGCACCGACCACCACCTCAACAGGAGAGCACATTGAATAATAATATGGTCGAGCACCCACGACACGTTGCAGAGCAATACAAATACAGAGCTATCCCAACGATAACAAGCCTGCCCTTCCGCACCCTCTACCTCGGTGGCCCGGTACAGCCTGAGGACACTGGAGGTTGTGAAGCAATGGGCAAAGAAGATAGCGAGGGCGAACATAAAAAAATTAAAGACGTCATGACAATCAAGGGAGGAGGGAACCGGTGGAGAACACCAGTCCAAGGCGAGATACACATTGCTGACGACGAGCTAGCTAGAGGCTAGAAAAGTACCAAACACGCACCTAGGATACAATGAGAAGGTAGATGCAGTCGTAGGAGGCGGCGCCTGGAGGGCCGGGCCCCCGCAGAGCATCCACCGCCTAATGGATACCGACCCACGAACAGGCCTGCACAGCATGTGGCGGACAGGGGGAGGGAAGGCGGGGTATGAGGAGCTGAGACAGCCAGAGATCGCAGAGGACCCGCTTCTGCGCCTGTTCGCACGCTGCGACAAAATCGAAGATAGTAAAGGTAAGGGGGTCGTGGACACGGCGGAGCGAAGGATTGTATGTGACGCAGAGGAAACAGCCTGTCTACGCCAACATGGGGTCTCAGCAACGTGGTGGGCACGGCACGTCGCGTGCCTACTACACGCCCGCCATCACTTCACCACAGCCGCGGCGACGGATGACTCGCTCAAAATAAATGAGGACGACGGACGGAGGCACGTAGCCTATGGAATATGGGAAGGCGTGCAGCCCATTGACAATTGACAAGCACAAAAGCGCTGCCCTAGAGGAGGCGGGGTTAACCCGTGGCGCGAGGTACTACAACGCACAGGGATATGGCAATGCGACATGCGTCTGGACGACAACACGCCGGCAAAGCAGGGAGATGACCCACAGCAAGAGCACCGGCGACTGGCACTGGTGCACGGAATGCGCGTGGGGGAGATACGAGGAGTAGAGCAAGGCGAGCTATGGAAAAGGCGCGCCAATCAAGCAAGCAGACAGAGAGGATGGGGCGTGTCCGGCGGCATGGCATGCTCAGAGGCAGAGGGAACAAGTGGATGCTGGCGGCAGCAATGTGGATGGTACGAATGGCAGAGAATGTGCAGGGCTGAACCAGGAGGGCGACGCAAATGAGGGGACGAGCTCACGACACGCGGCAATATAAGAGTAAGCACGCCCCTACTAGAACAAAGGGAGATTAACGGGGGGCACTACGTCGGAAGGGCCGGGCAAGGGGAAACAAAAGATACCAGGGGGGGACAATAAGCAACCGCAGCAGATGATCCTAAACAAAAAACAACAGAGGGGAAAGTAGACGACGCAAGGGAGAAAAGAATGTAGTAACAAGAGAACTAAGGAATCGGCTGCGAAGGCAAGGAGCCTAGAGGATCCAAAACGATGGAGACGGACCACACAAGACGGGGTACAGTTTAGGCGAGACTCTGGAGCATGGGAGACACGATTCTGGATTCTCCCCACCAAAATAGAAGTAGAGGGTGGCGCAGGGAGAGGGCTATTCGCGGCGCGGAACTATGCCAAGGGAGAAAGCCTCACGGTATATATGGGAGAAGACATAGGGCCAGCAGACGAACTGCCAACAGTTAATACGCTTAAGGGGCAGAGCCAGCACACGTTACAAATAAAAAGAAACGATGGATAGGAAACCGCCTGATAGATGGCCTGCACGGTGCTAGCTGCGCCGAGTTCATCAACTCGGCGTATCATCTCAACAGAGGGAACAATGTAAACTTCAAAGATACGGAAAACATATCGTAGCGGGTAAAAAGGGACTATGTGAGGGGGAGGAGCTGCTAACGGGATATAAGATAGGGTTCTGGAATGGCATACACAGAGCGCAGAAATGGACGAGAGACAAAAACCCGAAGGCATCAGCCAGACGACTTGATGTAGAAGCGGTAGAACGGGATAGGCAGAGGCGGATACCGCGAGTGGAGGTCCCACCTGAGAAATAAGAAGAAAATAAGGGAGGAAGGAACGGATGAAGAGCGACGCTTCGCGTCGCGGGGTTTGCTGCCCGTGTGGTTGCGCTGGGATGTGGCTCGTCTTATGCTCGTGTGGCGCTTTGAGGATTTGATTGATTGCTTGATTGCATACAGATACAGACATGGAAGTTGAGGTAATCTCAGAACTAGATGCTCCGACAGATACAACGGTGACGGAGGCAGTAAACGAAGGCGGAGAGCCGCAAAGGTGGTGGGGCGGGCGGACGATAACAATAACAGAGGCGACAGGAGGGCGACGGAGACAGAGAAAGGAAAGGACTGACAGCGATGTAGCAGACAACAAACCTAGACACATGAAGGAGGCGATGCACCGTAAGGAGGGACCGAATCTGAAGCTTACTAATAACAAACGACCGCATTGCACAGACAGAAGAAAAACAACCAACGTAGCCAACCTACAGAGGGGGGGTAGAATAACGCAGACACAGAGAGAAGTATCATGCAAAACGAGAAAGAGACTGAGAACAGACAGCGTGAGCAACCACTATGGTGACAAGGGGCAAGTGGGAGACATGTATATGTATGGGACACGGTAAGGCACTATAACAATATGACACAGGCAGAGCCGAATGATGCGCTACAGGGGCACTAACTGCGCAAATTCCGGAGGGACAATAATTTGTGTGGATCCAAAACACGCTTGCGTGGATCCACACCAAAAAAGTTGTCTTGCGTGGATCCAAACCAAAAAGTTAGCTTGTGTGGATCCAAACCAAAAAGTTGTCTTGTGTGGATCCAAACCAAAAAGTTAGCTTGTGTGGATCCAAACTTGACTTGTGTGGATCCAAAACCAAAATTGAGCTTGTGTGGATCCAAAACCAAAAGTGTGTTTGTGTGGATCCAAAACCAAAAAAAAGTGAACTAGTGTGGATCCAAAACCGCAAAAATGGCGCCAACGGCGCGAGCGGAGCGTTCCACCATCGGGCGGAACCAGCCCGCTGGGCAATCGCAGCAGACCCAGAAGCGCACTTCTTCTGGCCAGAACCAGCAGCAGCGCGCCAAGACGCGTGCCACGAGCGCGCCGAGCTTCGGGGCGCCGCACAGGCCGCCGCTCCAGCATGCGGACTCGAGCCGCCACAAAAAGCGCGAGAGCAGCCGGCTGACTGGCGGCGAGCGGGAGGAGCTCAACGAGGACGCATCGGGCAGCTGCGACTCCGACCTCGTCATCACCTCGAGCGCCGACCCGCCGCGATCGACGCACAGCTCTTCCGAGTCTCGGGTTAACCCGCGGCAGTCCATCGCGCCGCCGCTTCTTTCTTGGGAGCTTCTCGTCCTCGGCTGATTCCTCGCCCTCATCCTCGCCGTCGTTCGCGTCCTCGTCCTCTCACTCGTCCATGAAGTCGCCGCCAATGAAGGCCTGCGAACTTCGTTCCAAAAACGCGACGTGGTCGAGTATTGTATTCACATTCACACAAAAACATAGCCCAAAAACCTACAGTATACACTACCGCCAAAATGGATTGCGCTGGCGCGTGACCACCGCATCGAGGGCCACGGCCAGATGCGCGTAGTCTACGCAGGCGACACGACCAACGGCGGGCACCCCGGGGAGCGCCCCTGTGCGCCGAGGCGGCAGACTCACACGCACGTATACCTCGCCGCGCGTCGCAGGCTGCCCCGTGTGCATGTGCGCCGAGGCGGGCTGATAATTCACTCACCTTGGCTACGCCGCGCTCGCAGGAAGCGGCACCGTCGTCAACTTCATCCTCACGCGCAGGTGCTGACGCACCACACGCTGACCAACGACGCAGTGTCCGCGCGGCGCTTCAAGGTGTATACTAACGCGACGCTGTCGCATGCGCTGTGGGAGCAGTCATACGTCATACGCGCTGCCGGAGCAGCTACACGCCACCGCCTTCGTCGCCTCCGCCTCCATCGCCACCGCCCACAAGCCCGCCGTCGGGTTAGGGTTAAGGGGGGTTCGGGTTAACTCGAAGCGGCGGCCTGTGCGACGCACCGAAGCTCGGCGCGCTCG
>Ga0209491_10010037_pt1 | contig 11474 bp, 10 predicted proteins | sample BON02_FD_187213 | JGI IMG/M metagenome (GOLD analysis project Ga0209491, IMG submission 187213) | Freshwater microbial communities from Lake Bonney liftoff mats and glacier meltwater in Antarctica - BON-02 (SPAdes) (version 2) | ecosystem: Environmental > Aquatic > Freshwater > Ice > Glacier...
GTATTAAGTTTTGGTGGCAATTAGACATTCGACTCGACAATTTCACTGGAGGACGATCATTCTGCACGTATTATGAGAGTGTCTACAATTGTGGAGTCAGAATCACATGGTAAATTGTCTTGTTGTACATTTTGTTTCAAGACGTTGAGATGTATTATGTCTCCTGACCTCGAATCTCCGATGTATGTTTATATATATACACCTTATATGTTTCGAGTGGCAACTGACAATATCGAATGCCTGTCAGACACGTGCCAGTGTATGTCGACGATGGGGGCTCCAACGTATATTCTGTGTTTGTGACGTCTATTGGTCTTCCCGGACTTGTTTTTCCTTGCGATGGATGCCAATCGTATAGATGTTATGATGCAGCCATGGACATGGGATACTGTGTTGCGACAAATGAGCAGGTTAATGCACTAGAAGTCTATATCTCGTACTATGGCCTGCGTGATGTTGACATCATGGCATATCCCGACGACACGAGACGACTACTACCGCCTGTCATGCAAGGAATCATGCAAAATGGTCGTGAGTATGATGTCGGGACTGTCATGATCCATCCCGATTTCGCTCGATTTTACATTCGCCGGTCGGGTGGAGGCACGGTCCGACTGGTTTATTTTTCCAGAACACAGGTGACGAGACCCACAACATTTCGCAGGGCGTAAAATCTAAAACAGCAATTGAAAGATGGCGGTGAATCTATCGAAACGCATGGCCCCTACAGTCATGTATGTCGGTCGAGTAGAAGTGCGTCGTGTTTTTTCTGGTGCATGGTATGACCGTCTTTCCTGATGTTTTTATTATATAGGACGGCAAACGTACATAATTACCCAGAATGAGTTATCGATTTAGGCGACAGGAACGTGTGATGTTGCGGAAGGGAGCAAATCTTTCATTCACGACCTCGGGATTGCGGCTGATGCATACAGGAGTCATTGTCGACTTTCCAATTGCCTTGTTCGACAAAACGGACGAAATGTACGAAGTACTCTTTGACGATGAAGTGGAAAGCCGTTACGTTGTGTTTTCTGATCTACAGCGAGGGTAGATATCCATGGAATCCTTGATGGCATTCTGGTATACATACACGCGTTTGGATACACAAAAACGAAGTTTATTCATTAAAATTTGTTTTAAAAATGACCAATCAGCAGCGAGAGTACATTCGCTCTTTCGCCTCCCACGCTCCCTTGAGTTGCAGTCTGTACCTCTCTACAGCACGCTCGCACGCTCGCAATCGCATGTCGATGGATTTTTTGTTTCCGTTGAGCTCATATATTTCCTGGAACAACTTGGACATCTCCGTGTTACAGTAGCCAATTTCTGTGAATATGCTTTGAGGCGTGCTCGTGTCTGTCCACGACATTATTTCTCGTGTTTTGCCCCGCACAGTTATATAGTATTTTGAAGGGCTGTGTCGTGGCATTTTATTATGCTTCTGTCACTGTCCGCTGGAATCTATTTTTGCCCATCAGAACCCATTATTCCCACGAGTATTTATATATATGTATTACGAGGAGGGCCACAACGCACTAAACCCGCCCCGTAGTCCAAAGTCGTCAACTTACGACTCCACGCTGCGTGCGAGCATCGCATCCTACCAATGTACCCGACAAACATCGGCCTCGTACGATCGACTGTACGTACAGTGCACGAGCTTTACGTCTCGGACATAATCGAAGATGACGGAGCCATGAATGCTGACGTCCGCCGTATGAAGAATGCTTGCGTGCGTTTTTCGAGACTGATTCCTTCGACTAGCAAATTCTCCCTTGACGCTACTGATACTTTATGGAACGAGCATATCATCGACCAGAACACACATAACTTGGACGAGGATGTTTATATCATTTACCAGTGCGCGCGAAAACGGATGCACTTGCCGCTATATCGTCCATCTCATTTCACCTGCGCTGAACGGCATATCTTCCGAAACCGCAGCGGGGGGAATAATTTCGAGGAAATTCGCAACAGGTGGCACAAGGTGACCGCGGACATATACGCTCACATCTACTTTTTACCCTCTGTCGGCTCTTTGTGTAACGTCGTGAGCATTACTGGCAAGCAGCACTTGGCCGATCCAACGGAAAATGATGTAGAGGGCATGGGGTTTCGTCTGCAAGACGAGCCGTACGACAGTGTCGCGAATAAAATCACCTTCGTAATGGAAGATGAAGTGTATGTCATGGTGACTGTGGAGGCTTTGTGCATCACCAGCCCCTCGATTTCACGCAAACGTCTTGAACTTGGAGACGTCCTGGAATATCTCGACGAGAATGGCAACATAATCTTTACAATAGACACGGCACTCTGTGAAATGTAACAGCGAATTCCCACAGCTGTGCCGTGTTTGAATTCTGCTCTGTTGTTTGCTCTGGACATGCACAATACATCTGTTGCATCCCCCCGCATTACTCTTTGTCGACATGGACGCAGCAGCACTTCTCGTACATTTTTGAGCGCTAGCGAGCTCCTTTCTGTCGACTGTCGTCAGGAGGGTTGCAAGGCTCAGATCGCTTGATCTCGAGTGCCCCCGGTGTCTTGCGCTTCTCGCAACAGCAATCCAACAACGGGTGCACTGTACACACGACAGGATTCTTCGTATTCAAGAATTCGAACATGCACGTGATAAAATTGATATGGCAGAAGTAGATCTTGTCCGCTGATGTGCATTAATTCCATTGTTTTGACGGGGGAAAGCAGATTGCCTGATACTCCGCTCAAATGGCGTATTATTGGCAACCATGATGCTTCTGTCACTCTCCCCCGCTCGCGCAACATAGATTCGAGAGCAACCTGCAACGGCGTGCGCCGTAAATCGTCCAGAAGCAGCAGAACCGCGGGGTTCATCTCCAACAGAGAATATATGCATGCGGGCGAAATGTCATTGAAGTTATGTGATAACAGGGTGTGCATGGGAGAGCATCCACGTTCTCCTGTCACTAACATTGCTTGTGGATATGCCTGCATTATACGTTCCATGTGATACCCTCTGACGCGAGCCGCCAGTTCAAGAGGCGTGCAAAGTGCTACATTCTGTGTCACGAATACTTGTTCGTACGGCATTTCGCGCAGTTTGCGCTTTTTGCAGTGTATTGCGGGTGGAGTTGATTTTTTAAGGAGGAGTTGTATGATGTCGAGATGTGAGTCAAGCTGTATTGCCATGTGCAGTGGTGTGTTTCCCTGCTCGTCTTGTATCAAAAACGACATTTCGCCAGCTTTTACGAGATATTGCAGTGTTAGCATGTTTGTAGAGTTGCGCTTTCTATGAGTCATTATGTCACAATGGTCATTGCGATCTTCATCTATTTTTTGTTGTCGAATCGCCATGTGTAGCGCCGTGTTTCCAAAGGCATCCGTGCATTCCAACGCGTTGTCGCCGGGATGCGCTTCCGTCAGAAACTGCAAAACACATGCATGCACACAATACCACACTGCTTGATGAAGAGGAAGGAGGAGCGTGCCACGGTGTCTGACACGCGCATCGTGCCAATTTGCATCGTAGTATCGGGATGTAGCTGCAGAGTATGATGGAGCTGGCGAATATGATGTCAAGACGTCCTTATCGGCCTTGACGATACACTTGATCACACTCAATGCCCGCTGGCGCCGTAGAGCAATCTCCAAGACACTGGTCCCGTGATACCGCGAATGTTGTCCTGCCGTTTGCAAAACACTGCGACATGAAGGTATGGCATGAGCGTCCACAGCATGCGTGCGCTCCACGAGATTTTCAATGAACTTTGTCGGCCATTTTGCTTTGGAATCCACCGTCATCAAATCCAACGCTGTCATCACAGGAAGATTCAAGTTGTCGTTCTTCACGGTGAGAATGCTCGGGTTGAGTTTCACGAGATGTGCGATCACTTTCTGATGTGCTCCATTTATCAAGGCTATGTGTAATACTGTATTTCCTTCGCGTGATTTCGCCTTGAGGTCAATACTCGGATGAAGAAACAGTGAAAATCGATGCATTCTGATTCCAGATTCACTCATCGCGATGTCAAGTGCAGTTTCGTTTTCTTTGTTCCTAACATTGCATGTCTGTGCATTGTCGCCCATCAGCTTCACGATGACCTCTTTCACCGCGTGCTTCCTGGCAGCAATGTGCAATGGTAGATTGCCCATGTGATTGGGAATTGTCAACAAACGAACACACGTGTCGGGGCAAAGCATTTCCAGAATGGCGAGCGGCATTCGATTTTCAACGGCAATGTGCAAAGGCGCATTATTACAGTGATCAAGCATCGTCAGCGCGGCCGGAGCATTGCAGAGCAACCGTACTAACTCCATTTGTTCATTGATTTTTGAACACCTGAACCTGACAGAATCTACCAAAAAATGCAACGGTGTTTTCTGCTCTGTTGGATGTGTGCTGAGAAGCACTGTCTGCGCCTGCTTGCCGATCAGCACACGTAAAATGGCAGGATTAATCATACCATACATGCACGCTTTCAGGAGGGGTGTGTCGCCTTTTTTTGATGGTAATGTCAATATGATGTCATCATCTGGCACCAAAACTTGCAAAAGTGACGCTATTTTGCTAAAATTTTTATCAGGATAAATGCCTTTGGCGTACCTTGATACGGCTATTCCCAAAGGAGTGTGCAGACAATCACACCTGAGTAATCGCACCTCGGGACCCCGTTCGACCAGAAACCTGACAATGTCCTCATTGATTTCTTGGACTTTTTTACTTGTGATAGCAATGTGAAGGGCAGTTCGACCACGCTCGTTTCGCAAAAACAGCGCACTTTCATTGAGATTGACGAGGTATCTGACGTTTTCCAATGAAGGACAACGCGACGAAATGGCAATGTGAAGCGGTACTCTGTCATTTGGCTTAGGATCCAGAGACGGGTATGTGAATGCAGGTGGACTTTCGAACACGTCCAAGCAACCACGATAAACAAGTAACTGCAAAACCTCAAGTGAACAACCCACATCAAGTGCGACACAAAGAGGCAGCCAATGTCTTCTTACACTTCTCCGTCTGAGCACTATTTGATCCGCATCGATTAGAATTCGAATTGTGTCGGCCGCACGTTTGTGTTGGATTGCGCAGATCAAAGGACTGCGATATTGGCCCTGGTGTGTGAGGATGGCACTGTTGGCTCGTATCATGTGAGCCAACACAGCAATACTACGGTTCATCTCAATCGCAGCAATCAGCGGAGTTTTTCGGTCGGAATTGAATAATACCAGGGCGTCGGGATTCATGTTGATCAAGTCCTGTATGCTCGCGTCTGTGAGATTGTTAATGGCAAAGAATAGCGCATTTCCGTTTTGAACATCTTCGTCGCAAATGACACACGACAATCGGGCAACCGGTCCTGTCGATTGCGTTTGTAGAATTCGTTTTGCCAATACACAATTCAAGTTCGTTTGTTCTCTATTCAAAATTGGATAAAGGGGTCTTGCTGGCACAGTTGCTCCTGCTGCGCCCGGTATGCCCACTGGTCGTGGATTCAAGAGACCATATAATTTGCGAAGAACGCCCTCTTCCATCTCAAAGAGCGGATGAGAAAGTCCATGTGCGGCAGAATTTATTTCGACCATTCGGTTCGCAGACAAGTGTGTGTCCACGGATTTGCGTGCTTATATACGCTGTGATTTCGTACCAGCATCCGATGTAGTAAGAGCCAACTATTTTTGATGGCCTTTGACAGAGGTTGTATTTCGAAGTCTCTGAAAGGATCGTATTTAGTTTCTCGTGAACTCTTCGTTCTCGAAAAATTGAGCACGGTCCCTATTGACACACAACCCAGTTTTCAGTCGAATGAACTCGGAAAACAGGCTAGATGGCGAGCCATACCTGCATTAATAGTGAATAGTCGGAGTTATGGGTGCATGGGAGTTGCCGCGGGTCTGTGTTTTGGGCATAAAGGGCGCGTGAAACATTGTTTCGAGACATATCGAATCGTAAGTGTGAATCCAACAGTTATGGTGCCAAGTGTAAGTCAGGGATATGATGACACTGCTAGTGGCGATGACATGGAAAATCTTGTCATCTTCTCAGTTCTGACAAAATTCGGTGGCGCAATAACGGGACCTTTTTTGGTGGAATATTGACAGAGGTTGTATTTATAAAGTTCCAGAACATTGCTTGTGTACATATATAAGCAAACATTCCTAGAGAGAATTTACCTAGCCAGTCCAGTATGTTATCGGATATCTACGAGACACAGAGAAAAAAAGTAGAAAAGCTGTTCCACGAGCACGCAGTGCAGCAAGAAGCGGAGCGTGCGGCTAGATTCCAATTTCTCAAAACACAATATGGACGCGCGTTTCCAGCACCCTCTGGGCCAGTTTTCTTAGGAGGTGTTCGACCCATGCTCAACACAGCAGCATATTCCAAACACACCCCGCATGAAATTGCAGTGTTACAACACGAATATGCTGCACGAGCGGTGCAACAGGCTGCATTGGAAGAGGAACAGATTCGAGAGGCGACAATTCAACAGCACCTGCAACAAACGCAGCGTAGTGCGTTTCAGCATAGTATTGTTGCGGCCAGTGAAGTGGCACAGACGCAAGACGAACGCGAGCACAATTCTCACAGAGCCGTGCGTGCGTCACACGAAGCGTCTATGCACCGTGCACACAAACATATGCGATATTAGGGTCGCGAAGGCAAGTGCACTCAGAGTGTATCTATAATCATTTTGGATGTGAATTTCCGCTGTTGAATATATATATAAATAGTAAATTTTATCCGATGCGCCGTGATTCCCTTTGTTTCGAAGCATGGCTACCGTCGACGAGGTATTGGCAGATAAAATGAAGAATTGTTTCGGAATACAGAGGCCCATGGGAAAGAATATCAATGATCTAAGGTGGGTGGATCAACTTGACACTGATGAATACTATAGTATAACAGGGAAAGAGAATGGATGGGGTATCCGGATCGAATGGCCAGAACGCACGTTTCCGCTCTTGATCTATACCACGACCGCGAACAAACCCCTACCCCTTGGACCTTGTCTGGAACAGGAGCTTAAAAATTGTTTTGAGAACGCAGGCATCACGGGGACAATATATTGTGAAATTCTGGGTAGAAATCCTCAAAACCACACGCGAGATGGATTTGAAATGGCACAAAATATTCTCAGCCACGTCTGTGAGAAAACACCTTTAATGCTGTCAACATTCGAGGGCGCACACTTGGTCATTGTAGCATTGTACGAAAGCGACCGAGATGACATGCGCCCGACAGCGGGCAATCGATTGCAGCGCTTGAAGCAATTGCCTCAAATTTTCACAAACGATCTCGGTGTCACGACATATCCCGAGCACTCGCACGTGGTATGTGTAGAGATTATTGCTGAAGAGGTGGATCAGCGTCTTCTCGTGGACATTATCACACGGTGGCTGGAAAGATGCCGTTTAGATAAAGCAACACCTCGCGAGGGCTTGGTCATACGCGTTGAGGAAGGTAAACTCGTTAAATTTGAGTCGGTAGCGCGGACAGCACGAAATTATCGCTCTCCCGTTACATGGAAGGTAAAACAGATGTGTCAGCAAACAGTGACAATTTTAAACAGTAATCTTGATGGTAAAATTGCCATGTTCAAAGACGCGTCGGGCAAGAGCGTCCGAACCATTCCGATCTTGTCTGAAATGCAGCAAATCGTACGTGTGTGGAACCAAAAGAAAGAATTTGTACTCGAAGCAAAAGTGCTCTTGATCTACGAGGACGTAACAAAAGAAAGTCCAGTGCGTTTTGCAATTGTTTTGAGTCTGTGCGACAAGAAGCATCCGATTCAAAAGCACAATCAGCAAATCGACGAATTGCGCCAGAAAAAAGAAGAGTTGGTACGGGCACGCACCCTTGCCAGGGGCGAGGACGCGGAGGATGTCCATGCATTCGTAGATGAGTTGACTCTTAAAGAATGTAACAGATTTATTGCAATTTATGAAGAAGAGCGTCGTGCGCGAGCTGAGCTCGAAGAGTTGCAAGCAGTCGAGCGAAGGGAACTCAGGGTCCACAGTGATTACTGGGCAGCAAACGCTGTGCGTGAAAAAGAACACGAGTTGTGGCGCAAAGGACTTGGACCAAAACCTGATTGTTGTTTGCCGGCAGTTCGCGAACTTGAACGGCAGAAACGACTGGAACGCGACAGAGATGAAGATGTCATACGAAAACAAAAAAAAGCAAGAGACAAAGCACTTGAAAAGGAACGTAGCATCCAACAGGAACAGAAGCGTAGGAAAGAAGAAGACGTACTTGAACGTGAAAAAAAGAGGAAAATCGACGAGCAAACAGCACACGAGCACTATCATTGGGCATATCACCATTCAACCTCGGACACCTTACGCGAGGCAGCACGCGTCACTCTGGAACTACATGAAATGAAAAACGCTAATGTAAAACACCTGCAAGCTCACATTGATAACATGCAATGCCCTTTTATTGAAGAAGGTATTCGAAACGCGGGTGTAGATATCGACCGGCGTCTGCATCTCGAGAAACCGCAACGTGAGAGATATTATCGAGAGGCGCGCGAGATACGACGCCGCTACGAGCACGAGCAGCGTCATGAACAACGTATCCGAGAACCAGAAGATGATCATTTTGCTGGTCAAAAGGCGACGCAAGCTGTCGTCACCCATAGGACCGCTTCGAAAGCTGCTACGATTGCTATACACACAGCGGATTTCATCGGCAAGACGATGCCTGCAAACCGCGTTCAATCGGGTGCCGGAAGTGCCTCACGGAAAACACAACAATCCAGTGCATTTTCCTCTGTTCCTATGCCGCATGACTTACGAATGAGGAACGCGATTCCGTTTGTTGTGAATGTTCCATGCGGTCATGTTTCTGTTACAGAACATAAAAAATGTGATAAATGCCACAGCAGCAATGACAGCACCTTGTCTCTTCCGGTCGAGACACCACAGTGTGCTCACGAAGGATGTATGCGCAGCGCATCTTCAATGTTTGTGCCGTGTGGCTGTGTGGTTTTTTGCGGGGAGCATGCGGAGGCATACATCCATCAGCAACCCTGCCACCAAGTAATGTGTCCGAATTTTTGGACAGCAGATTGTTCATTTCACATCGACAGTATTACACAAATATTACATGACAAGAGCACTGTCAAACGCTGACCAAATACAAATGCACATGCGAGGAGATTGAGATTTCCACTTCCAAAATGACGCACAGCGAGAGAATCATTCAGTGTCACGTATTTATTTGGGACTGATTTTCAATAAAGTGGGATTTCGATCGACCTCAATGCATCGTTGGCCTCTCACACTCCGTGGTCTTTGTGGTATCTTACTTGCAAACGTTTGCACACGTGTAGTCCGAAAAAGTGAACGAGCAAAATTACGTGGAGCGGTGATGTGTATTCTGATAATGTCTTAGAACAAGACTATTCTTCACGTACAGCAGCGATTTCACGCCAGTTACGCACGACGGTGTGCGAAGGAAACAACGTGTTAGAAGCCGTCTTATTTATATATACACCACACGGTCATGCTCACATGTGTGAAATGGAGGAATTACAACCGATTGGAATTGTGAATGTGGGAAACTCGTGTTTTTTGAATTCCCTCCTACAATGTCTATTTGTGCCAGCGATTGCCGCATCAACGCAGGAAAAAATGTCAAGAAGTAAAGACGCTCTTGATATGCTGGTACAATCTATTGTGACGCATTCGCCGTCCAAAAAATACAAAACGGAGGAAACGACTCGTGATTTCGGTCGGCGTCCTGCAAACAATTCTCCTGATACACACGATGTGAGTGTTTCGTCATTTGCGCAATGTTATGGATCAGACAGTGCCAGTGCATTTGGAGTGCAGACATCACTGATTCGTGAAATTTTTGACACGGAACTAGGTTCACAAGGGCAGCAATGTCCCGTTCAGTTCTTCAGCGCGGCGTGCAAGGAGGGTGGTGTGTTGGCAAAGTGCTTCAACGCAACAATTTCTGAAGTGCTCAAGTGTGGTCAATGTGGAGCTTGTTTAAAATCGCCGTCGAACTGGTCAGATAATCACGTCCAGATGCTGAAATTTGACCACAACACTGCAGCCCTCACGCTCAAGAGTCTAATTCTTGAAAATGTCATTTCAGCACCAATCGAGGGCTATAATCCGGCCGCCCATTCCAAATCACCTTTGTCGAACGAAAGGTGTACTGGCGAAAACGGTGCATTTCACGTGACCTATTTTTCCAGAGAAATGCCCGAGTACTTGTGTTTTGCGTTGTCTTCAAGAACAGCAGTTTTGTGTAAGAACACGCGATACTTTGCACCGGAGCACTACATGGAACTCCCAGAGATCGGTTGCACATCCGAAGATGGCACCATTTTGGTGCGTCCCGGTGTTGCCAAATATGAACTTTACGCTACCATTGCGCACAGCGGTCAGGGTTCCCAAGGCGGACATTTTTCGGCTTATGTTTTGCGAGGCACCTCTTCCTGGTTCCACTGTGACGACGAACGTGTGATTGCAGTAGACGCTGCGACCGTAATCGATCCTCCTACATATCAATCAATATACATGATATTTTTTCGAAGGATTCACATGACTTCAATGTCGGTGCCGATGGGTGACCAGGTCAAACGGAAACGATCTGTGGATTAATTCTAATAAAAGCGTCGTGCACAAAGAGAGTGATGGTCCAACGGTAAAAGCTTACTTGCGCTGATGTTGCATCCAGTCGTTCTTCCAAAGTCGAGGATCAAGATCAGGAGTGTAACTCGCAGACGCATCTGCACGACGTGGCATCGGAGGCATGCGTGCAGTACCTTGGTTCAAGGATTTGACAATCTTACGAGTCTGTGCTGGGGACATTTCTTCTGAAGCACCAGGCAATAGCCTGGTCGGATTGCGCGTCGATGCTTTCGATCGTCTATGTTCAGTTCCAAGTTCCATTGCAAACTTGTGATCCGCCAGAAGTTGTGCTTCGATTTCATGTACACGCCGCTCCTGAAGACGCACGTTTGTATTGGCACGCCTCGCAATCTCGCGTTCTATTTCTAATTTACGAATTTCCTCGTCCTGTGCAAGTGCAATCGAAGAAGCAGATACACGTGCGTGTTGTCCAAAAGGAGCATGAAAGTAGGCACTAGGCGCAGGTGCATTTGCATACGGCGGAAAATGAAATGGTGTATATGGTTCTGCTCCTTGTTCGCGATCCATCAAAAAAGATAGATTCATTCGATCGGCCATGATTAATCCGACAGATTTACGTCATGACGACACTTTGTTTGTTTGTTTATATACAAACAAGCTCAGTCTGTGGTGACCAAAGAATGCTTGTGTCGATACAAACAAATATTGAGTTTTTCATTACAATCGAAATCATTGACAGACAAGGCGAATCCGCTGTTGTCTTGTAAGGGAAACTTTGACACATTTGTAGATTCCGAAAAACCACCACCCGCATCGCGAACCCACCACCCGCAACGCGAACCCACTACCCGCAACGCGAGCCCACCACCCGCATCGCGAACCCA